>Ga0247611_10003690_pt1 | contig 22314 bp, 12 predicted proteins | sample 177DNAGHGhighgp2_FD_192422 | JGI IMG/M metagenome (GOLD analysis project Ga0247611, IMG submission 192422) | Sheep rumen microbial communities from Palmerston North, Manawatu-Wanganui, New Zealand - 1770 DNA GHGhigh gp2 | ecosystem: Host-associated > Mammals > Digestive system > Stomach > Rumen... | reverse complement strand
CAGGAAGAATGACGCATTGGTCAACTTTGTAGATGTCAACGTGAAGTAATGGGCTATCAGTGGTGCTGTATTGATTAGCATCATACGCATCAGCAAGTCATAATGTTGAGGCTGTATGAAAAGAAACACAGCGACCGCCAGGTCCATCCAGATGAAGATGGAATAGAACATTCGGGTGCGGATATTTTCTGCGTAGCTCTTATTGATGAAGTGCACTATTCCCGTCAGCATTAGGATGACCATCAGCGTAAAGGTCGCCATCTGGCTTATGGAGAGTATTCCGAAGTCGAAAGGTTGATGGAAGGTAGCGAGTGGCATGAAATGCTCAGGCCATTCGTCTATGCCATCATGGTAAATGAGCCAAGTGCCTATTATCCAATAGGGTGTGAGCAGTCCGATAACTGACGCTGCCCATGTGCGCAGTGACAGCAAGCTGAGGTGCTTAGCCATGAAGATCCACAATAGTGGAATGAAGTACAATATATGTACGTATCCCAAGCTCGCTATTCCATAAAGCAGAAAAGCATAGAATACCTTACCTGTGGCTTTTTCGTCTTGATAACTGGTGAATAAGAGGATATAGGCCATCACAATGCACATGCTTGCTATGGCTCCAGGAATGGAAGGGAACAAGAAACAGGCACAACAAGACAAAGCTAAGAAAGTGCTACTCACCATGCGTGAATAGATGCGGATGAGCACATGCAACTTGTTGAGCTGTAGCATCAGAATAGTGGTAACTGCCATACATGCTATCTGCACCCACCACTCTTCCTGTATCACACCACACAATAGCCATATTGCTATGGCATAAAGCAGGGTGACGGGAAATGTCAGCGTGCTCTCTGATACCTTGTTCTGTGCTAACTTCCTCATTTACAGGTCTGCTCCGATATCGCGACGGAAATATTTGTCAGTAAACTGAATCTTCTGTGCCTCCTCGAATGACTTCTGTAGAGCCTCAGCCTTGTCTTTTCCGTAGGAAGAAACAGCAATGACACGTCCTCCGGCAGTAACCACCTGCCCATCTTTCAAAGCCGTGCCGCTGTGAAATACAATACTACCTTCTACCTCTTCGATGCCTTTGATAGGATAGCCTTTCTTGTACTCTTGGGGATAGCCACCACTGACCAGCATGACACATACGGCAGCACGTTCGTCAAAAACGATGGGACGTTGGTCGAGATTGCCTTCTGCCACACCTTCAAAGAGATCGACAATATCTGATTTCAGGCGCAGCATGACGCTCTCCGTCTCAGGATCGCCCATACGGCAGTTATACTCAATAACCATAGGTTCGCCTTTCACGTTGATGAGTCCGAAGAAGATAAAACCCTTGTAGTCAATACCTTCGGCTTTCAGACCTTTAACGGTAGGACGGATAATGCGGTCTTCTACCTTCTGCATCCACTCCTTAGTAGCAAAGGGCACGGGGGTCACTGAGCCCATACCACCTGTGTTCAAGCCGGTGTCGTGCTCGCCAATGCGTTTGTAGTCTTTAGCTTCGGGCAGTATCTTATAGTGATTTCCATCGGTCAGCACGAAGACGGAGCATTCGATGCCACTGAGGAACTCCTCGATGACCACGCGACTTGAGGCATTGCCGAACATACCGCCCAGCATTTCCTTCAGTTCCTTCTTTGCTTCATCGAGTGTAGGCAGTATGAGAACACCCTTTCCAGCACATAGTCCGTCAGCTTTCAATACATAGGGGGCTTCCAGCGTCTCTAGGAACTTCAGACCTTCCTGGAGATGCTCGCCGTCGAACGTCTCATAGCGGGCTGTAGGAATCTGGTGGCGTTGCATGAATCCCTTGGCGAAATCTTTGGAGCCCTCCAGCACGGCACCGGCCTTTGATGGACCGATGACGGGGATATTCTTGGTCCTGTCATCAGCCTTTAAGTTGTCGTAGATACCTTTTACCAATGGGTCTTCAGGGCCTACTACGACCATACTGATCTGCTTCTCTGCGCAGAACTGTTTGATGGCTTCAAAATCATCAGCTTTCATGGCGACATTTTCGCCACAGTTGCTGGTGCCTGCATTGCCTGGTGCAATGTAAAGTTTCTCACACTTGCTGCTCTGAGCAATCTTCCATGCCAGCGCGTGCTCACGCCCGCCGCTGCCTAACAGTAATATCTTCATTGTTGTTGTAATTATAGTTTTCCTTGTTCACCTAAATACGAATCCTTGAACCCTAAGAAATAGAGCACACCGTCGAGTCCTATTGTGTTGATGCTCTGCTTGGCATTAGCCACCACGCGGGGCTTTGCGTGGAAGGCGATACCCAGACCGGCTTCGCTAATCATAGGCAGGTCGTTGGCTCCGTCGCCTACGGCAATGGTCTGAGCCAGGTTGACCTTCTCCACTTGCGCAATGAGCTTCAGTAATTCCGCTTTACGGTGGCCGTCGACTATCTCACCCACATAGCGACCTGTCAGCTTGCCATCCTCGCCAATCTCCAATTCGTTGGCATAGACATAGTCGATGCCATAGCGTCGCTGTAGGTATTCGCCAAAATAGGTAAATCCACCGGAAAGAATGGCAATCTTGTAGCCACAGGTTTTGAGGATGTTCATCAGACGGTCAGCACCCTCAGTGATAGGCAGGTGTTCCGCAATGTCCTGCATGACGCTGACATCCAGTCCTTTCAGCAAAGCAACTCTTCGAGTAAAACTCTCCTTGAAGTCGATTTCGCCACGCATGGCACTTTCGGTAATGGCACGCACTTCCGCACCAACGCCATTGCGCTCTGCCAACTCGTCGATACATTCCGTCTGGATAAGTGTAGAGTCCATATCGAAGCAGATGAGGCGTCGCATGCGGCGGAACATATCATCTTTCTGGAAAGAGAAATCAATTTCCATCTCCTGAGAAAGTTTCATTAGCTTCGACTGCATCTCTTGTCGGTTGACGGGTTCACCGCGCAGCGAGAATTGGATGCAGGCGCGTATGTGTTTGGCAGGATTGATAATACTCTTTCGACCGGTAAGTCGGAGAATGGAGTCGATATTCAGACCCTGGTCGGCTAGGATACGGGTAGCTGCCTCTATCTGGCGCGCCTCCAACTGGCGTCCTAAGACCATCATAATGTAGCGGTTCTTGCCCTGATGACCTACCCAGTCCTCATATTCTTCGTCACTGATAGGCGAGAAACCGATGTTCACACCCAACTCGGTAGCCTTGAATAGCAGTTCCTTCATGGCCAGACCTGACTTCATGTCGTCCATGCGGATGAGGATGCCCAGCGATAGGGTAGAGTGGATGTCGGCTTGGCCGATATCTAGAATCTGGGCATCATACTTGGCTAAAATTCCCATAACTGATGCGGTCAGTCCAGGGCGGTCTTGTCCTGTGATGCGGACGAGTATCTGTTCCTCTTTCATAGTTTTATTTTAAGTAGTCTTCAAAGTATTGGGTAATTCGTTCGTGCAAATGGACAGAGGCGTGGCCTCGCATATTGTGCTCTTCGCCTGGATAAGCGAAGAAATCCGGCTGTGTTCCAGCCTTGATGCAGGCATCGAGGAAAGACAGGCAGTGCTGTGGCACGACGGTGTTGTCGTTGTAGCCTGTGATGATCTGCAGCTTTCCTTTAAGGTTCTTGGCTTTGTCGATAAGACTGGTTTTGGCATATCCATCTGGGTTGGTTTGTGGGGTGTCCATATAACGCTCGCCATACATCACCTCATACCATTTCCAGTCGATGACGGGACCACCTGCCACTCCGACTTTGAATACGTCGGGGTAATTGACCATGAGCGAGATAGTCATAAATCCTCCAAACGACCAGCCGTGAACACCTAGTCGTTGCATGTCGACATAGGGTAGAGTGCGCAGGAAGTCAACTCCTTTCATTTGGTCTTGCATTTCAATCTGTCCCAGTTGACGGAAGGTGGCTTGTTCGAAGGCAAGACCACGATTCTCCGATCCGCGGTTGTCGAGAATGAATAGAATATACCCCTTTTGAGCCATATAAGTCTCCCACGAACGGCTATACCAGTGCCATCCTGCCTCTACGTTGTGGGCGTGTGGTCCACCATAGACGTATACGATGGTAGGATACTTCTTTGTAGGATTGAAGTCGTGGGGCTTTACCATTCTATAGTAAAGGTCTGTGGTACCGTCTGCAGCCTTGATGGTGCCGCTCTCGAAGATAGGCACTTTGTAACCCTTCCACGGGTCTGCTGCAGTCAACAGGCGCTGGGCCTTTCCGGTCTTCGTATTCACCAGGTCGATGTTGCGTGGAACATCAGGCTCTGTGTATCTGTCATACATCCATTCTCCATTAGCTGACAGAACGGCATGGTGTGAGCCCTTTCCGTTGTCAAGGAGTACGCGCTTTCCCGTCTTAACGCTGACGGTATAGGTGTTATGCTGGATTGGATTGGCTTCGTTGGATGTAATGATGATGCTTTTCTGCTTCTCGTTGAAGCCTAGAACCTGTTGAACCACAAACGGCCCACTGGTCAGTTGTTTTTGCAACTTCCCTACCTTATTATATATATATAGATGGTTGAAGCCATCGCGCTGGCTTTGCATGATGAACTTGTCACTGTCCCAGGGCAGGAAAACGATAGGATGCAGAGGTTCTACATATTTCTCACTGGTCTCTCGATACAGTTCGGCAATGCGCTGACCAGTAGTGGCATCATAGCTGACGAGGCGACAGTCGTTCTGGTCGCGGTTTAACTCAAACATATAAAGCGTATTGCCGTCAGGAGCCCATGCGATATTGGTGAAATAGCGGTCGGTAGGATTGCCAGCCTGCAGATAGATGGTCTGCTGTGTATGTAGGTCGTAGATGCCTACAGTTACTTGATGCGAAGTCTCGCCGGCCATGGGGTATTTGTCGGGCTCATAGGTGGCTGAGCGTTGGAAGATATCAACCTGTGGATAGTCAGTCACCTTCGACTGGTCCATACGGTAAAAGGCCAGGCGCAGTCCGTTGGGACTCCAGAAAAGTCCTTTGTCGATGCCGAACTCATTGCGATGAACACTCTGACCATACACGATGTCACGACTTCCGTCAGCCGTCAGTTTCTGCTCTTTGTTGTCGGAGTCGCGCACGAAGAGTTGATGGTCCTTGACATAAGCTACGGCCCGTGATGCAGCGTTCCATTCGCTGAATTGCTCTCCCTCGCAGGTCTGCTGCCAGACGGTCTTCTTCAGCTTCCAGTCGTAGAGGATACGCTGTTTGCTGTTTTTCAGCAGAACGACGGTCTGATCGGCATAAGGATATTGGGCTGAAAAGGCCGAATGAAAGTCGGTTCCAACGTCTTTTAGCGTGAAGAATGCTTTCCTCTCGCCACTTGTTTCTTGCATTCCACCCTCTTCAGCATCTTGATACATCAGTTGGTTTCCCCACCACGTCAGCCACAGGTTTTCGGGCAACATATTGCGATAGTTGTTGCCACCGAAGTTCAGGTCTTCCAATGTGAAGAGTTTTTCCTCTTGAGCTGTCATGGGGAGATAGGGTAGGGTGAGTAGGGAAAAGAGGATAAGCAGACTTTTAATCTTCATCATGGTCGAACCTCCTATTTTTTCTGCCAAAGTCACGTCCGCCTCTTTTGTCGTAATCGCGTCCGCCCTTCTTGTCGAAGTTGCGACCTCCCTTGTTGAAAGGCTTTTTCTCACCTCTTCGTTCAAAGCGATCGCTACGTTCTGTCTTTCGCTCATTTTTCTTCTCCAGTGAGTGGAACTTAAAGCTGCGAATATCTGCACTCTCGTTCTCCTCCTGTTCGTCAATGCGCTTCTTGAATTCGCGGTTCTGCTTGAAACGTCGCTTCTCAGCCATCTGTCGCTTCTCTTCCTCCGTCTTGACGACACCGCCTTCCGAACGGTAGTCTCTCATCTTGCCGTCGAATATCTGATATTTGCGGAACTCACATTCCAGACTGCCATTGTAGAGCGGTATCTTGATGCTGGGCTTCAGGCCGATTTGGTCGAAACACTCCTCGCGATAGCTGAGCACCCAGGCGTCGTTATTGGTGAACTGATGCTTCAGTCGCTCACCAATCATCTTGTATGTTCCCAGTAGGTCTGGAGTGGAGATGCGCTCGCCATAAGGTGGGTTTGTCACCATGATACTCTTCTCCTTGGGTTGGGTAAATTCCTTGAAGTCACGCTCCTCGACAGTGATATCGCTGCTAAGTCCTGCAGCCTTGACATTCAGACGAGCGGTGTTAACAGCCTTGATGTCGACGTCGTAGCCGTAGATATGGTGGTGGAACTCGCGTTCTTGAGAGTCGTCGTTGTAAATCTTGTCGAAAAGCTCTGCATCAAAGTCGGGCCATTTCTCAAATGCATACTCCTTGCGGAAGAGTCCTGGAGCCATGTTGCGGGCTATCAGTGCTGCCTCAATCAGTAGAGTGCCGCTACCACACATGGGATCTATGAAGTCTGTCTCGCCCTGCCATCCTGTCATGAGAATCATGCCTGCGGCAAGTACCTCGTTCAGTGGGGCCTCCACCGATTCCTGTCGATAGCCGCGACGGTGCAGGCTCTCACCGCTGGAGTCGAGCGAAAGTGTGCATTTGTCTTCTGCAATATGGATGTTCAGTCTAATGTCAGGATTGGCCACACTGATGTTAGGACGCTGTCCCGTCTTCTCTCTGAATTGGTCGACGATAGCATCCTTGACCTTATAGGCCACAAACTTAGAATGTCGGAATTCCTCTGAGAATACTACGGAGTCTACGGCAAAAGTCTTCTCCAGTCCGATATATTGTGTCCAGTCGATATCTTTGACGCCTTCGTAGACATCATCAGCCGACATCGCCTTGAAGTGCTTAATGGGTTTTAGAATACGGATTGCGGTGTGCAATTGAAAATTGGCGCGATACATGAGTTCCTTGTCACCAGTAAAAGATACCATTCGACGTCCCACTTGTACGTCGCTTGCGCCCAGTTGCGTCAGTTCCTTCGCCAAGACGGGCTCAAGGCCCATAAAGGTCTTTGCGATGATTTCAAATTGTTGTGTCATTAATTGATATGATGTATAAATATGGTGCAAAGTTAGTGTAAACGAATCAAAATACAAAATAAATATGAATTTATTTTTGCTAATCCAAATCTTTTGTGTAACTTTGCGCTTGGCTCCAGTATAACTTAACCAAAATGGTAACAGTAAGTACGATATTCCTTTTTGATTTGAGTGCCATGTTGCGTTTCGACATATTGGCATGGGTAATAGGCATTCCTTTCATTGCCTTGACGTTATTGCTGCTCATCTTGCAGCAGCGGCAATCACGCGCTTTGGAAAAGGACTTGGAGCAACTGAAGAAAATCAAGCGCCACTCCATTGAGTATGAGCTGGTGTTGAAAGCGATGAAGCTGAGTATCTGGCGTCTTGATGTTCCCACGCAGACGGTGACGTTTGAAAGCGACTATCGTGATGCTGCCGATACTGTAGTCTTTCCGCAAGCCTGTAGCGTGGAAAATGTTTTCAAAATGTTACTTCCACCTTATGCTGACCAGCTGCGAAAGACTCTAGAGGATGTCTCACTGGGAAAAATCGATAATTATCATCAGCAATACGAGGTCCGGATTCTCCATAGCGACCAGACTTACTGGGGTGAGTTGTATGCCACCGTTGATAAGCGTGACCTGAATGGCAATCCCTTGACGCTTGTTGGTACTTCTATCCGTATTGATAAGCGGAAGGAGATAGAACGTGCTCTGATAGAAGCCCGAAACCATGCGGAGGAAAGTGACCGTCTGAAGTCTGCTTTCTTGGCAAACATCAGTCATGAGGTCAGAACACCGCTGAATGCTATAGTAGGTTTCAGCGAGGTGTTGCCGATGGCGCAGAGTGACGAGGAGCGCGAGCAGCTGGTAGGCTTGATACGCCAGAACAATGCCCACTTGCTCCGTCTGTTTGATGATATGGTCCACATGTCGAGGTTAGAGGCAGGAGGTGAGGCCGTCAAGAAGACACGTTTCGAGCTCAAGCCTTTATTAGAAGAGGTGGTTGACCGTTTCTCCAAGGAATTGGACGAGACCCGTGTGAAGCTGATCCTGCAACCTGTATCGCCGGACCTCCAACCTTATACGGATCGTGAGCGTTTGTGTGATATCTTGTGTCAGTATTTAGATAATGCGGTAAAGGCGACTCCCGACGGCAGCATTACCCTTGGCTGTGAACTTCAGAATGATGTGCTCCGTGCGTGGGTGAAAGATACAGGAAGGGGAATTCCTGAAGAGCTGTGTAATGACCATCTCTTCGAGCGTTTCGTGAAAGTCGATGAGTTCGTTCCTGGCACGGGTCTTGGTCTGAGCATCTGTCGTAGCATGGCTTTGAGCCTTGGTGGAAAGGTGGGCATGGAGTCAAAATTGGGTGAAGGTTCGCTGTTCTGGGTGGAGCTTCCCGTGGTTTAAGTAGAGATAGGGAAAGGAGATGTATGTAGTATTAGCAGACAGGCAGGACATTACCCGTGCGGGAATGACGTATTTCTGCGAGCATCTTGATGACACACAATGCCGACAAGTCGAAGACAAGGCTGAGTTGATAGAGCAACTACGCCAGCATGGTGATGCCGTTGTTGTGCTTGACTATACCCTTTTTGATATCAATGATGTTGACGAACTGGAGATTCTATACCAGCGTTTCCCATTGGTGCAGTGGTTGCTGTTCAGCGTAGACCTGTCGGCCGATTTCGTTCGTCGTGTCATTGCCATCAGTCCCCGTTTCGGTATCCTGTTGAAGGAGTCCTCTGCCCAGGAGATTCGCGAATGTCTCCAGTATGCAGGTCGTCATCAGCGCTATATCTGCCAGCGGATGGCCGAATTGCTCTTAGTACCACAGCAGAGCAAAATGGAAGAAGAGGTACGGCTGACTCCTACGGAGACAGAGATTCTGAAAGATATCGCTTTGGGACTGACGACCAAAGAAATAGCCGAGAAGCGCTTTTCCAGTTTCCATACCATCAATACCCACCGCAAGAATATATTCCGTAAGCTTGGTGTGAATACCGTCCACGAGGCTACCAAGTATGCGTTACGTGCCGGATTAATCGACTCTGCAGAATATTACATTTGAACATAAAAAAACTAAGAATGTCTCACGACATTCTTAGCCCTTTTCTAACTAACTTATTATCAACTATTCATTACTCATTCTGAATTCTGGTGCAAAGATAAGGGGTTTTTTATTAATTTGGTACAAAAAAAATAAAAAAACTCACGTAAACGTTTGCGGGTTTCTGTCTTTTTTCTTATCTTTGCTCCCGTAAAATACCTAAGGCATGAGTAACAAGAAGCAACATCGTACCTCGTTGAAGGATTTGGCCGCAGAGCTGGGCGTTAGCATTGCTACCGTCAGCCGTGCTTTGCGTAGCTCTCCAGAGATTGGTAAGGAAATGCAGCAGCGTGTGAAGGATCTTGCCAAAAGGCTGAACTATCGTCCCAATCCTTTTGCACAGAGCCTGCGCAAGGAAGCGCCGAAGGTGATAGGTGTTGTTGTTCCCAATCTGGTTACCCATTATTATGCAGCCGTTCTCGATGGTATAGAGGAAGAGGCGCGTCGTGCGGGATATAGTGTGATTAGTGCCAACAGCCATGAGGATTTTGAAGATGAGAAGCAGGCCATTGACAATTTTATCAGTCTTCACGTTGAAGGTATCGTCGCCTGTCTGGCTCAGACGACGACCGATTATAGCCACTTTGAGGAGATTTCCGATATGGGCATTCCTCTGGTGTTCTTCGGTCGTACCTGTCTGACTGACCGCTTCTCCAGTGTGACGGCCAATGGTGATGAAGCGGCCCAGTTGGCCACCCAGCACCTCATCGATACCGGCAGTCGGCGTATTGCTTTCATTGGCGGACCTAATCATTTGGATATGGTACGCCGTCGCAAGCATGGCTATCTGGAGGCTTTACGTGAGAATCATATTGAGATTGAGCGCGATTTGGTCATCTGTGGTAAGATTGACTACCAGTTTGCCTTGCAGGCTGTTGAACAATTGCTAAAACAAGAGAATCGTCCTGATGCTATCCTGGCATTTAACGATATCATTACCTTTGCAGCCTTCACAGCGATCAAGAATTGTGGACTTCGCATTCCCGACGATGTGGCGCTGATTGGTTTTACCGATGATGTACATGCTGCTTATGTGACACCTCGGATGTCGGCCATTGCCGACCAGTCACGTTTGATGGGCATCACGGCATGTCGCTTGTTGCTTAAGAGTATCAATGGCGACCCGGCAGTGTATAAAGAGATTGTACCTCAACAGCTCGTTATCCGCGAAACATCTGCAAAGAATGTGATAAAATAGTTATCCGAAACGAATTATACCCCTTTTGATAACATTTTGTCACTCTCCTTTTGGGGCGTAATAATTATATTTGCACAAAATTTTCTAATTATTACAAACCAAAACAAATGTAACTATGAGTAAAACATCTCTAAAATTTGTTGTCCTTGTCATGGCCATGTTCATGATGCAGGCAATGGGAATGGGGGCTGCTCTTAGTGCCAAGACGATCTCCGGAACGGTCGTTTCGTCAACCGACAACGAACCGCTCATCGGTGCTACTGTCCAGGTGGATGGTGTGCAGGGAGGTACGATCACCGATTTTGAGGGTAACTTCAAGATCGAGGCCAACGAGGGTCAGACCTTAGTAGTATCTTACATCGGCTACATCACCAAGAAGGTGAAGGTAGGCGGAGCTTCTGTTCTTAACATCACGCTCGATGAGGACAAGGCTTCACTCGATGAAGTTGTCGTTATCGGTTATGGTGTCCAGAAGAAAAAACTGGTCACCGGTGCCACCCTTCAGGTGAAAGGTGAAGATGTTGCAAAACTGAACACCACTAACCCGTTGCAGGCGCTGCAGGGACAGACTCCTGGTATGACCATTATCTCCGAGTCCGGTCAGCCTGGTGAAGGTCTGAAGGTTAACATCCGTGGTTTGGGTACCACAGGTTCCTCCGGTCCTCTTTACATTATTGATGGCGTACGCGGAGACATCTCTACTGTCAATCCTGCCGATATCGAGTCTATCGACGTGCTGAAGGATGCCGCCTCTGCAGCTATCTACGGTTCTCAGTCAGCCAATGGTGTTGTGCTGGTAACCACCAAGAATGGTAAGGAAGGTCGTGCTGTCGTTAGCTTCGATGGCTATTGGGGTTGGCAGACCGCTCCTCGTAAGGTTAAGATGCTGAATGCCCGTCAGTATATGACCATCATGGATGAGCAGAACATTAACTCTGGTGGTTCTGCCTACGACTGGTATGGTATGAATGCTGATGGAACCATGAAGTATGCCAGCATTTTCGATAAGGATGGCAATCTGATCGATACCGACTGGGTAGACCAGATGTTTAAGGACAATGCACAGACCTATAGTGCAAACCTCAGCATCAGCGGTGGCTCTCAGAAAGGCAACTACGCTGTTTCACTGGGTTATATGAATCAGGAAGGTATCGTAGGCGGTAAGGATGTGTCAAACTATTCTCGCTACAATTTCCGTGTCAACTCTGAATATCAGGTCATTGACAAGTTCCTGAAGGTTGGTGAGCAGGTTTCTCTTATTTATTATAAGAAGAATGGTATTCAGGTAGGTAATGCCTATAACAACTCGCTGCGTGCAGCCTTTGGCACCTCTCCGCTGAGTCCCGTATACAGTGATAACGGACGCTATGGCAGTCCTTATAATGATACAAGCGACAGCGATTGGAACAACAGCGATGGCAACCCCTATGGTGTCATGAGGAGTACCAATTACAACAAGACACAGAACTTCACCCTTTCTGCTAATGCTTATGCAGAGATGGAGTTCATCAAGAACCTGAAGTTCCGTACTACGCTCGGTGTGAAGTATGACTCCAACAACTATCGTTCGTTTACTCCGCTTTACCACTTCTCTATCTATAGCTACCAAGATACCCGCACAGGCGTATCACAGAGTGCAAGCGACGGCTTTGGCATCACATGGACCAATACCTTGAATTACATATTCGATGTGAAAGACCATCATTTCGATGCGATGGTTGGTTACGAGGTATATCGTACCGAGGGACAGAGCATGTACGGCTCTAACGGCTCTTTGCGCGATGGTTTCGATACTTGGCAGTATGCTTATCTGAGCAATGGTACGGCCATGAATAAAGAGGAAGGCCTCTCCGTCAGCGGAAATCCCTGGGATGAAGAGCGCATGGTCAGCTACTTCGGCCGTATCGGTTGGAACTGGCAGGAGAAGTATATGGCTACCGCCACACTGCGTTGTGATGGTTCAGCACGCTTTGCCGAGGGTCATCGCTTCGGTTGGTTCCCCTCTATCTCTGCAGGTTGGGTTGTCACCAACGAGAAGTTCATGGAGCCCGTCCTGAAGGTGATGGACTACTTCAAGATTCGCGCCAGCTGGGGACAGGTAGGTAACCAGAACATCGGTAACTACATGTATCTGGCTCCTATGGCCTTCGACAACTACTATTATAATTTTGGCACCACACTCGGATCGGATGGTGATCAGTGGGGTGCTGTTCCTACTCGCTTAGGCAATGAAGACATTACCTGGGAGACCTCTGAGCAGTTCGACCTCGGTTTCGACGCCCGCTTCTTTAACCAGCGTCTGAATGTGAACTTCGACTACTATATCAAGACTACGAAGGACTGGCTTGTTCAGCCTCCCGTACTGGCTACTGTAGGTACCGGTGCTCCCTATATCAATGGTGGTGATGTCAAGAATACTGGTGTTGAGATCGGTCTGGCTTGGAACGATCGCATTGGTAAGGATTTCCGTTACTATGTGAATGTCAATGGAGCCTATAATAAGAATAAGGTAGGTAACATTCCCAACGAGGATGGTATCATCCACGGTGCAACGGGTTCTGTGCTCTACGATAACTCCGGCGAGTTCTACCGCGCCTCTAATGGCGAACCCGTAGGTTATTTCTGGGGCTACAAGACCGCAGGTATCTTCCAGAACGAGCAGGATATCAAGGACTGGATTGCTGCTGGTAATGGTGTCCTCCAGAGCGATGTTCAGCCTGGTGATGTGAAATACTATGATATCAATCACGACGGTTTGATCGACGAGAAAGACAAGGTGAACCTCGGCAATGGTATGCCCGACTTTACCTATGGTTTCTCTTTCGGTTTCGACTATAAGGGTATCGACTTCTCAGTGACGGCTAATGGTCAGGCCGGCAACAAGATTGTGCAGGCGCTGCGCAACCACGCTGCCGTCAAGGCTAACTACACCACTGCTATTCTCGACCGTTGGACGGGTGAGGGTACCTCTAACAGCATGCCTCGTGTCACCAACACCAACGTCAACTGGCAGTTCTCTGACCTCTTTATCCAGGACGGTGACTTCCTGCGCATCAGCAATATCACGCTGGGTTACGACTTTGCCAAGTTGATCAACTGCAAGGCCATCTCACAGTGTCGCCTCTATGCTCAGGTACAGAATGCCTTCACCTTCACCAAGTATGACGGCATGGATCCTGAAATCGGTTTTGGTAATGATGGTTGGGTAAGTGGTATCGACTATGGATACTATCCCCGTCCTCGCACCTTCCTTTTCGGTGTTAACTTGAAGTTCTAAACCAAGATGATTACGAATATGAAAACAAAGATATTTGCTATAGCCGCCATGGGGTTGTTGACAATGGGAATGACCTCTTGTGGCGAGAATTTCCTGGAGGTGTCTTCAAAGACCGAGGGAACCACTGGAAACTTTTACAGCAATGAGGCAGCCGCTTCGCGTGCCCTCATCGGATGCTACGACGGATGGCAGCGCACCGTGTCTAATGGTCCTACCTTCGCCTTCCACTACCTGTCAGAACTGTTGAGCGACGAGTGCTTTGGTGGTACAGGTAATGCCGACGCCCGCAACTCTGCCGTTGTCGACCGCTTCGACATGGGCGAGGACAACTCTCAGCAGAACCTGCACAACACGTTGTGGGAGAGCTACTATGCCGCTATTTATCGTGTCAATGAGCTGTTGTCTCGTTCTGAAGGCATCTCCTGGTCTAGCGAGAGGGCTCACGGCCAACTCATTGGTGAGGCTCGTGCCATACGTGGCATCCTCTACTTCGACCTGGCCCGCATCTTCGAGAATGTGCCCCTGCTGACCGCACCTTCTACCGACAATGTGCCCCAGGCTCCTGTCGACGATGTATACCAGGTCATCTTCGACGACCTGAAGTATGCTGCCGCGAATATTCCTGCCGACGCCTATCCCAAGGCCTCCTCTTCTACCAACGACGGCCGTATCACTTGCTACGCAGCAAAGGCTATGCTGGCTCGCGCGTACCTATTTTATACGGGTGTCTATGGCAAGGAGCCCGCAGGCGTGACCAAGTCTGAGGTCCTTCAGGGACTGGAAGACATCATCAGCAGTGGTGAGTATTCACTGATTCCTCTTTACAAGAACCTTTGGTATTGCGCCAGCACCCATTGGGAAGGCAGCAATACCCTCGGATGGGTTGAAAAGACCACTTATGCCGGTGAGGATAATGCCGAGAACATCCTGACCATGAAGTTCAACTACACCTCCGACTATAACGGAAATGCCGGTGGTAACAACGCCATCCAGATGTTCTCCATTCGTGGTGGTACTTACAAGGCTCCTTACGGACAAGGCTGGGGTGGTGCTACCGTTCCTGCTAAGTTCTATAACTCATTCCCCAATGGCGACCAGCGTCGTGATGCCTCTATCATCGACTTGGCTGCTGAGGGCATTGCCTCGATGTCAAGCTATGTCGAGAAGGCTATTCCCGACCAGCGTGAGTATACCGGCTACTTCAACAAGAAGTACACCGCACGCTCAGGCTATCACAAGAGCGAGAGCGACGGTTCGTGGACGCTGACCCACTACTGGGATGGCTTGATGGCCGGCGACTTCCAGATTTCACAGCCCATCGGCTACACCCTGATTCGCTATGCCGACGTGCTGCTGATGGCTGCCGAGCTGGGTTCCAGCAATGGTGCTGCTTATCTGAATGCCGTTCACAACCGTGCTTATGCCACTGAGAATGCTGACGGCAGCGTCACCACACCTGCCAATAATATCGAGCTCACCCAGGCCAACATCATGGAGGAGCGTCGTCTGGAGTTTGCCTTCGAGGGCATCCGCTACTGGGACCTGCTCCGTCAAGGTGTCCAGGTTGCTGCTGCTGCTATTGTCGCTTCTGGCGATAAGGTGCTGAACGGAGGTGTTGAGGGTACCGTAAGCTATTCGGCCCAGAACATCATTTCAAAGCGTGGTTTCCAACAGATTCCGCAGACTCAGATTACCCTGTCTAACAATGTTCTCAAACAGAACGAAGGCTGGAAATGAAGTTAATAAATAAAACGAAATAAAGTTATGAAGAAATCAATATATCTGGCTGTCGCTGCCCTGCTGATGCTGGGTTCCTGTACACCTGACAGCCATAGTCTTGATAGCCTGTCCCTGCAGCCGTCAGACCTGACGCACGGATCAGCATTCTCCGTTACTGTTGATGCTCAGAACACAGTCACGCTGAAGAGTCTGCTCGACAAGAGCTACAATTGCTATTGGATACATCCCAACGGACGTGCACAGGGTCCGGTGGCTACTCTGCAGCTGCCTTTTGCAGGCAAATATGATGTCACCTTCGGTGTCGACACCCGTGGTGGTGTGGTTTATGGTAATCCTTATCAGTTTGAGGTGACCACCAATAATATGGCATTGCTCGCCGACCCCCTCTATACCTATCTGACCGGTGGTGTGGGCAAGTCGAAGAAGTGGGTTCCCGTCGACAAGGACTACGGTGTAGGCCAGTGTACGGGTCCCGTCATGTACTGTAATCCTGACGACGTGCTGAACGACGGTTCCAATTCTACCGACATCGGTATCAACAACATGAAACCCAACTGGGACCCCGGTTTCCAGTCATGGCTGATTCCCGCCGACGATCCCTACATGGATTCCTATATGATTTTCTCGCTCGACGACGTCAACGGTTGCTCCATCACCGAGTATCGTGGCGAGGCCGGTACGAAGGGCAGTTCTACGGGAACTACCTCTACCGGTAAGTATACGCTCAACGTCAGCGACAAGAATCATCCTACGCTGTCGTTCTCTGATACCTACTCGATGCACAATGTCGGCTTCGATGCCGTCTGCTCTAACTACACGTCGAACATCATCATTACCGAACTGACTCCCTACATGCTGCAGCTGGCTACCATGCGTACCAACAGCGAGGGTCCTTGGTGGATCATCTGGAACTTCATCGCTGCCGATGTGCAGGATGGTACCGTTGTCATTCCTTCTGACGATGTGAACTACCTCAATCCTTCTACACCCGTTCTGCCTACCATTTCCGATCTCAAGACCAAGATCTTCACGACCGATATCAATGGCGTAGAGTATGAGGGTGCCGAGATGACCTTCCAGGTGGTAGGCGATGCACCTTACGACTGGATGTGGTGGAATGGCGGTTCCAGCGCCTGGGAGAGTGTTACCGGTGGCAACTACGGTACCAACTGGGCGCCTAAGGCCGACGAGGATGTCGTTACAGAAAACGAACTGACGCTGACGAAGAAGGGTACCTTCACCTATGGCAACCAGGCTGGCAGCTACACGATAGACGAAGGCAAGATCATCTTCGACCAGGAGGTAAGCTTCTTCACTGTTACCGGCGATTCCCGCACCATCGAGGTGAAGGGTACGGAGTGGCAGGTCTTCAAGTGTGACCCAGGCTCTGAGCTCGTTCTCGGTGTGGCTAATGGCAAGGATACCAATGGCAATATCAACAACTACCTCGTGGCCAACTTCAGCTACAAGGCCGTCGGTGGTGGTCAGACCGGTCCTGTCAATGTACCTTTCGATGCTGCTAATGTGAACAACTATATCGAGGCCGACAAGTATTTCCGCTGCCAGCTTTACAACCCATGGGGTGGTGGCAACGATGCCATCGATCCTGCTAATGTGAAGCTGAAGAAGAATCAGAAGATCAACGTCACCGTCAAGCTCTCTGGCTTCACCTTCTCTCAGACCGCCAAGATGGCGCTCTGCTGCAACCGCGGCAATGAGCAGGGATGGGAACCCGACTGCTTTGGCTACGCTCGTGCCATTGATGTGAACGGTGACGGCACATACACCGTATCGTGGACTAACGACACCGGTTCTACTGTCAAGTGGGACGATGGTACTTCTGCGCTGACCATTACGCTGCAGTTTGATGGCTATGCTACGCTGCCTGATGATGACTATGCTTCGCATTGCACCGTAGAGAGCATCACGATTGAGTGAAAAGTGAAAAGTGAAAAGTGAAAAGTGAAAAGAAAAAAGTTATGAAACTGACTAAAATATTTTCCGCAGTCATGGCGCTCCTTATGGGAGCTGCCATGCTGACCGCGTGCAGTGATAAGGACGACTACTACGCCAATACCACTCCACTGCTCAGCGATGGCTCTGTTGTCACAGGGTCTTCGGATGTCACCGCCACCACCGCTACAATGCATGGCACGGTGAAGGGACTTGAGAGCCTGAATCCGGCATCTTATGCCGCTGGTTTTAAATATGGTTTCTCTGAAAATGCGCTCACCGAGACGGCCACCGCAGCCTCTGGTGCTGAGTTCTCGGCTACCATCAACGGCCTGATGGCCTCTCAGGTAGTCTTCTATCAGGCTTACGTGACGCTTCAGGGCAAACTGACCTATACCGGTGAGGTGAAGACATTGGTAGCCACCGATGCCACTGCTACTACTGGCGATGCTACTGCTGTTGATTATGCCTCAGCCACTCTGGCCGGCTCTATCAGCAAGTATCCCAACGATGCCGTTGCTGGTATCGTCATCTCTACTTCCAGCGAAGTAGAGGCCGTACGTAGCGGTCTGCGTCTGACTATCGACGGACTGGCCGACAACTTCGCTGTCGAGCAGGACGGCCTGTTGCCCTCTACCACCTACTATTACGCTGCCTTCCTCGATCTGGGAGCCGGTGTGGTCTATGGTGACGTGAAGTCGTTTGCTACTGCTGCCCATGAGATCAATGTCGACGACGAGTTTGTCGACCTGGGTCTCTCTGTCAAGTGGGCTAAGCATAACATCGGTGCCAAGAGCGAGGCCGACTTCGGTGGTCTGTTCGGCTTTGGCGATGTAAGCGGTTGCAACCCCAGCATCGATCCTGCCGACTACGCTTCTGCTGATACTTATAAGACAGCCGTCGATATCGCTAACATCGCCCTCGCTGGCAAGGCTACCCTGCCTACAGCCACTGAGTTCGAGGAGCTGTTCAGCCTCTGTAAGACCGAGTGGGTCAAGGACGAGAGTGGTGCCTATGGCTACCTGGTGACCGGTCCTAACGGCAACACCATCTTCCTGCCTGCCGCTGGTAAGCGTGTGGCCCACAGCCTGAGCGACCAGAATGTCAAGGGCTACTATCTCACTGGTAGCGTCAATACCAACAATCAGTTTGCTGTCGACTACGAGTTCTCTGAGTCAACAGGTGCTCGCAGTACCCGTGCCACCTACGAGGCACTGGCTGTCCGTCCCGTTTCTGTTGCTCGCAATGTGAAGTTCAATAAGGAGCTGCTTTACAACACCTGGCATATCGACCTGCGTGCCGACGGCAGTCATGCCCACTTCGAAGGTCCATGCTGGTTCATGGGTACCGACGACTCTTGGCGTACCATTACCAATGGCGAGCCTGTAGTAGGCAATTGCTGGGTATGGCAGGCTGGTGCTGATGGTTGGATTATTGGTGGCGATCCTCGCGACTTCGGTTCAATGACCTTCTTCAAGGGTGCAGATGGTACCGACAGCGTCATCGTGACCAAGATTGATGCTGAAGGTGTGGAGAAGACGGAGAAGGGTACCTTCACTGTCGACGAGAACAAGAAGACCATTTCGCTCTCTGTCGATGTGCTCGATGTTCCTGCACAGAGCGCTCGTGGTGACAATATGCGCACCAACCTGAATATCCTCTCGCTGACCGATGAGACCCTGCAGATTGGTATGATGATCGATGGTGGTGGCACACAGGTATCGTTCAACTATGCTGCCGACCGTGTATACAGCGGTATTGCCGTTCGTCTGTTGGCTGTCGGTTCCGACTGGGGTGGCACGTGGGGCGATGTCCTGAGCATGATTACTCCTCAGGAGCTGGAAGGTCAGCATACCGTGAAATATGAAGGTGCCGTTAACGGTGCTATGGTCACGCTGCTCGATTTCGTTGACCTGGTGAAGAAGTTCCCCAATGCCTTCGTACGTATCGACGAGCTGAAGTTAGACGGAACACCGATCAAGTTCAATGCCAACAACTTCTGCTATGGCGATATTGAGAACAATGGCAACTACCGCATCGAGATGTTCAACATCTGGGGTAAGGGTGCAGAAAACGGGGTCGTCAAGGCTTCTCCGTTCAGCAACCTCACCAATGTGGGTAGCGATGCTGCCTTCACGTTCGCCAATTCGTTGGAGATCACCTTTACCATCCGTCTCGATGGTCCTGTAGGCACCTATACGCCTAACCTCATCACCGTTGCTGCAGGCTGGTGGCCCTCAACATGGGGCTTCAACCAGGGTGCTACGTTCGATGTTACGCTCAATGCGGAGACCGCTAAGTATGAGATCTCTCAGAACCATTTCGATATCAAGTATGAGACGGCCGACGCCTATAGTGCCGGTTCCATTATGACCTTCGTCCAGATTGACAATCTCTTCGGTTTCTTCCCTGGCACTCAGGCCGTGCTGAACAGCTGCAAGCTCGACGACAAAGCCGTCAGCTACGATGCTTCGAAGATTGTGAATACCAGCGATGGTGCAGCCTATCGTCTGGAGCTCTGGAACTGCTATGGTGCTACCAGCCAGTCGGGCTGTGGCTTCGGCACGCCCGATGGCGACGTCATCCATGAACTTTCGTTCAGCAAGTCTATGGAGTTAGACTTCACCATAAAGAGTCTTTTTGCAACTCCTGAATTCTAAAACGTATGAAGACTATGAAGACTATAAAGAATCTATTCATGCTGATGGTGGCCCTGCTGGTCACCGTCAGTTTCGCCAGCTGCAGCGACGACGAGAATGATAATGGTGGCGGCCAGCCCGTCAGCAAGCTCACCGTTGCTCCTACCTCGCTGTCGTTCACTAAGGCTGGTGGCGACCTGACCTTCAAGGCTCAGGCTCCCGTGCAGGTTTCAGCCTCCAGCAGTGCCGACTGGTGTACCGTATCCGTTGGTGCCCAGCAGTCCGGAACCAAGATTTCCGTAGTCACCGTTACTGCTGCCGAGAATACCACGGCCTACGAGCGTACCGCCGTCGTTACCGTTACTGCCGGTTCCTCTTCGCAGACCGTCACCATCACGCAGGCTGAGGGCGATCCTACCGTTCCCTCCGGCTCTATCACCAAGAATGCCCAGCAGATAGCCAAGGATATGTATCCCGGTTGGAATCTGGGCAACACCATGGAGGCTACCGGTGGCGAGACCTCATGGCAGCCCACCATGACCACTCAGGCCGTTATCGATGCCGTCAAGGCTGCTGGCTTCAAGTCTGTCCGCATTCCTTGCTCTTGGGATATCCATTCCACCGGTGGCATCATCGATGCCGACTGGATGGCGCGTGTCCGTCAGGTTGTCGACTACTGCATCCGCGACGGTCTCTATGTCGTGCTCAACGACCATTGGGACAATGGCTGGATAGAGGTGCTGGGCTTCAGCAAGTCCTCCAGCAGCTATCAGCCCGTCGACGAAGCAACCATCACCGCTAAGGCTACCCGTCTGAAGGAGCTGTGGACTCAGATTGCCAACGCTTTCCGCGATTACGACGAGCATCTGCTCTTTGCCGGTCTCAACGAGCCCTTCCAGGAGTATAACCTGTTCAGCAGCCGTCACGAGGAGCTCACGCCCATCCTGATTCGCTACAACCAGGCTTTCGTAGAGGCCGTTCGTGCTACTGGCGGCAACAATGCCCAGCGCACCCTCGTCGTTCAGGGACCCTCTACCAACATCTCGTCTACCTGCAGCTATATGCCTGCCGACAAGCTTCCCGAGGCTGCCGGTCGTCTGATGGTCGAAGTTCACTACTATGATCCCGGTCAGTTCTGTGGCACCTTCGAAGCCTCTGGCGATAATGCCTATTACTATTGGGGTGCCGCCAATCACGGGGCCAACCATAACCCCACCTATGGTGAGGAGAGCTATCTCGACGGCATGTTCACCAACCTCAAGGACACCTTTACTTCCAAGGGCTATCCCGTCATCATCGGTGAGTATGCTGCCCTGCAGCGCTCCGTGCCCAACGACGACCAGACCAAGCACGACAACTCTGTGAAGTACTACTATCAGTATCTCAACCAGACCGCTGCCAACTGTGGTATTGTGCCCTTCGCTTGGGACACCAACGACACCGCAGGTCTGGGCAAGGAGAGTGGTTCTACTACCATTATCGACCGTGCTAAGTGCACTGTGGTAGGCACCAACGCCATGGAGGGTATCAAGGCTGGTGCTGCAGCAGGCTCTTGGCCTTTCTAATGGCTGCCAGGAGTCATGATCCGACGAATCTATACCTTGCTGTTGGTGGCTCTCGTGGCCACCACAGCTTTTTCTGCCGACGCCCGCTGGCTCGCTGGCCAGATGTATCCGGGCTGGAATCTGGGCAACACCCTCGAAGCCACCGGTGGTGAGACCTCTTGGCAGTCTACGCCTACCACGCAGGCCCTCATCGACTATGTCCGTCAGCAGGGCTTCCGTTCGGTGCGCATCCCCTGTTCGTGGGCTATCCATTGCGATGCTCAGGGCGTCATCGACCCCTCGTGGATGGCTCGTGTCCGTCAGATTGTCGACTATTGCATCCGTAGCGGTCTCTATGTCGTGCTCAACGACCATTGGGACGGTGGCTGGATTGAGGTGCAAGGCTTCAGCCGTTCCGTTGACGAGTTTCGTCCTGTCGACGAAGCCATCATTCAGTCTAAGATAGCCCGTCTGAAGGCCCTGTGGACCCAGATAGCCCGGGAGTTTCGCGACTACGACGACCATCTGCTCCTGGCCGGTCTCAACGAGCCCTTCCAGCAGTATAACCTCTTCCACGACCGCCATCAGGAGCTGACGCCCATCCTGCTGCGTTACAATCAAGCCTTTGTCGATGCCGTCCGTGCTACGGGAGGTCGCAATGCTACGCGCATCTTGATCTGTCAAGGGCCCTCTACCAGCATCGCGTCGACTACCGACCCCGCCGTCGGTTTCCGCATGCCCTCCGATCCCGCTGGTGCCGGCCGTCTGATGGTCGAAGTCCATTACTATGAGCCATGGGATTTCTGTGGGGTAGAGGAGGGTGGCAAGCGCTTCTGGGGTGCTGAGCGTCATGTGGCCGACAGCCCCTACAACTGCACCTGGGGCGA
>Ga0247611_10003689_pt1 | contig 22314 bp, 43 predicted proteins | sample 177DNAGHGhighgp2_FD_192422 | JGI IMG/M metagenome (GOLD analysis project Ga0247611, IMG submission 192422) | Sheep rumen microbial communities from Palmerston North, Manawatu-Wanganui, New Zealand - 1770 DNA GHGhigh gp2 | ecosystem: Host-associated > Mammals > Digestive system > Stomach > Rumen... | reverse complement strand
AATTTGAATTTTTTAGCTTCAATTACTCCATTATCTTCTAAAGATACTTGAATAAAACCAGCTTCATCAAAATACTTTACAACAAACATTAAACTATTAAAGAAATACTCTACTGGCTGACATCCTTTCTTTGTATCGTAATCATAAGCATGACGTTTCCAATTCATTAAGTATTCATCAAACTTTTCTTCCAAACCAGTAAAGAAACTTTTAATGTTATAATTCTGTGCATTTAGAACTTTCTTTTCTACTGAATTGTCATAAACACGATCGATTGTATCATACATTTTCTTTTTAGCTTTCTTAGTATTTTGTCTTGACAAATCATAAAGCTCATCATCTAAAGTTTCAGTGTCTTCATTAATAGATTCACCTAAAGCTCTTCTTACAACTTTCTTAAACGTAGAATCATTAGTTTCTACCATCTTTTTCCAAAGTCTTAATCTATCTTCAATACATTCTTGTAAATCATTTTTATAATCTTCTGAATATAAATAGAATTTTCCATATCCGTGTTCTTTACCAGTTTTTGTATTTCTACACTGAATAGATACACCAAATTCATCTAATGAAGATTGAACAATTGTCATGCAATTTTCATAATCACCTTGTTCTTGATATGCTGCATATTCAATTGGATAATCATTTTGTTTAATAAATTCAAATGTTTTACCATTTTCACCAGGAATTTCAAGAGCTTCAAAAGCTTCAACGACATCTTTCATTGCAACTTTCAATCTCTTTTCTGCAGATATATCATCCAATTCTTTATCTAATGAATTCATATAAGGGTCTGTGTCTTCTGCAATGATATAACCATGTTCGATCAATTCCTGTTTAGCTTCATTTAAATCCATATTTTTCTCCTTTCTTTATTTATATAAAAGAAAAGACGCTTAAGTCTTAAGCGTCTATAATATGTGGTCTTTTAAATGAATTTGCACCTTCGTTTGCTCTTTCATATATCACTGTAAATGGCTTTGGAATATCTAAATTATTAGATAATATCAATTGACTTAAATGTTTTGATCCTTGACTCCATAAAACAGGAAACATACATTGCATGAAATCTTCAATGTTTGCATCAGACATCATACTACAATTATCTAATATAGTCAAATTTGTAGAATATCCTCTGCATTCATTAGTATTCGATGCTGTACAAATTCTATTTCCTGATTCTAATGTTCTACCCCAAGCTACTTTTTCTTTATAATCTTCTTTTAGATATGTTGGTAAATTATCTTTGATAGTATCAATCAGTTTTAAAAATTCTTTACCTGACTTATTTGTCTGTGTATAATATAAAGTATTAAAACCATACTTAAATATAGAATTCCATAATGCATATAATGCATAAACGGTAGTTATTCCACATTTTGGTCTAGCGCTAACTAAATGATTTCTTGTATCACAATTTACTTTTAAATTTTTATGGAATGCTTCAAGTAGTTCTTTTTGCCAATCATATAATTCCATATTATTACACATGCAAGCAATCTCTGCAAATAAAACAGGATCATCTTCACATGCTAATACAATTTTTGCTTCTTCTATTTTCTTAATCATGAATTATGCACACTCTTAATATATTCTAAACAAAGTTCTTCATTCTTCTCAGTAAAAATCGACATAACCTTACTGAACCATGGATCAAATGCGCCAGAATTAACTCTGGCATAATTATATAGTAAGTCTGATATTCTCCTACCATAAATGTCCCAAATGACCTCAGGAGCGCTTGTGCGCGATTCTAAATTAACAATTTTAAAGTCATTCAATAGTTTAGCATCTTGAGTATTTGCAATCATTGTATTCACTACTATATTAAAATTTCTCATCTCTGCATATCCTCCTCATCATAATATGAATCATAAACATCCATGATATAATCATCTTCTGCTTTCAATTCAGCTTCTCCATTTGGGTTATCATTCATATCACTTCTATCTATATCATGATATGTATCACGTAATGTTTTCTTACGTTGAATACGCTTAGTCTTTTTCAATCCATTTTCATCAGCTGTCCATGATTTAGTCAAACGAATTGCTTTATGCCATTCTTCATCAGTGAAACCATATTTCTTATAAAGAGTTGCACTGAATTCTTGCCAATCAGACATAGAAATAGGATGTTTCTTATCCCACTCTCTAATGAAACGAATTAGCTTCTTTTCAAATCTGTCTTTTTGTGTATTTTTCATACCATATTATTCACTTTCTTAACAAATTCACCACATATCTTTTGTCTTTTTTCTTCCTCAGTAATTTCCTTATACTGTGCACTAAATAAATCTTTAGGGTATATATTTACTTCAGGTTCCAAGGTTGTACACTTATATGGATTTGCATAAGAATTATGTCTATTCAATTCTCTAATTTTATTAGCAAACATATTTGCAATATAATCTTCATATAAGTCTAAATACTTCTTTTCATGATCCTTATATTTAATTCTAACTGCATCCAAATATTGAGCGGCCATTACAGGATTTAATTTTAACAAAATTTCAGAACAACCAATATCAATAGTATCACTCATTCTTAAATCTTCCATTTCTTTGAAGAAGTCTAAATCTTTAGTACTATTAAATCTATTGATACATGACCTTGCAAAATAACAAATACCATCAATGAATTCATTAATTTCATTAATATCATTTGTTTCAATAGTAAGCTTAAACCATTGCTTATCTGGTCCAATTCCATATTCGCCTTTATTCATGATAGTCTTAACAGCATCATAAAATGATGGCCAATGAGAAAGCTTAGGACTATATAAATTTACATTATAATTTGGATGATTTACAACTTTCTGAAGTAATTCACCAATAACTTTAGATTCAGTTTTAATCAATGCAGTAATTTCACAAACTTGATACTTTGTATTAACATCCTTTGTTGTAAACCAAAGACCTACATTATCTTCAGTCAAATTTTTATCTTTTAATCTATTACGAAACTTTGTTAACTCTGCACTGATTTGATCTCTTGCAAGACCAAGTCTATCATTCTTTTCTACTGCTTCTTCAGTATCTTCTTTTTTCTTTGTAAAAGGCCACATTAGTCCTCTCCTTGTTTCCATTCATTTCTTATTTCAGTGAAAACATCATCATTTTCATTTTTATGGTCATGCTCAAATAGAATTCCAGCACCAAGTTTAATCTTCTGTTTATATTTGTCTGCACAATGTTTCATAAAATCTTTATAGAATTCTTTTTCTTCTTGAGTCATTGGACCATCATCCCTTGTTTTTGCCATATCTAATCTCCTGCATTTTTCTGATAAATCCACCTGGATCCTTTAACTCATCCAATTCATCTCTCCATTCCTGAACCTTCTTTTCTGAAGCTTTATCTAACTTCAATCCAAAGACTGCCATCAATGCATTTGCACAATCTACAGACTTTAACTTTGATTCTACTGCTTTTATTTTTGCCTGTTCTTCATCATATTGCTTCTGTAGCCTTTCAACCTCTTCTTCCAATTCAGGCAGTCTTAATTTATAGATTTCATTGTAAAGAGCAATACTTGCAAATTCTACTTTTGGGAAGATTTCATCAAATTCCTTTTCAGACAATTTCATGAACCACATTTCAGTTCCACAACCAGTCACAATTGCAATTGAGTAATTCTTTCCACCAGCACTGATATAATAATGATGTGTATAATCATCATCGTATTCTACAGGCACAACCAATTTACTATTCTTTCCTGCAGTTGAAAATGTAGAATGATTTAACCACTTAAATAATTCAGGATATTTCCATTGTTCGACAATTCCCTTTTTTTCAGTCTCAGCTAATTCACATAACTTTTGAAATGCTGATGGAAAAGTCTTAAAATCTTCTAATTCTTTTTTTGCAGTATCTAGAAAAAACTTAATACTCATACTTCCTCAAAATACTCGTATGCTGGTCTTATACGCCAGTCATAAAAATTACATCTTTTAATGATTTGTTTCTTTAAATTCCTTGAGCTCTTTTGCATGCCAAAAAAAGAACATCAGCATTAGGATCGCTAAAAATCCAAATACAAATCCACCACCTGTTGCCAAACAAAGAACATCAAAGATAAAGAATAATACATCCCATACAATCCAAAACTTGCAACCAAACAATGTTCTTGATGTGACAATATCTATAAGCTTTTCCTTCATTATTTTACCACCTTTTTATAAAAATCATTTTCTTCAGTCATTAGCTCTATTTCATGAGCTTTCCATTCTGTTCCATCTTGTTTCTTCTTAACTTCACAGAACTTATCAGCCAATTCCTTTGTAGAAGCATAATAAGTTTTAACTGGCATTCCTGGAGTTCTAATTCCAGTGTATAATGTTATTTGATAAATCTTTTTCATTTCTTAGGCTTCCTTACTTTATGTGTAATACCACAACAAACTACTTCTTCCTCAACAAATTCTTCTTCTGCCTGCTTTGGATGAATAGGAACAGGATGAGGGAAGATCTGTGAATTTGCAGTTGGTCCACAACTACTTACATAATCACTCAAACGTGTTGGCTTATAAACATAAGGCTTATTCCAAGGATATTCATCTGGAGGTGTTCCTGTTCCATACATCATAATTGTGTGGTCTTTCAATTGAGGCCATGTTTTATCATTATCTGTTGGAATTGTTAAGTCAGGATATTCTTCTTCAAAAGCCTCTTTTAGAGACTTTAAACCAAACCAACCACGAGCAACCATATCTTCAAATTCATCTATGGTGCATTCAATTTCTACTTGTTTCCATTTAATTTTCATATATTACCACTATATTTCTTTTTTAATTCATTATAACTATAACCATAATAGCACAATTTATCAAGATACTTTTCACAACGTGTTAAATTTTGATGGAATTCATCTTTTAAAACATCATCTTTTGCTTGACAATACCAATTTAACCATCGGCTTCTATTCTGACAAGCTCTTTTAAATTTCTTTGACTTAATCATTTTCTCATCTAAGAATCTATCCATGAATGTTTTATCTTGATTAAGCTGAGCTTCTAGATAGACCATCATCTTTACAAACTCCATAACTTCTTAACTCCGTATTGAACCATTAAATCTTTTAAATGATGACCATTAAATTGAATTCCATCCATAGCACGATTAATACGTCTTAGCTCAGCACTTTCTATATCAGTCAATTTAGTTATATCTCCTGGAACATATCCAATTTTTATATCTTCAACTTTATATCCATGATTCTTTAATAAGTAATTACGTTTTGCTTTTAATGAACGCCATTCTTTTAATTTATCATAATTTGGAACCATAAAACGAATATAAAATGGACGCTTATGACCTATCTGATTTTCAAATGTATCAAACATCTCTTGAATATCCATAACTAACTCCAAAAACCATTTTGACTATCATAAGACTCATATAAAATTCTTGCTACATGTGCGGATATGTTATGATATTGAACTCCTTCAATTTTAGCTTCAACAGATTTCTTTGTTATAATTAGTTTATCAATTTCATCTGTATACAAATGTGGAGCTTTATTCAATCTATCAATTTTCTTATTTAAATATCTTAAAAAGTCAAATAGCAATCTAACTTTATGATGCAATTTGTATTCCCAAGCCTCATAGAAAAAACGAGACATAAGACCATTCTTTGTCCTTAGACATTCAGATTCAAAATCATATATCATATCATCAATACTTCTATCCATATCGATAATATAATAAAAATAAAAGGTCCTGTCAACCTTTTATTTCTTATTTTTAAACATAGAGTCTAATTTTTCTCTTAATTGTTCTTCAGTTCCAGAATTATCGATTTCTTTGTGTTCCCATAGGATTTTTTCGGATTGTAATCGCAATCTTGCATTTACTTGTTCCAAATTAAATCCTTTGGCTTCCAATCTTTTTAGTCTAGACGTGTCATCTGTTTTAACCAAATAAATGTCGAATGAGAAACTTGCCTGACGACCTCGTAAATCATTTTCAAATATCTTTATTAAGAATTTACTAAATCGTCTATCCTCAAAAGCAGGCATCTCAATAAAAAATGCATCTTTCCGCTGTTTCATTAGATAACTTATTCGTAATGCCAAATAGTCATCCAACTTCGCTTCAAATTCTTTTCTTACTGCATCATACTTTGGATCAAAATATGCTTTTCTCAATTCATCAAAATCATTTATGCCATATAACTTAGTCAATGTTCCCCACAATTCATTACAAATTGCATTCTTGGATATTTTATCCAAGTTCCATACTTCATATCCTTTTTCTCTAAGGATTTTTGAAACAGTGGACTTTCCTGAGCCCATCAATCCAGTTATAACATTTAATCTTTTCATTTCAATTTTATTTTGTCACAGTCATGTGCTGTCTTTTTAATTAAAACTTTTTCACGTGCAACTAAATAGCATATAGCCGAAATTCCAAATACTGTTGTTATTATCTTTATTATCTTTTTCATAGTTGCATTATTTATTAACCACAAAAACCCAGACTTTTACATCTGGGCTTTATTCAATTTTATTTTATATTACATGCGGAATGCAAAGTCAGTTTCATTCTTGACACGCCAATCAATAGCGCGCTGCAAGAACTCACGATAAACTTCACTCTTACCCATGAACTTACCTGCACTGTCACTAATCTTGCAGACAGGAATTCCGTTCACTTCGGTGAGCTTAATCACCTGATTCATTGCCTTAAAATGACCAGTATCATTCAGCAACCATGTACCAATTCCAAATGCAATATTGCAACGACCCTTAAAGTGTGCAGTAATCTTTGCGGCACGTTCAAAATCCAAACTATCACTGAAGAGCAAAGTCTTAGTCTTCGGATCAATGCCCAACTTCTGATAGTGAGCAATCATCTTCTCACCCCATTCAATCGGGTCACCACTGTCATGACGAAGACCACCGAACAATGTTGCAAACTTGTCAGTAAAATCCTTCAAGAAGCAATCAGTCGTAATGCAGTCAGTCAAATAAATACCGTTCTTAACACCGTATTCCTTTGTCCATGCCTTCATCATATAGTAGTTCGACCAAGCAGGGTTGTGGAAAGGATAGCCCTGACCAACAACTTCAACAGCTTCGTGAGCCATCGTTCCCTTAGGGCTCCAACCAAAGAGGAAGGAGAAATAAACATTCGAAGTACCGACAAACAGACGGCGAAGGATTTCATACTTCTGCATCCATTCATACATAGTGCGGAGCATCCATTCCTGGAATTCCTTACAGAAGCGACGACGAGTACCAAATTCAGAGAATGCGGCAATATCAATCTTACCATCGACAAGGTCCTGCAACTTCTGAAGGAAAATCTTCTTAGCGTCTTCAATAATTGCATTCTGTTCAGCCTTAGTGTAATGCAGACGGAACCAAACTTCCGACACAATTGCCATTACAGGAACTTCGTGATAAGAAACGTCAATGTTATATCCACGGAAGTGAATATCAGGCTGGTGGATGGCTTCATCCATCTTACAAGTAATTTCATTACGGTCAACAGTATAACGCTTTAGGAAACCAACGTAGTCATGGACCATAAAGTTAATCATAGCGAAATGATCCAACTCCCACTGAGTATAACGGAGCCTTGCATACAAATCAATCTGATAATTGATTTCATCAATCATTTCCTGAGTAAAAATACGCTGGGGATCACGATTCTTATACGTCCATTCGACCTTAGCATCGTGGAACTGATGCACAAACATCTGTCCCATCGTATACTTATAAAAATCGTTATCACTCAAATGTGTAATAATTTGCGGTAAATGTGCCATTTTTATTGTCCTTTTGTTTAGTTTTCCTTTTTAAATAAATGCAATCTTAAGTTTTTCATCTTTTGTCAGTTCAAGAATGGACTTTACTTTAGCCGTGTTAACAGCAACAATCGGAAGAATTCTAGGCTTATATTCCTTATATTCCATTGGTGTTTCAATGAAAAGCGTCTTGGTCGACATATCAATTCCATACTTTTTGAAGTTTTCAATCATCTTCTTAGTCCATTCAAGACAGTCGCCAGAGTCATGCCTAAAAAAATCATTCTGAGTAAGAAATTCTTTTTCCATTCTAAACCTCTTTTTGTTTATGCTTTTGTAATACCCATTTTCTTATACAGGTAAGAGTAAATGGAATCTTCTATTGCACCATAGTCATCGTAAATTCGAGTAGCAATGCAGACTTTTCCATTAGTCACATCATAGAGCGACAAGTGCCCAGATTTTGTGCGTTTAGTAGTGAATGAATAACCACCAACAGTATAGTTAAAAATACCCTGAACTGGATCATTTTCACCAGCAACCTTATTTTCACTAAACCATTTGATATATTCAGCAGTTTTCATTCTATAACCTCTTTTTGAATACAAGTATAATATAGTAAATTATATGGCCCTTGGTAACCCCTTTTTATGTAAAATTTTATTTACATTTAGCCATTCCAGGATGAATTCTGGGCTCTTTTTTGTCCCGGGCATGTAATTATACGGCAAATATAAAAAGAGAGCCCTGGAAGCGCTCTCTTGAGTCAATTTTTATGTTCTTTTTAGTCCATAAAGGCCCATTTTTCTGGCTTTTCATCACCATTTATCCATGTAATCAAAGGTTTACAATTGGCACCCTTTTCCCATTCAAACCAAGCGTATGCCACTGCTCCAGCCCCAAATAATTCCTCATCGCCATTTTTAGCACAATTAGAACGTTGAGTCAATACATAGACATTTTTCAATTGATTTGTATCAAATAACTTTCTTCTCTTTTTACCTTCTAAGAAAGTCAATTTCAAATACATTACAACTTTCCTTCCTTTTGGTATCATTTCAAGTGCTTTTTCTACACATTCTTGAGCCAATTCATAAGGAGGATTTGTGACTATATCACCATCAAAAGTTTCTTGTTGTTCTAAGAAGTTCCATGTTTTATCTAATGGATATTCTCTTTGTATTAAATCAGCACATGTGACATTATAGCCTCTGTCCTTAAAGACTTTAGCTATATGACCATTTCCAGCACAAGGCTCTAAGATATTTTTTGAAAAATCAATTTTACATTCAGTAAATAACTTTTCAACTATCTTAGGATTTGTTGCATAGAAGTCATTTTGTTCTCTTTCATCTTTACAATGATTAGAACATCCATTTGTCACATAAATCTTATCTGCCATTATCTAATACTTTCTTTAGAGCATTAATATCTGCTTCTGGATTGATACATGTTGAATTTGGCTTGTTTTTAATTTCATTATACAAGTCATAATCATAATACTTACTATCTTCATTAAAGATAACCTTATAAAGGTCACACTTGTAAGCATAACTATCAGTCTTATTTCTCTTTGACTTTTTAATCATGTAATTCAAAGCGTCTTTAAGAGTTTTCTTATTTAATGCTTTGATATACATTGCACAATGTTCATATTGACCACATGCAAGTAATTTACCAATATCATGTAATACTTTCATATCAGGCTTCATGAAAAATTCAACGATAGCCTCAATAGATTCTTTAATTGTCATTTTATCACCTCTTATTATAAACTTCTAGAACTTTTGTTTTATATTTATTAAGCAACATTGCTAATACAATTTCATACATTGCTTCACTAAACGAATATTCATGTTTATTAGCATCATAATCTCCAGAATAATCTAGAAAATCATCAGAATACGAATAGTGTCCTTTAAAATCAATTTCACCTTCATATCCAAGTTTAGGAATTTTCACATCATTTTCCCATAAATCATTACATAAGAAAATGTATTCATCATCGGCAAAATCAATATCCCATTCATGCACATCATACAATTTAAAAATAGCATCAAATAATTCTCTATCTGACATTAAAGTTCCGAAGATTTTGACTGAATAACTAATTAACGTATCAATATCTTCTTTAAGATTTGCATATTCATTATTAGATGCTTCATCTAAAATTTCTTGTGCATATTCTGGATCAAAACATAGATCTTTTTCATCAAAACCATTGTTATACATTATGCTACCTTCAATTCATCAGAAATTTTCTTATAACGAAGAACATACTTCATTTTAACAGGAGTCTTACGATAATCAAATGTTTTAGTTGTTTCTTCTACTTTATCCAAAACATACTGACCAGCAAATTTGATTTTATTACCCTTTCCAACAAAGAAATTGTAAATATCATCTTTAGCTGTCTTATAACGCCAATTTTCAGAGTACTCTTCATTTGTATACATATCCATCGTAGACAAATCATTAGCATATTCATTATACCAAAATCTACCTTGACCCTTAGCATTCCAATTGTTCATATCACGAGTCAAGAAAATCTGGCCAGGATATTTCTTTGTCAATTCCTTATCTGGATTTGTATTTTGAATAGAACCCTTTGTTAAATCATGACCATACTTCTTATAAAGAACTTCTACAATAGATTCTTTTCCTTTAGATGCCTTTCCCCAAGTTGGTGTCTGCAACAAAGTATTAAACAAATCAGACTTTGTAATAAATTCAAAATTATCTTTAATTCTAATCTTATCACCTGAATTATATTTAATAAATCCAGGACGGTCATCCCAATTAAACTTCTTATGTTTAGCTACATGTTTACGAACGCATTGCAAGAATTTTTCAATATCTTCCATTTTCTTTTCTACACCATGCGTCACATCTACACGGCAAATCTCAAAGTCATCGCGACCAATCATTGCCATCTTTTCAAAAATATCCAATTCACGTTGCTTATCTGCTTCTTTCTGACGAGCATGGTGACCTTCATCAACTTCCAATCCAACATTGATTGCATCAAAAGTCAAATCAATTAGAGCCTTTCCATTATCTCTCTTTACATAGGCCTGAAATGTTGGCTTCAAATCCCAAAATTTAAACCCCATTCTATCCATTAAACGGAGTTTAACTGTATTGATAACTTCTACTTCAAACTTCTTGTGGTCATGCTTATTTAGTTCTTCAGACCAATATAAATCTTTTTCATCGATAGTCATTTCTTTAATTCCTTTGATATAGAGTCATCGTCAATGTAAATATATTCATCTAAATCTTCTTCAAACTTTCGCTTTCTAACTTCATACTTTTCAAGTGCTTCTATTAAACGCTTAGCATCCTCTATATTAGCAAATGCCACATAGTCAACCAATCCAGGAACTTCAATTTTATTACTTGACGAAAAATAATAACTAGATTCTTCGTAATATACTTTACGATATTCATCCCATGTAGCGCTATTCCAAAATATCCATCCCTTACGCTGAGGCATGTAATAAATTTGACCTTTATAGTCATATTTCTTTAATCGCCATTTAAATAACATTTTAAATTCCTCTAGTTATGAGGCTGATGCTCATCCCACCCACAATATCCATAAGGTCTAAACTTATTTCTATGTCCTTCATAGCGATGCTTACGTTCAACCTCAATCGCATTTCTAATTTTGTCTGTATTAATTAAACCCCATGCATAATGGTGCGCCAACATCTTTCTTAAAACTGCAATAGTTTTATCTAAATCCAATTGCTCTTTATCATCATTCGTCTTTCGTTTCAACTTATACATGTGAGCAATTTCTTCTCGAATCTGCCAATAATCTTTAGCAAACTTAACAAGAGAAGCCGGATCTTTAAAATCTGAATTTAACAAAACTGTACTCATTTAATTTTTAGGTCCTTCAACTACTTCAGCAACTTTATCTTTATTTTCCCATTCGTATGCTTTTTTTTCAAATTCCTTCATGGCCTCATACGCTTCATCCAAAGTCTTATAATCAGACTTTCCATTAAAACCAAAATCATCAATCGGGTACCAATTCAAAGGACATATACCTTCCCAATCAACACTATCATATTGCCAACACTGAACCTGAAAAATTCCAAGATTTGTCTTAACAATTCTTGTCGTCCACAGTTTATACTTATGATTATGTCGATAAGTTAAAACAGGAATAGTAATAAACAATCCAATTGCTATAACAAGAATAATTGTAGCGAGAGCATGACAAGTAATCATTTTAAAATCTCCTTTTATTAAAGCCAGTAAAAAAGTACAAACAAATGTTGTTTTGTTTCATATACAATAGTCTGTATATCAGCTCTGTTTATACGACGTTGTTTTACATAATCACAAAGATCATCATGACTTAAAAAGCTGGCACTAACTAATTTCATAAAATCTCCTTTTAGTTAATCTTATTCAACAACATCCTTAAACTTGTCTTCATGCTGAATAAAATATAAAATCTTTTCAACAGCTTGCATCTGAGGACTACTGAAATCATTGATCTTATACTTTGTCTGTGAATTAAAAAATTCGTAATGCTTAACACCGTCAAGTTCAATACGCTGAACACATGTAACACCTTCATAAGTAATCTGTCGCGACTTGACACCTTTTTCGTAACGATCCCAACCAGAAGATTCTTTCCATTCAGATACTCTTATTTGCATTATCAAATTCCTTTTACTTGACCTTCTTAAAAAAGTCTTCACGTTCTTCTTTAGTCATGTATTTAATCGGAATAAGAGGATTTGGACCATATTTTCCATTATAACGCTTTTGACGAATTTCCATATCAATTTCTGTTCCACGAACAAACTTTGCAAAATTAACTCGCCAAGCAACATAAAGAGGAATATACGTATTCAACAACTGAACTCGCGTTTCCATATCAAGTGTCCTACGAATTGCCTTAGAAAGAGCTTCCAAAAATTCAGCGGCCCTATAATAAGCCAAAACATATTGATATTCAAAGTTGTTCTTTCGCATTGTATTTACCTCTTTTATTTTAACAAGTAAAATATACTAATTTTGGATTCGTTTGTTAACCCTGTTTTATGTAAAAAGAAGTTTACACTTCTTTTCCTTTTAGTAAAATAAAATTTACATTGCATAAAAATAGGTGCTCTTTTAAGCACCCTTTTGTAAATTTTAATTTACTCAGCTTTTACATGTTTAAATCCAAGCGCTTTTGCTTCTTTTACTGTAATTGTATCACCATCTTTATACAATTTCTTTTGTCCTTCTTCGTTAACTTCTCCACTTTTAAATGTAGATGCAGGAAGAGGATCTCCAGGATGGAATGTATACATACAATCTCCAATTCCATCTTCTGGTCCAACAATCAAAATCGTATAATCAACTCTTTCACGCTGATCAGTCTTCATACAAAGTGATAAGAAACCAGTATTCTTAAAATCTCTGAAATGACAAACTGTATCATCTGTAAATCGGTTAATATCTAACATACCATGATAACCAGGAATATCTTTTGTCTTAAATGCTTTACATCCAGGAGACAATACATTTTCAACATCAATCCATGGAGTCCAATTTGCGGTCATTAATCGATTTTCCATTTCATCAACAGTTTCACATTCTGTTGTAGAACCAATACCATTCTTCAATCTCTGTTGAAGACATTTTTTAAAGTAATCTGGCATGTTCTTCTTTGTATTCTGAATACAACTTCTTACATACTTGTTAATCATGCTTTAGCCAACCTTTCAAAAAAGTCTTCATCTTCATTGATTTCTGTAATTTCTTTATTTTCAATCATCTTACAGACTTTCTTATAATTCTCATCAAACTTCTGTAGAGTTGGCAATTCACTAAAACCATCTCTCAATGAAGCATTCTTAAATGGAATCATCTTAATCTGCACATTCTTCTTATATTCATTGAATGTAGATAATGCAGTCTGTAAAAATTCCATTGACTTATCAATTACTTCACTTGCCATTTCTACATAGCAATCTGTAGATAATAACTTAATTCCAGCCTTAGATTCCAACTTATCACTTTCACTTTCAAATTTAAATGTAATCTTTGTAAAGTCTATTTGAAGTGGATCACACGTATTATAATAACGCTGTTGCTTATTAGGCTGAATTCCATAAACTTCCAATTCCTTAGTTGTCAAATTAGCATGAATGAAATAATTTGCTCGACAACCATATCTATCCTTATTGACTTCTCTCAAGATAACTTCATAAGGAGATGCATCAAACTGAATTGTAATTGCATCATTAGTCAAAAATTCAGCTTTATTCTTATCTAAGCCTGATGCATATTTCTTACTCAGACGTTCAACAACGTCAATCATCTTTAACTTTAATTCAGTTTCTTTCTTAAGGTCCGCAAATTTAATTTTATCTACGTCCTTTATTTTATCAGCGATTTTTGAAAAATCAACCATCATTTTTTGTTTCCTTAAAAGAAATAGTTTTTATCTTCATATCTTTATAATACTTCTTAAATGACTTTACTGCAGTATCAATCAAATTATGCATTTGGTCAAAGTGCATACACAAGAAAGTAAAACATTTATCTAACTGTTCAGGAGTACAATCACTTCCCATATATTGAACTTCACCAGTAGAAAATTGAATATTGGCTAAATCAAAATTGTATTTATCTCTCCATTCTGCAAAATCAGAATCAGAAATAAATTTATACTTTATAGTAGATACTTCTGTATCTACTTCATCTCGTAAACTAGAAGTAATTGCCTTAAACTCAAACAAGTAAGATGGTAAATATATTTTAACTTTATCGTAGTCAAATAGACTGCACATTGAAGTTTTCAATCTAAATTCATATTCTTGTCCATCATCAACAGCAACAGCAAGACCATCTTTCTTATCAAAATACTTCTTGATAAGCATATCACACAAATCAAGAGCAAACTTTTCTCTTTTATTGCGTTCTTTTAAAACGTCATAATTATAACTCATCCTATTGTTTCCTTACCAATAATCATTTCAATTTCTTTGCGCTTTATTCCATTCCTTACTTTCTTACAATAATCAGCAAGAAATTCAGGAGTCAACAAAGTCACATTGATTTTCATATATTCACTTACTCCAATTCTATCTAATGGATCTTCCTCATCTGGATCAATGTAAAACTTAGTTCCAAGATCTGCATATACAGTTCTTAATTCAATAAGATATGATTCATTATATTTTTCCAAACAAGGTAATGTGAAATATGTTCCATAACCATCACTACAATCAATAAAACCTGCTTCTAAAATCATTTTCTTGATTTCTTTCTTAGGCGGTTTCTTAATCAAAGTAAATTCTTCCATATTAACCCCAATTTGGAACGCTCAAACCAACGGTCTTGATTTGTGCAAGTTTAAAAAGACGAATAATTCTCTGTGCATATCTTGTAAAGAATGTTTCATCAATGCAATTATATTTAACTAAGAACATATCAGAGACAATGCTTTCATCTATAGACAAATTACATTGATCTGACTTTGGAACTCTACGCACAGCAAAAATCACTTTCTTATTAGCTAATACTTCTCCATTCTGACCAATTCTCAAAATTGGAAGCGTATGACTAATTTGTGGAAGCATATAAAAGCATTCCTGACTATTAAATTCAAAGCCAGCATCTTCTGCCATCTTTACAACATCTTCACGTTTCCTTTCTTCGATAAATTCCAAGTCAGGTTCTTTTCCACGAAAATCAAGAATATCTACTTGAGTAAATCCAAGCTCAAGTTCAAAATCTTTATCTACGTCTTTAAACAAATTATCCATTTTCATTTTCTACTTCCGCGTTGAGGCTTAAAAGTGTTAAATCAAGTTCTTTCTTAAATCTATTCAATCTCTTTGCATAACCACAAAGAAAATCTTCGTCAACTACCTTAAATTCTCTCTTTTCATTTGTATTCCAAGATATATCCCATTGATTACGCTTCCAATTATTTCTTTCATGTGAAATTGTCACTTGTCCATAATTAGGATTGTTTTTATCATAAATCTTGTTTGGATATATCTCAAAAACATGCGCAATATAAATATACTTTGTTCCAATCTCAATTGGAGCATTATAATCTAATAATGCTGGAACAGTCCATTGGTCATCTTTTCCACCATAAGATGGATATAATGCTCTGACAAAACCACAATCTTCTAATAGTTTTATCATTTCTTTCTTTGTTTTCCTTTGTATCTTATCAAACAAAGGAATTTTACACCATTCACCTACCTTTAAATCTAACATTGCTTCTTATACTCCGATTTAAACGTTCCACTGACGATTGCCTTAATTCTTGCTTGTCGCTGCATTTCTTCCAATGCTTGCTCATCTTCCAAATCACCATTCAACGAAACAATCGCCAAATCCTTTTCTTTCATTTTTCGAGTAAACCAATCTTTATAATCAACGAAAAATTCTTCTTTAAAATCAAGATTGTTTATATACGACATTGCTTTCACATTCCAACCATCAAAAACAGCACGTTTAACATTCGAATATGGGTCTTTAACAACTTGGAAATTAAACTTTGTCGCATAACAACAATGATCATCATAAACTTCAATCAATACTTGATTTCCAACAGGTCCACAAAATGGCGCAATAGTGCATTGATAATGATTTGAAGCTCCACTATATTCCCAACATACAAAACCAATCGCTTCTAACTTCTTAGCGATTTCCTTTGCCTCTGGCCCTTTACGTCTAGGATATTCTTTCAAAAATTCTATTTCGTTTTTTCCAATTTTTAATTGCATAGAAATTTAAGCAGAGATTTCTCTCTGCTTTTGTTTAAGTTTTACGAAACTGCTGGCTGATTGTTAATGTTCATGAACATACATGCCAAATCTTCTGTGTTAGAAATATCCCGACAAACGATGCGCTTGTGGTCATCAAAAACGTAGAATGCCGCATCATCCATGGAAGCCATCAAAGTGTCATAATGCTTTACGGTGTACTTTCGACCATTGTCGATAGTAATCTTGAAAGACAGCTTTCCTTCCTTCTGTGCTTTATTCCATTCATCGTTGATATAAGCCAATGCTTCTTGCATGTTTTTCATAGTGAACCTTCCTTTTAATTTTACTAATACAATATACCTATTTTATTTTCATCTGTCAACCCTTATTTTTGTAAAAAATTATTTACAATACCATTAAAAAAGCGCCCCGATTTCTTCGGAAGCGCTTTGAATTCAAATGTTATGTAAATTTTATTTTACAATATATCCATTTTTCTCTAGAACCTTTTTCGCTTCCTTTATCAAGTGTCTGTGTGTCTGACGGAATCCTTCATTAAAGTATTCTGATAGACCATCAGAAATTGTACCATTAGCATTTTCCAATTCCCATAGCGCATCAACATCCATATCTAGGACGTCAGCACAGAAATCAATGCAGTCATCTATTGAGACTGGAGCATCAAACTTCTTTACGTGCATAATGTATTCTTGAATTGCATTGTCAATTTCTGAAAATGTTCCTTCGTTAATCATGGTACTTTCCTTTATATCTGTTTGTGTGAAACTCATAATATCTCCTATACTTTATTTATACAAATTCATCCAATTCCTTTTGTGCAATCTCATGATTTATTTCATTTGTATAACTTCCTTCATAAAATTCAAAGAAAGTCATACCTTTCATATTCTGATATTCAACTGCATATCCTCCTGGAGCTGCAGGATAAATACCTTTTATTATCAATTTTGCATCAGTTTTAATTGAATGATGTCCTTTAGTACTTTCAGGATGATATATCATTCTATGATGTGTAGGACAATAACTCAACGTCACATGCTTATTTAATCTTGGCCATAACTCTCTTGGTACTATATGATGAAATTCAATCAAACTCCTTTCATCCGTATGATACTGACAATTAGGCCAATGACACTTATACTCTATATGCATCTTTATACTTCTTCAACATTCTATCATGTAATTCCTTACCAAACTTAGGTCCAGTAATTCCTTCTTTCTGAATTTCCTGACTTACCTGTTTTTGTAATGGCATTACATTATCAATCAACTCTTCAATCTTTTCTAACTTATTATCTGGAACTTCTACACCATATAAATTTGCAATCTCTAACAATCTTATAAAGTTTTTATCATTACAAACTTTAACTGTAGTGACCAAATCTTCTTCAAAATTACGCAATACATCTATACCTTGCTCTACATACTTTGCACATTTCAATGTATCAACATCTAATTTCATTTTATACATTGTCTTTTCTATATCATCTGAATTCAATAAAATCAAGACCATACTTGTCATTGGATCTTTAGCTAATTCAGGATGAATAGAATGAGTGACTCTATATGTAGCAACTCTATTTAATGCATCCCAATTGATATATTGATTATCAATATTATCACATGCACCAGTTTCTACTAAAATCTTAATTACATAAGCAAATTGTTTAATACCATATTCTGCTGTCTTCTTCAATTCAGCACTAATACGTTCCATTGCCAATCCAGTAATTTTAGATTTCAAATCACAAATAGACTTGTATGTAGCATCATCAATCTTCATATCAAATCTTGCTGCAAATCGAATAGCTCTAATTATTCTCAATGCATCTTCATTAAATCTTGCATTAGAATCACCAACAGTTCTTAAAATCTTATTGTCTAAATCTTGTTCTCCACCATAATAGTCAATCAAATTACCTTCAGCATCAATTCCCATTGCATTAATAGTAAAATCTCTTCTTGCTGTATCATCCTTAAATGACTTTGTAAATTTGACACTATCTGGATGTCTTCCATCAGAATAATCTCCATCTACTCTAAACTGAGTGACTTCAAATGCTATTCCTTTATGAATTACCAATATAGTTCCATGTGCTTCACCATTATTTGATGTGCATTTGAAATTATCATATAACTCATCTATAGGCATATTTGTAGCTATATCAACATCATGGATATTAGGTTCTCCTTTTTGACCATTCTTATACCATAAGACAATATCTCTTACACATCCACCTACTATATAAGCTTCATATCCAAAATTATTGATCTGTTTACACAAATCAACACCTTTTAAGACTTCATCATCAAATTTAGACCATTCTATTTTCATTTTAATTAAAATCCTTTATTTTTATCTAATAGATTGATGTTTCTTAAAGAAACATCCAATTGTCTTTTAGACAATTGATTTATTTTATTTATTTAATTATTATAAGATTCTAATATATTACATTTTTCATGATATGGTAGCAGGACATAATAAGCCTATCCAGACTTACTATGATATTACTATTTCATTGACTGGAATTGCAGTATCATTAACAAGGTGATTTACACTTATGCTTAACGGGATGGTCATCCTGTACTCCGACTATATCATAAGAAACACATGACGGCATATTGAAGAGTCGTTAATTCTTCATCATTGGAAACATTCTTATTTCAGCTTTACCTTCACTGGAATGGCCTAAACTTATCCGACAACTCATTGGGTTGAGCTCCGAGCCAGAACTAGGGCTTTAATGTCGAATAAAATATAAAAAAGATAAACCATTTGGTTCATCTTCTATAGGTCTTTATTCCATATTTCCTTGCCAATCAAAATTATAGACTCTTTTTTGACCATCCATATCATAAATTTCTACTTTATATGGTGAATGGTCTTCAATTGGCTCTTTAGGTTTCTTTTCTTTTTTAACTTTTGGTTCTTTTTTAGAATCTTTCTTAGTTACAGTCTTCTTCATGACAAATCCTTTCTATCTTTTCTTTTTTGGAACGCATTTTGGCTTGTTTGAAATTATATGTATAATTATCAACAACAGAAATACAATCCTGTTCTACTACTTTTCCATAAGGAATCTTGACCGCATTTGCTTTATTTTTCTCAGTAAGCCAATAACATCCTTTATCATCGAAACGTTTAACTTCTCTAATAAGCTTATAAAGCTTACCATTTTCAAGATTAGCAATTTCATACAAGTGAATAGCACCGGTATAATCAGTAATTGGATAGCCAATCATATCTAGATACCATCCTTTGAATTCAGTAGATCTGATTTCCATTCCAAGTTCTTTGAAATAGTCAAGTATTCCTTGTCTGTCATGCGTCTTAATCATCTAAACTATCCTAGGTTAATGTTCATCTTTTCAAGCGCCTTCTTAATAATTGGTCTCATCTTTGGATAGAAATATGTAATATCATCAACCAATTCAAAACCATTTATTTCAGGCACTTGTCTTCCATTTATATTAAAGTAAGAAGTGCACTTCATCTTGGACTTGTCAATCTTTCCAATCCAAGCATATACATACAAATCCTTATTTTCAAGATACTTGTTCAAACCAATATCTACGATTGCACTTCCATTTGGAATCTTAAATCCAGTTTCTTCAAACAATTCTCGCTTAGCACAATCAATATAAGTTTCACCTTTTTCAATGTGACCCTTTGGAATATCCCAAAATCCACGAACGTATTTCTTTCCAGTAGGGTGACAAGCTAAAATTTTATGACTTTCTTCGTCAATTAAAATAAATCCACAACTTAATTCTTTCATAACTTATTTATAGCCTCTCATCTACCCATTCACCATTTTCTTGCGTATAGTGAATTCGTTTAATTCCAAATGATTTAATAATCTTTTGACACATTGGACAAGGTTTACTTGTCTTTGAATTCTCATTATTACGACATACCCAAAGGTCACATTTATGAATAATACGAGAATGATGCTTCATCGCACGCATAATTGCCACAGGCTCTGCATGCAATGCTTTCAAATCATTATAACACTTCGTAAAATCATTCTTTAAATTGATATTTGTTCCACTTGAAATGATAACGTTATTATACGTCAGAACACATGCATGCTTACATCGAGAATATTGATGAGGATTGTCTTTAATTGCCAAATCCTCAACAAATTCCTTTACATATTTTTCAAAAGTGTTCTTATTCATACCATTTTCCACCATTTATCCGACCAAACATAACCATTACCAGAGCACCAACCATGTTGTTTGAAATTCTTTGTTTTACAAGCCAGTACACATTTCTTTTCAATCTTTATAATTGGGTCATTAAATGTTTTAGTTATAAATTTCAATCTTTTTTCTAAATTTGTAATTACTGAATTTCCTTCTAAAATAAGCTGACTATCACAATCAATTAAATCATGTGAAATGTGACCGTCTTTATAATAGATTTTTAATTCAAATAACATTACTTACAAACTCTTTCTTTACATAGTGAATGAATTTCAAAATACTTCTTAAATTTATTTTGCATAGAACATGCAGACAAATAAATTGGATAGCGTTCCTTATCATCCTCTGGAGGAATTCGATAATCACGAGAATAATCTTCAAACAACATATTCCAATGCTGTCCATCAGGATAAATATCATCATACTTTCTAACTACTTGGCCAATAAACTTAAGAGCATCAACAAAATAATCATACTTGTCACCCTTAAGATCGATATAGACCTTAGGAAATTTTACTGGAGTTCGTATCCATCTAATTGTAGATGCAGTCACACCAGACAAATAAAAACCCTTATTTCCATCAAGTCCAAACGGAACTTTAACAGTGACAGAAGGCTTCCAACCATATTGACCTGGATCACGTGAAGTTAAATTGCATTGAAGTGAACCAGCAAAATTTCCACGCTGATCATCATTTATCATAGTAATGCTATGATATGCATTTGAAGCCTTTAAATCTTCAACAAATTCATTGAAATTTTTTAAATGGTCACTAGCAATAATTTTGTCCATGCTCTTTAGCTGGGACTTATAACTTTCCACAGCACGCTGATACTCTCCATCAATTTGATCATGCGCAATATTAAAAAATTGTATAGGAGTACAATCCTGACAAATATACATATAAATTTTCCTTTTCTTTAATAAGTAAAATATAACAAAAAACGAGGGTCTTGTAAACCCTCTTTATTGTAAAATTATGTTTACAAAGTTATACAATTGAGCTTTCCGGAGCATGGCGTAAAAGTCATTTCTCCAAAATAGAATTCCTTTAAATGCGTATACAAATCGACTCGAACAAAATCAAATCCATTCGATAATGTTTTAGCGATTTCTTTCAATCCATTTAATTGATAATTCCAAGATGGTGGAAGGTCTCTCATTTGAGGCTCTGCGCCAATATACCAAGAATTGTATTTTCCATGTTCATCGACAAATCCAACATATTCTTCTAAGTTCTTTCCAAGTTTCTTAGTCAATGATATACCTTGGATTTCTCCATTGATACACCAAAATCCCCAATCAAGTGGATGCGATATGAATTCTCGTTGTGCAATGAGCGTGGGCGTTATATTTTCGTATTGTGCTTCATAACCAGTCATATAGGCGTAATTCAGAGTAAGCCATTCATTCAACTTTTTCTCTGATTCTCCATAGGGCTGATGCAGATTTATTAGCCTATTCCAACCACTTCCATGATTACATTTTACAATTATATTATCTTTAGTTCCTAAGAATGTTCCAGCTTCTGCAATGTTTTCAATTTCATAAGTTGGAAGAACATATCTATTTCCTAAGATATTT
>Ga0247611_10003688_pt1 | contig 22323 bp, 19 predicted proteins | sample 177DNAGHGhighgp2_FD_192422 | JGI IMG/M metagenome (GOLD analysis project Ga0247611, IMG submission 192422) | Sheep rumen microbial communities from Palmerston North, Manawatu-Wanganui, New Zealand - 1770 DNA GHGhigh gp2 | ecosystem: Host-associated > Mammals > Digestive system > Stomach > Rumen... | reverse complement strand
CTCCATCTTGGCCAATGGGGTGAAGTTGACACCATCGGAGGATGCCATCATATAGTAGAAGTCCTTATCGGAAGTGATACGCAGATACGCATGGTCGACAGCCAGTGGCATTTCTTTTTCGACATGGCTGGTCTGCCCCAGCCTCACATTCGATTTGACGACTATTTTACCACCTTTTCTCTCGGCTACCACATCATAGTGGTTCAAAGGTGCGGCATAGGCAGTGATGCCGGCTTGCATCCCCTCACAGAGGTGAGACAGGTCGAACAGTGCTGTGGCGGAGAATGTTAGTTCTGTCTGCCTGCGGGCAATGAAAGTGGGCGACGCTGTCTCACTGAGGTCTGTGGTGCTCGGATGGAGCCTGAGCCATCCCTTGCGGTCAGTGAGAGAATATTTGGTATAGTCCGGATTGCACAGGCTCATCCATCCCATGGGCAAGCCTAAAGAGTGATAGCTGTCTTTGGGAGCATTACGTCTGATATAATCGAACTCTTCTTTTTCAGGCTCCTGTGCCAATGTCACCAACGGGAGCGTCTTGCACTTCATGTCGGTCTGCAATGTTCCGTCACCATTCACCACAGGCCACTCACCTCTCTCCCACTCCACGGGTGCAAGCATCGTCTCTCTGCCCATCACATGCTGCAGATAGCCACTGGTTCTGTATCCCAGACAAATCATCCACCAAGAAGAGTCGGGTGCCTGCACCAAGTCGGCATGCCCAAGTCCCTGAATGTTGCTGTTCTGCATCTTCATGTTGAAATGCGAGAGGATGGGATTCGCCGGGTTAGGTTCGTAGGGACCAAAAAGATTTCTGCTGCGCAGGATGTTCACATGATGCCCATGCTCTGTGCCGCCTTCCGCCAACAACAGATAGTAGTATCCGTCTTTCTTGTAGATGTGCGGTCCTTCCGGATAGCGGCCGCCAAGCCCTGTTCCAAGATGATGAATCTCACCCAACTGGCGTCCAGTCTCCACATCTATTTCACAGATTTTGATATCACCTTCTTTCCACAGGAAATAGCACTTGCCTTCATCAAAAAACAATGTCGGGTCGCAGCTGCCAATGGCAAAGTCTATCACAATGGGGGCAGACCACTCTCCGGCAGGATTGTCTGTCCACACGTAAAAATGGCGACGGGAAGGGAAAACTGTTGTCACCATATAGAACCTCCCGTTGTTGTAACGGATGGTCGGTGCATAAATTCCACTATTCCCATCTGTCCCTTTCAAATCCACCTGTGAAGGTCGGGTGAGGCAATTGCCAATTTGTTCCCAGTTCACCAAGTCTTTGCTGTGGAACACCGGCACACCGGGGAAATACTGGAAAGTGCTGTTGACAAGATAGAAATCATTGCCAGCGCGACATACACTTGGGTCTGCGTGAAAACCGGGAAGTACAGGATTCCTGTATCCTTGCGCCCATCCCGTCGCTATGTTCATGGACATGGTCATGGAAAGGACAATAACCCAAAGACTTGATTTGAAAAACGCCATCATTCTGTTGTTTTAATTGCTATGGAACGACAAATGGAATATACCTTTGGGAGTGTGGGTGAGGGCGCCCACTCCCTGTATTTTTCAAATGCAAAGATACAAATAATCATCAAAAAACCTATTTCTCATCATACGGTATGGCTATTTTTCTATAACTTTGCATCAATTTTTAAGCAGCAGCATCCTGCTGGCGGTATAGAGTAAACAGATGGAACAAACGAGAACCTCCATATTCCAGAGACCCACATGGGTGGTGGTATTTGCATTGACAGCGGCTATAGCATGGGGCTGGGCATTCCCCCTCATCAAAGTGGGCTTCAATGCCTTTGGCATCACACCAGACATGACAGGCAGCAAGATGCTCTTCGCAGGCCTCCGTTTTGCCTCAGCCGGCCTGATTATCCTAACTGTAGCCCGCAGCAGCGGACGTTCCTTCAAGACAAATGTGACGAGCGACTGGTGGTTTATCCTTGCTTTTGCTTTGATGAATACCACCCTCCACTATTTCTTCTTCTATATCGGCATGTCTCATAGCGAAGGCTCACGGGCAGCTATTCTCAACTCGCTGAGCACATTTCTTGTGGTGTTGCTGGCCTGCGCCTGTTTCAAAAGTGACAAGCTGACCACACGGAAGATTCTCGGCTGCACCATAGGATTCTGCGGTATCCTGGCGTTGAATCTTGGAGGAGCCGAGAGCGGACTGTTCACCTGGTTGGGCGACGGTATGATTATCCTCAACGCCATCTGCTCGGCTATCTCGGGTTTGATGACTCGTGGGATGAGCCGCAGGGTGGATGTGTTCGTTGGCACGGGCTATAGTCTCTCCATCGGAGGCATGCTGCTCATCATTCCCGGACTGGCCTTTGGTGGCATGCTGCCCCATGTCAACATGCTGGGCATCGTCTGCCTGTTGTTGCTCATCGCCATCTCTGCCGTTGGATTCGCACTCTACAACAAGTTGCTCAGTTGCAATCCTGTGGGAAAGGTTGCCATATACAATTCGCTGATTCCCATCGTAGGGGCCGTGACGTCATGCCTCTGCCTTGGTGAGACTTTCCATTTGAAATACGCTCTTGCCGGTGGACTCGCCGCTCTTGGGATTTACATCATCAATAAAGGCAAGAACTGATTTTTCTTTATTTCTTTGATTTCCGCTGCTTTTTCCTCTGTTCCTTGGTTGCCTCGTTCTCCCAAAGATCGACGGCAACGTCTGTCAGTTCATTAGGCATGACATTCCCGCTTGTCTGAATTTCTGCCCAAGAGCAAAGTGTGGCATAGTTCTCGTCTATGACCATGTCTGTTGGCGGTCCGATAGGATTGTCCTGACTATAATATAGATGGCGTCCTGAGTGAATCAGCCCTTCTGAGTCTACGCCTGGTTCACCGAGCTGGTTATATATTTCCTCATCTATTTCATAGAGGTGATAATCCCCTCTCCACGATGTTTTTGCCGTGTAGATGTTTTTCTCATCATCATAGCAGGCCCTCCAGCCAATCCCTTGTTTGAAATGCAGCATAATAATTCGTATTGATGTTGGTATTTGAGTATTTGAGCACGTCACCTTGCAAAATTACTTTATTTTCTAAAAACTGATGACAAAATCTCAGTAAAATTGCTATAAATCCTCATTGCAACATGTTTTCTATCGTGCGTTAGCGTGCGAATCCTACTTGATTAATCATCTACTCGCTCAACGATGAAGTCGCAGGCAGAGAACCAACTGTAAATCCTTTATATCTTTCTACTGAAATATAGACGATTTCTTGTGTTACGCCACGACACCTTTGCAAAAATTAACAATAATTATGAAATCAAGGTAAGGGGTTTTTATGCTATTTCATTGCCGTTTGAAAAAGGTTTACTATCTTTGTCGTTGAAGTCCAATTAATCAACTTTTTATGAAAACAATGAAGACCAAATTATTAGTTATGCTATGGGTTATGCTGATTCCAGTAATGACCACAAACTGCAATGCCAAGAAGAATACAGAGAAATCGGAAACGGCTGAGGAAACAGCGAAAACAGAAAGCGTGATTCAACTGGCCCTTCCTCCATTCCAAAAATTCGTGGTGGTGACCTCCCCAGAAGAAGGGCTATACAAGAATGCTGACACCAACAGCCCGACCTTGGTTAGATGGGTTGAGGCAGACTGCGAGAGCGACTTTTGCGAGACTGTCTACCAATGGTCTGACCAGCCCGACAAGCAAGGGTTCGAGTTAAGCTCAGATATCATAGCTTCGGAAGGTCGTGTCTTCCCTGTGCTTGGCGAGGAGGGTGATTTTTATAAAATCTGTGTTCTCAACGAATGGTGCGATATTGAGAGTGCCTACATCCCAAAAGCCAGTGTCGGAGACATAGAAAGCGCACCCATCAAGGCAGACCAGCTGGAAGCGGAAGAGGACTATATCAAGTGCCGGGTAATCAAGGAAGGCAAGTACAAGGACATCGTTCTTATCGATGAATATAACGATCTCGAAGGGGAGTACCTCAAAATAGGTGTGCTGAAAGATGGTGTCGTGGCTAACCCGGTCGATTACAAATTCGACAGCTTTTACCTCAATGACCAGAAAGAAGACATCGTCATCAATGATGAGGAGGGAGGCATCAGCCTCAGTTACAACAAGAACGTTGCATTGGCAACAGAAGAAGGTATTGAATCGTATGTACTCGACCTGAAGAAACTCAGCGACGAGCAGATTGCAAAGATTGTGGACACGGTAATCAAGAGAAAGCCCCTATACGTGGATTTCATGTACCACTTCCCCGCCCAAGGACTTCAGAATTTCATATACAAAATAATTGATAATTAAACCAATCCATTTCCACATCCCAAAAATTGAGAGTGTGCATAGAAATGAAGCATCTGACGAATATTAAGGACATCGAACAGACGCTGTCGGAAAACCGTCTATGCCTCTTTTTCATCAAGGCTCCTGACTGCGGAGTCTGCAATGTCATGCTTGATAAGGTTGGGGCTGTGGCAGACCAATTTCCCTCCGTTTTCTCGTTCTATACGGATATCCGAGAGGAGCCGCTGACAGCAGGGCGTTTCCTGGTTTTCTCAGGACCGACGGTGCTGTTGCTGATGGACGGAAAGGAAGTCTATCGAGGTTCGGGATTCATCAACATGGAAGAGCTTGAAATGAAAATGGGAGTCTATTCTTCACAAACAATTGCGGCCGACAAGAACCCAACCAATCTAACATTAAGAAACAAGTATAAACCTCATACAATAGAACAATGAAAAGACTGATGAAAATGACGGCTCTGATGCTCGTGGGCGCGATGGCATGTGGAGCCTGCGGAAACAAGAGTGCAAAAGCAAATGAGAACGAAACCGACAGCGTGGCGACAAAGGCGACGGTCTATCTGACCAAGGAGATTACACCAGAGGCGCTGGTGAACATCTACAAGGCACTGGGCGTAGAGGCCGAAGGACGCGTGGCAGTGAAGATGAGTACCGGCGAGGGAAGCAACCCCAACTATCTCAAACCCGAACTGGTCAGGCTGCTTGTGGACGAGGTGAAGGGTACCATCGTGGAGTGCAACACCGCCTACGGCAATGCTCCCGAAGATGCAAAGGATGAGCGCAACACATCGGCGAACCACTGGAAAGTCATCGAGCGTCATGGATTCCTGAAGTATTTCAAGGTGGACATCATGGACGAGGAGGGCGACATGACCATCCCCGTGCAAGACACCACCCACCTGAAGTACGACATCGTGGGAACCCACATGCAGAACTACGACTTCATGATAGCCCTCAACCACTTCAAGGGACATCCCATGGGCGGATATGGCGGAGCGCTGAAGAACCTGTCCATCGGCTGCGCCAGTCAGAACGGCAAGGCATACATACACTCCGCTGGCAAGATGGAAAAGCTCGACATGGCCAAGCTCTGGACACCCGAATACATTGGCGACCAGGATGGTTTCCTTGAGAGCATGGCAGCGGCGGCACAGGCCGTGACCGACTATTTCAAAGCCAGGAAGGGCATTATCTACATCTCGGTGATGAACAACATGTCTATCGACTGCGACTGCGTGGACCATCCCGAACCCGTGAAGCTGGAGGACTACGGCATCCTGGCATCGACCGACCCCGTGGCTCTTGACCAGGCCTGTATCGATATCATCAACCAGCAGAAGGTGACAGCGAAGAACGACCCCACCGACCTGCTCAACCGCATCGACAAGCAGCACGGTATCCATACCATCGAGCATGCTGCCAAGATAGGTCTCGGCAGCCGCGAATACACGCTGGTGAATCTGGATGAACAATGATAGACTGACACAGCGAGTTGAAGGTGGCTATTGGTGACAGCCCACATTGGAGAAAACAGGATTTATCGCCCCAAGATTACTATCTCAATGCCCAGGTGACAGACGAAGACAACGTGCTGGTGACCATCATCACCGACGTCTACGAGAACTGCTCCAGGGAGTGGACGCTCCCAATGGTGCGCAACCTCATTGAGAAGTTGAAAAAACAGAAATGGACATTTACGCTCATTGGAACAGACAATCTCGATGTGGAAGACATGGCCAGCTCACTGAGCATCGATGAGCACTTGGAATTCACACAGGACGAAGTTGGCACCTCGAAGATGTTCACCCGTGAGCTTCATGCCCGTGAGAAATACTATGCCTGCATCGACAACTGCGAGAAAATGCCAATCGGCAGATACTTTGCCAATGATGATGAAGAAGGATAGGCATCGATTGCTGAGGTTGAGAGACTGTCCAAATAGATAAAAGCCGCATCTAAGTGCGGCTTTTTTCATGGGGAACAGACCTCTAAATCCATCACCATCAACGACCAGAAAGGTGTCTGCCCTCGATGGCATCAACATCGAGGAGTCAGAGGAGTTCAAAGTCACCAAATATTTCTGCAAGACCAACTTCGACATGGAGAAAATCAAGCAGGAGGAATCCTTCTACGTCGATCTTCCCAAGATATACTCTTTCGCCTCGGAGAAGGAAAAGGAAATCATGCTCAACCGGAATTTCAAGAGAGTCAATGAAGAGGTCGAGCAGATGGTCAACGAGCTATTGGGGCGGTCGGGGAAGACTGGCAAATAAAACTATCGATATTTTTAATCATCACAATTTTTGAATGTATTATAATCATTTACACATAGAGTCTGCTACATAGAGTCTGCTATATAAAAAATCAAGAATAAGTATGTCAGCAAAACGATATGGCATAATTTTTGTAACAAATAATTTGATAAAACTATCGACGGTCGGTAGTTATAAACCAATAATTTTTAAATAATTATGACAGAAAAAGAAATTAGAGCTTTGCTTGAAGGTGCTTACGTACAAACACCAACCCTTCCTGGTTTTTTTGTTAAATATGACGAATTTCGCTCAACGTTCAATAAATTGGTGACACAAAGGAGCGAATTGCCGCTTGACGTTGAGAAATACCTTGAAGAGTTTTATCCTGATATGAAAATAGAAGAGTGTTACCAACCTCAGGGTACTGATGAAGTATTCAAGGCATTTAGGATTGCTCCAAATAAGCTGAAGATTGTTGGTGAACTCAAGAAAAAAATTGAGGCAGTCCTGAAATCGATACCCACCAGTGGTGAAGGATGGTTTAATTTTGCCGTTATTGGTTCAAAAATACCAAAGGAGGACTATCTTGAAATGGGATTTGTCGGAATTCGTCAAACAATTGAGTGTATTTTCAGGAATCGAATAGAATTTCGAGTTGGGGATACATCCAAACGAGAAGCACCTGTGCTAGCGCGTGACACAAAGACAATAGGCAAAGTGTCAGCCACCCCCATCATTCCTAAGCGTGTCCCAGAAAAGACTCTTCGTCCAAAGCAAGGATCGTATATCGGAGAAGCAATAGACAAATTCGCTTACTTTCCAAAACCGAAGAGCTCTCCAAGTATTCTAGGATGGGATGCAGCCATTAATGATCTTGCAGTTAATATTGCGTTGGAAGAAAGGTGGTACTATAACGAGGATGACAAACTAACGAAACCCATATTGAAAAACTATCTATCATACACATTTGAAAGACTTCAATATGAGGATGAGATAGAACGCAAGAAAGCAAAAGAAGAGGATCGTCAACCAAGACTAAAGATATTGGAAAACGATAAAAATGCGATTTTCAATACAGGCTTAGTAGACAGTATATATGATCCTGTTTTCGCTTTTTTCAAACGAAATAATGGCACGAACCCTGCCATTACCCAACCTTGGATTTTTATTGCATTTGCCACAGCCAACAGTTATTTCCAAAATATTATTACCGATTTTCCATACAAACCAGAGAGAGCAGAATATTTTACAAATCCAAGCGATTTGTATTATGATTGTAGCGCTCAAAAACCGACTATAAATTGGGAACATATCATCAAAGACAATATTGAACGGCTACCAATCGGATTTGTAAAAAAAGGAGCTACGGAGGGCTTTCCTTTTATGGATAATGTAGATGCCTTACCAAAACCTCAACGTCGTGATTACTATGACAAATTAGCAAAAGCCATATACGATGATGAAGATTGGCTTCAATTTTTGACAACACGATTCAAGAATGCGTTAGACATTTCTCTCAGTCGAGTTGCATGGAACTACAAGACTGCTATTCCTGTATACTATGTTACTGACCACAAACTGTCACTCCTTTTACCTCTGGCTTTGGAGAGAAAAGGTGTAATTGATGTTGCATTAGTATGTCAGCACAAATTGGATGAAAAGAGTGGTGTTAACAACTATGTAGGTCGTACAATTTTTACATTACAGATGGCCTACAATAATGCGAGATTAATTACACGTCCCGATAGTGATTGGTTAATGGCAGACATGTGTATCACAAAATAACAACAAACAGAAGAAGGGTTTCACTTTGTTGGAACCCTTCTTCTTTAGCGTTATTCCTCTTGAATTATTTTTACATATTTGTAGTTTCTTGGGAATAAAAATCTCTATTCTGAAAAATCCTCGTTGAACTCTTGGCTTTTGATGCGACGGATAAGGTAAGACACCGCTTTTGGAGCATTTTGCCGGCAATCTTTCAGCATACCGAGATATTCCTCGACGGTCATGTCAGAATTGAATGCGTCAATCAGCTCACTGTTGTTGTCGGTTAGTTTCACCAATGCGACACCATTTTTATGCATCAGCATCCGGAGAGCAACTATGCCCCTGTCGTACTTTGGTCTTGCTTCGACCAATTTCCGCATGAGGTCCATTCCTGGATCACCGACATACAGTTCGTTGACCATGGCCACCATATAGAGCACTTTGACATCAGGGGTGGCCAACTCGAACACTTCGGCCAATTGTCCGTTCACCTCATCAGCCTCCTGATATTTCTCCAATTTCACCAAAGCACGTGATTTGATGAAAAGTATTTCTGGGCAGACGTGACATTCGATGGCTCGGTCTGCATATTCCAACGCTTTCTCGTAATTGCAGGAATAGAGATTCAGCATTGCTCGAAGGTAATCAGCCGTCCATTCATCCAAAGTATTTATTGTGTCGGGTACAGTGGTGACAATTCCGAACAGGTCATCATCACAAATAAGAGTGTCGAGTAAGCGCTTGGATTGTTGCATGGCTTCATTGACATCACCTTCCTTGGCTTTCTTTTGCACCAAGAGCAGATACTGCTTTGCCGCTTCGTCATAGTCATCCTTCTTTAAGGCGCCATAGACTGCTTTTCCACTCTCAATCTCGTTACCAATCTGCCGTACATCATTGTATTCGCTCGCATATTTGAGAATCTCGCAGCTCGTGAAAGCATATTGAGGAAGCACGTTCTGGGAGAGGAACAGTCCTTCCAAAGTGCGAACACGGCTAAGAGCGACATAGAGTTGACCGGCAGCAAACATGCCACGGCTGAGGTCAAGAGACAACCTGTCAAAAGTCATCCCCTGGCTTTTATGCACCGTAATGGCCCAAGCAAGTTTCAGCGGGTATTGGGTGAATAATCCCGTCACCTCTTTTTTAAGTTTCTTTTCATTGCTGTCATACTCGTAGGAAACCGATTCCCATGAGCAGCATGCGACAGAATACTCCTCACCAGAGTCAAGCATGACGGTAATCTCATCTTGGGCCAGCTTCGTCACATGACCGAGTGTGCCATTGGCCCAACGTTTTTGCGGGTCATTTCGGGTGAACATAACCTGTGCACCGACTTTCAGCCGGAGTTGCTGTTCAACGGGGAATCGCTTCTCTTCGAATTTACCGTCAATAATGCCCTCATAAATAAACTCCTCAGCTTCTATCTCCTCCAAATGCTGGAGATTGATGGAGTCAGCCGTTTTGTTTACAGAAGCAAGAGTGATGACCATCCCGTCGCTCTCGGATGGTGCGCACACGCGACTGTTCAGAAGCCTGACATCATCGGGGGTGATGCGGTTCATGCGCACATTCTCCAATATGCGAAGGAAACGAATGTCTTCCTGACGATAAACTTTCCGGAATTCAATTTTCACAAGTCGCATACGTGAGATGGCAAACGACTTGTAGAAAAAGAAGTCCTTGGTATGGTAAAAGTCCTCCAGGAAGTCTTTCTCCGGGCCATATTTTACAACAGGTGGAAGCTGGAACATGTCTCCAACGAAAATCATCTGCTTGCCGCCAAACGGCAGATTGTTGCGCAGCACCCTTCTCATGGTATAGTCGATGGCATCCATCACATCGCACCTAACCATAGAGACCTCGTCGATGATGATTGTGTCAGCGTGTAACAAGGTGAGAATCTTCTGTTCATTCATCTTGCCACAAGTCCCAGGCATACAAGCTTCCATCGGAAGACCGAAGAAAGAGTGGATGGTATCGCCACCGGCAAGGATGGCGGCTACTCCTGTAGGCGCAAGAGTGATGAACTGCTTGTCCACCATCTGCTGCACGTTATGAAGAAACGTGGTCTTGCCAGTTCCGGCTCTTCCGGTCAGGAAGAAGCTGGAATTGGTGTTCTCAACGAGGTCGAAAGCAAGCTGTTGCTCTCTGTTTTGTGGGTCAAGCTGTTGGATTCCTGTTGTCATCATTCTCCTATTTGTGGTAATATTTTGGTGATACGGACATTGAAGTCACTGTCGAGAAAGCTCTTGTAGCAGCTGTCAACGATGGTTTTAGCCTTTGCGACAATCTCGTCTTCAGGCATTGAGCTACGGTGGATTTTGAGAATTCCCTCAAGGAAATTCCTGACCATCGTCTCAGACTCGCTGCGGACGAAATCCTCACTGCGGAAAGTCTTTTCGTAGTCCCGCTTCTGAACGAGTTCCAGGCAGGTACCATTGAAAGCGTATATCTCAATTGCGTCGATATAAGTCCAAGTGTGATAAAGGCCCACCTTCTCCACAATGACAATGCGGTCACAGAAACGGACACCTTTGTAATAACGATGCCCATTCTCATTCTCATACTCATCACAGATGAACATCTTCTGTCCCTCGTCCCAAATTGGTATGTGGACACGCGGATTGCCGTAAGTCGGCAGAAGATTGTCGAACAAATCTTTGTTGATTGCTTTTTTCAATGATGCCATTGTCGTTCTATTAAGTTGATTGCATTTGAATTGAGAAATCCCATGGACGAAACTCAGCGGAGCATTTTCCGTTGAGTTTCACCAATCATGGCACGAGAGAACTCCAAGAGTTGACGATCTCCGACGAGCTTACCCATCAGTTTTGCCTGAGTAGCCAAAAAGTCTTTGAGCATAATGATGCTCTCTACCATGGCACTCTGCTCTGTGAATATGCGCCAGTTGCTTCCACCCCAAAATCTCTGGGCTATGAGCCTTGCCTTTCGTCCATCCCAAGCGAACAGCGTGATGCCATTGAGGAATGTGTACTTATAGCCTTCTCCGATGTTGTAGGCAACCACGAGCCGGTTGGAAACACGGATGGCCTTGTAATAGGTATTGTTGGCCAAGGAGGTGAATGCCTGAGTGAGGAACACGTTCTTCTCGGCATTGTAGGTCAACGAACTGCCCGAGAGTGCGGGGAGTGCTTTCGCTGCGATGATGGATGCTGGTGTCATTTCCATAGTCTTCGTTTTAGTGGTTCAACATGTTAACGGGTGCAAAGATATAGTCTTTTCTATTCTGCTGCAAGTTTCTTATTGAGTTTAATAGTTCCTCTGTTTTTGGAACCATTCTTAAGGTTTCATTGAATCTCTTCATTCATTTTCTATTTCGTTCGACATCCGCCATAAAAAACTTTGCAGCGTCTCACATCGTGGCGTTTTCGATGTTTTGACGCTGCAAAATTAGAGTGTCTTTATTTTATTTCAAAGAATGATACTAATTTTATTGGTTCCTATAATTTTGGAACTATTCAGTCATCTTTTCAGATTCTTTTTTATTTACTTTGTTTATACCATCCTCGTAGAAATGATACAATTTTGCTACAAGGTCACAAAATTTAATTCGAACCTCTTCTGGGCCTACGATTTCAAGACCTGCACCATAATGAAGAATAGCTCCTATAAATTCATTGTTAACTTCCAAACGTACTATAAAATCACCATACTCACCGTCGTCATACTTGCCAAATGGTTTTATTATTTCTTGGCTATCATGGATTTTTTTTGTCTCTGTTAGCTTATATATATATAATGAATGAGCACGAATATGAATCTCTTCCACTTTCGCTCCAATGGAATGGCTAACTCCTATGATATTTTTGAAGAAATTTTTATAAAAACCAATTGGAGGTGATATGTATTGCACATTGTAAATCTCTCTTGGCTTGCCTATTATTCGATCAAGAGCTATGTCGTGTCCGAATTCTGGAAAATCTGGTCTTTTTTCTTCTGAATGACCAAACAAATGCCATCGACCATTAAATTCCTTTAAATAATGTGGATGAAACGTTAATGTTTGGAGTTCCTTTTCATATGGTTTGTAGTCAATCAACAAAACCTGTTTTTCCACTATTGCTTGATATAACATGGGAAGTAGTTCAATGTTTGTAAGCATTCTGTCAAGACTAGCACTTAGAACTTGCTCTCCTTTTTGCTGTCGAGTTTTTATATCTAACAAATCCTGGCAGTCTTTAAAAAAATATTCAAGCCATGAGATGGGGAAAAAACCAGCTGAGTCTTGACAAAAATGCCAATATTTTCTTAAATCTTTGACAACTTTTGCATTCCTCATATTTTTAAGGGGACCATCATCTCCAATATAACGATATTTTCTTTTTCGATTATTACCATCAATTTCAAAATTTGAATCGCCAATTGCTTCTCTAATATCCAATAAAGCTTTTGTCAGTTCTTTAACATGGGCACATTTTGATATTGGACACGGCAATTCTTTTGCTGACCCCAATCCCAAAAATTCTGCCATTACATCTGCATTCGAAAACCATTTTCGAGTTTTCAAGAATTTGTATATAATGTTAGCAAAAAGGGCTGCGTAACCTTCGCCGTCAAAAATATTGCGTCGTATCATTTCTTTATTTTTTGTGCACTTCGTCGGCCATCCAAAAAAGTTTAGAGGGATCTTTCAAGTTCGGCTTAGATGTTGCCTTGAATAAAACTTTATCCCCTTCGTTAACTTCTTCAGTTTGAGATTGAATTGGGAGAGGAAAATTACAAAAAACACATTCAACATTCAATGAAGTTCCTTTTGAATTAGAGACTTTAACAATGATTCCTTCATAATATTTCCCTTCTTCAAGTAACTTTGGCAGTGAAGACCGTTGAGGGGCGTTTTCTTCCATTTTTTTGTTTTTTGAACTTGTCTCTTTTTCTGGCTGGGTTGGGCGTTTCGGGTCGTTTTTTGGACTCTGGGAAGAATGGGCACGCCTTCCAACAGAACGATCCTTTTGTAGCATTAACAAAAGTTCGTCTTTAAACAAACGTAAGACGTTCGATTGAATTGTTTTAAAATGCTCTGAAGTAATTGGTGGATATCCATTATTAATCATCGCATAAAGCTTTTTGTCTTCCATTTGTGTTGGCTTACATTCTCTATGGTCACACTTGTTTCGTAAAGCTCTTATCATCTGAAGAAAATCACGTTTTTTAAAACCTGAAGGAAGACGAGTACCTGTATCACTCCCCTCATAATATAACTTACATAATGAAGTCGCAAAAGCAAATAACATAGATTCATCACAACAAAGGACTCTCAAATTGTTAATATCTATTGGATCCTCTGTTGATGTTAAAAATGGTGGATTATCTCTATATGATTTGTTTACACTATCTCTTAGACGAACAATTTCATCAACCAATATATCTCGTTCCATTTTTTCTATATCAGGCATCTCTTCTATTATGCTATTCGAACAAATCGCGTTGACGTAATCAGTCAAATACTGTATTGCAATGTAATATTGCTCATTATCATTGACTTCTACAAGTCCTCTTAAATATATTGAATTGACTCCATCAGGTAGACTATCCTCGAATGCTATAGGACCTTTAGCTAATAATTTTAAAGCTGAGCGTTCCGTTTCAGTCATAAATCTACTTTCGTAAATACTCATCAAATAATCACGAAGTATACTATAATCAGGCATTTCCGTAATAGTACCATTCATAAAACTAGATCCTATGAATTTTGCATAATAGGGAACACCACCCGTTTTTATGTAAATATCATCTCCAAGTGATAGTATCTTTTTACTTAACTCCTTATCTTTTATGAGGGAGCATTCGTATTCCCACATTGCAGTAAAATCATCTTTCTCTAATGAAGACAACCTGATTTGTTTTAACCCACAATTCAACTCAGGAGAGCCAATACTAGTTGTAATAGACTTCCACGTAGATGTTCCTGCAATCCAAAATGCCAATTTTCCAGATTTATCTGTGGCAGCCCCTCTAATTCGTCCAAAATCAGATGGGCTCTCTAAAGCATCAAGAAGAAGGGAATCTATTTCGTCAAATAACAACAAGACATATTTTCCTTTTTTACTAACTTCATCCGTTAAATTAAAAAAGGCTTGCTTTTGATATTCGGGATGCCATGAACTCATTTGAACAATCATATCTGACAGATCCGTAGTTACGTCTAAAACACACCGCCTAGAAATTTTATAATTACCTTCTTCTAAAATCCCCGTTTCACACATCTTTTTGGCTAATAAAGCTGCCAATGTATAATACACTTCAGGTGTGTTCTTATGAATATTTGTGTCATCTTTCACATCAAAAAAGATGGGCAATGCATTGTATTCTGGATGTATCTCTAGAAATGACAACATAGATTTAAGCAAACATGTCTTTCCAAAACGACGCGCTCCAATAATCCCCGCGTTTTCTCGGCGTTTGGCACACGACACAAGAGTCTCGATACTTTTTGATCGTCCGTAGAGGCAATCAATATCGTCAATTACATTATTAACAATGAATGGTTCCATATCATTATAATTTAATTAAAGTGAAAATTCGCGTTTAAGGTCTCTATGATGAACAAACCACCATCTACGGAAAAGATCCACGTTAATCCTATACACTTCACGTGTTTCATCCGTAAATTGTCTTATAATTTTTCTTTCTTCGAGCCCTGTAAGGGCATGTACCATTTTTTTTCTAACTAACTCATCAACATTGAACTTGTCCCATAAACGACTGAGTTCATCCATACTAACACCACGTTCTATATGGGTACTTTCTCGTATTAAGAATGCAATACTAGAAATCAACTGATGTTCGGCAATATTGTTTGGATCAATCTGGTTATTGTAAAAATCTAATTCGTCTATCGCGCCCCATGTGTCCTTTCTACCTTGCTGAATTTCGCCCGTCATGACTTTAATCACATAATTAATCTCGTTATATCCCATGTGACAACGTTTATGAGCAACAGCAAATTTGCCACTATTTAAACAAATCCATTGAATCCAATATGGTACACAGCCAGATAGTGCACGAATGAAATCCTTTGCTTTTTCATCAAAAAACAATTTTGGACAAACATCAATCAGTTCGTTTGCGTATTTTGTGTCTATCTCATTTATGGGCATTGCTAATGTATTGTTCATCTCTCCTGTTAACCCATATTCTTTGGGTAAATCTTTAATATCATATGTCCCAGCATATAAGAAACAAGCTCTCCCCGAATAAGAAATATCTCGAAGTTTCTTTATAAAGGTGGCATCTAATAGTTTTTCTTCTATCATTTTCCGGATGTATGAGAACTCATCGATAGTAATTAGAGGGATAATATTACAGTTGTTCAGTGCATCAATAATGATTTCCAAATCAGATTGAGCCAATTCATCAGCTGTCGGCAGTTCTTTTTCTGGATATGCAGCATCTATAGCAGAAGCTAATTCGTCAGAAAGTTTGTCATATATACAAGTTTCAAGCAAATGAGTCCATAATTCAGACCGTGTAATATTCTTATATTCGCTAGATCCAAAATTCCATTTGAAAGTCAAAATACTCTTTTTTTCATCTTCTTTTATATGTTTTCCTTCTATCCTCTCACATAAATAGTCTAATATTGAAGTCTTGCCTGTTCTTGTTAAACCATAAAGGATATAAGTCATATACCTATCTTTTGAAAGATAGTGAGAAATCAGTGTTGTGAGTTTTTCCTCTCGTCCTTTAAAAATTGTTTCCAAAGGAGTGTTAGATATTTTCCAAGGAATTTGTTCTTCATCTGTTAGTACATCTCCATTTTCTACCTCGTATGTAGCCTCTGTTTCCGTAGTAGGTAAATCTCGTCCTTGATATTTTGCTGTAAGTTTAAATATTACATCCGCAGATTCATATTTGAGAAAATCATCAGAAACAATACTTTCCCCACAACTATCACCAGCAGATAGTTCACCTTCATGAGAGACCATATACTCTTTTTCATCAATAATAGCATGGACAACGAAAGATTGAGCGGTAGAATCTCCATTATTAGTTACGACAAAATCTATAACCCCATGTCCATCATCATTCAATCTTATAAAACATGGTTCTGGTGATATTTGCAATTTTGGTAATGCGCTTGCGTCTCTTTCTTCTATTTGACGACTTATTTCATACAACCATTTTTCTTGTAAATGAAAGAAAAAGATACGACCGTAATAGGTGGTTGTCTCTGTAACCATACGTTGGCTTCTGATTAGTATTTGTTGAGAACTAACAAGATTACGATAACGTTCGTTTTCTCTTCTCCCCGCATATGGCTTAAGTATATTAATTACCTCATTTATTGAGCTTAAAGCTAATTTATCTGTTGCCGTCATAAGATCTTTATATTCGTCAACCGATTTCCATTTTTCTTCAAATGATGAAATATCAAAAGGACTGAAATCCCAAGAAAGACAATCTTCTATTCGAGATTTAAGATTTTTAATACGTACTTTACGATTATCGAAAACTTTACGTAAGAATTCACCTGGTGCTAAAGTAATGGAAACTGAAGACTTTTCCATTGTGTTAATCAATTCATAAGCTTTGTTCCTAAAGTTTATTTCACCAAGTTTGTTATAAAATGGTTGACTGCCATCAGCATCATTAGCCAATGTATTCCATGCTCTTTCCGCAGTAGATCCAATAGCAATGCATGCACGATAAAGGACCTTTTGACTTTCTATGTTATCATCAGTAAGACATTCTTTCATTTTAGCTTTTAAAGTACCTTTATTCCATTCAACATCTGGTGTTTTCCCGCCTTCCACTTGCGAAGCAAGACTCTCTATTTTAAGGTACTTTAGTAATAACTCCTGAAGAAATTTCTTCTGCGCCAAGTCATTGTATAATCCTAATGCTTCAAGATAATAGCTCCGTGCACTATCACATTCAGCTATTAAATGAGATTGACTATCAGGGTATTGTTGTACGGATTCTGCTATTTTTGCTACTAATGAATTTCCTTTCATTCTCGCATAATGTGCAACCGCCAATTTAAACTCTGTTTTGGAAGATAATCCTGCATTAAAGTAAGCTGCTGCTGCATTAAGATACATTTGAGCTCTAAACTCAAAGCTTTTAGTCTTATCAGAACTTGCAATTTCTGCTATATTGAAAAGTTCAAGAGGTGAAGATACTTCTTCACTATCGATTATTGCTTGTGACTTTGCATATTGCTCAACATCTTGAATTAACATTCCACTAACAACAACGTTCAGTCTAAAAGAACGTTCAGGTTGTTTAGTATCATCCAGAGGTTCTGTAACAGAATTATTTTTTAATGCTCCAATAGATTGTCGTAGATTTGATACAATTATCTTGTTTTTAGGGTAGATAAATTCTGCCCAATCCAATGCAAATACCGCATCTTCTTTATTTCCAATTCTAACTAACAGACGTGCTAATGATATATATAAATGACTAAGATTGTTCGGTTTAGTATCGTTTTGACTTTCGCTAAATGCAATCAATATTGCGAGTGCTTCTTGGGCTTTCTCAGTATGGTCTAATGCTATTTCTGTATTAACGATTCTGTCCAAATAACTTCTTAAATATTTTGGAGTTGGCTTATGTGTAGTAATTACTTCGTAAGACTTTTCCAAGCACTTTTCTCTTTTACCTTCACGTATCATTAAATCAAGTTCTTTCTCTACTTGTCGGCATTCTGATTCCGACATCTGTGGAAGTGTGTTTACGAGTATTGTATGAGATTTTGCGGCTTCTATTATATTAAGTTTATGCTTTGGTTTTTCTTGTTCCTCTTTGTCCTTTTCTATGTTATCTCCTTCATTATTCTCAATATTTGAAGATACTGGCATTTTGTTGGCACCCTCAAGTAAGATTTCATTTATTATGTCTTTTATTTGACGTAAAATAATTATAGCTTCATTACTTTGTATAACCTTTCGGAAATAATTGATGATTGTATTTATATGTTGCGCATATCTAGGGTTATGACTTGCATTCCTTAGAGCATTGAAGAATATATCTAATAATTCTTGATAGGTGATTTCTGTAATAGACTGGACAGATGTATTGTTGTTTTTTCCTATAAAGAACAATCTGTCTCCGTTCTTAAATCTTTTTTTTGAGAAACCAATAGGTTTTTTACAAATAATAGATTTCCCTTCATCTGAAATAGCATGAACACGTTTTGTAGAATAATTTTGAATGGTAGCATTTGTTTCAATATTTTCATTTATGTTGATATTTTCTAATTTAATTATTTTATACAACAAATCTACTATCTGGGAGGATAGAACAGAAGTCTCAACGATTTCACGTGGAGTTAATAAAATAGATGAAATCGCATTGTACTTCACTCTATAAATTGCCCCATCTTGTAACTTTAATGCAAGATAGCTTGTTCCCTTTTTTAAAATAATTCCTATTTTTATTGCTCCATTCACTTCAATCTGGACATGATCTCCTTCTAGGACATCATTTACTATTTCATTATCTCGACAAAAGTCATATCCGCAATTTGGACAATACTTAGCTGTTTGAGAAGTCAACTTACCACAATCAGGGCATGGTATTAATGGTGTGCTCTTCGCTGCCTTTGGCAAGAATGTATTATCCATTGTATCATTCTTTCCTCGCTCTGAATTAAGTAAAACCCCATATTCAAAAACCTTTTGAGCTATTTGTTGTAATCTAATGCCAGGCCAAACAATCGGTTCTGAGGTTGCTGCAATATTGATGATTTGCTTTGTTTCTTTAATATCATGAAAGCTGAAAATCACATCAAAAATATTAAAGTAGAAGCATTTCCTATTCCTATCATAATATACAAAAGAATCCTCAAACATTGCTTTGTTTGAAATATAAAAATCTGCAACTTTGCTTACATTGGTTTTTATATAACTGTAATATAATGACGATTTAAAACTGTCATTCTTTATTACAGCATTTAGTAAATTTAGAGCAGCAACAATCAAAAATAAAGATTTTGAATCTTTAATATCAAAAGAATCTATGTAACGAATGGCTTCTTTTACAGAACTTTCGCTAATAGATAGTTCATCACTTTCTTTATGAGAATTGTAAATATTAGTAATATCGTCTTTAACCGTTTTCATAAGAAAATTAATTGTTTGTTTTAACAATTCTATTAACTAATAATTCTCTGATATTAACACCGAGCAGGTCAGATATCTTAGATAATGTGTGTAAGTCTGGCTGTGTGGTGTTAGTACACCACTTACTTACAGTCACAGGATCTTTACCTAGTTGTTCTGCCAACCACTTACCTGTCTTTCCTGAGTCGGCAAGGACTGCTTTTATGCGATTTATGTTTTCCATCTATTAACAAATTAATCTTAGATGCAAAGATACAAAATACTCATGATAAGATATTAATAAATTCTTGATTTTTTTGAATCTTTTTTGGTGATACTTTTTAAATGTTAGTTGGTCCTTATAAAAACTCATATTTTTTTATCAAATAACCAAAAAAAAATGTATCTTTGCATCAAAATTGATATAACACCATGAACGATTACGCAAAAGCCATAGACGTGAAGGAGATGGGCAAACGCTTCAAGCTGGTCCGTCAAAAGTTGGGAATGACACAGACGAAGATTGCCGAGGAACTGGGCACCTCGCAGTTGATGGTCTTTCGTATGGAAAAGGGTGAGAACGTCCTTTCACCGTTCTTCCTCAGTATGCTGATGTACTATTCTCAGCATGTTTCGCTTGACGGGCTTCTTTCCAAGAAGTTCGACATTGAAGACAATACCCTGTTCAGCAAGAACTACTCCCTCAATTCCATCGTCAAGGCGAAGCTGTCTCTCCTTCGGGAAGAGGTCCTGAGCCAGTTTGAGGTAGCCAGTAAGAAAGTCGGTGAGGATTTGGAAGAATCCATCAACCTCTTATAATCATCAATCTACTGTCAACTATGGCTACAGTCAATGTCTATCTACAATACTTCGCCGCTGAATGCACATTCAACGGTGTTGAACGTCACGCTGCCTCAGTGATGCTGATAGCCACTTCCGAGGAAGGGCGAATCAAGTATGAGGTGGCGGTTTCTTTCTTCCCTCATGTCTCCGAGGATGACTTTGCTGTTTCATACGATGCCTATTTCTCCAAGGTGGTGTTCGAGGCACCTGGCCGGAGGTCGAAAAAGCGTGAACAGCAGTTCATGGAAATGATACAAGAAGAAGCTGACTCATTGGCCGGCGAAGCCAATGGAAAGATATATTGGGGCAAACCTCTCATAGAAGCAAGGAGAGGATGATGCCCCAAAATATGTTGTGCGGGTGCCTAATCAGTGCTTTTGTATTTTTCTCAACAGGTCGACCTTTCCGTCGTCTATCAACTTGAGAATCAGTTCACCGAAGAGCGTATTCTGCCATGCAAACCATGAGCGGGTGTAGTTGGCTGCGTCATCTTTATTGAAAGACTCATGCATAAATCCCGTGCCATTGTCGGTATCCACCAGCATCTGCAGACATTGGGCGATTTCTTTATCGTCCTGACTGGTGAACGCCCTCATCATGATGGACATCGGCCACACCATGTCGTGTCCGATATGCGGACCACCGATGCCCTCACCCACTCTTCCACGGAAGAAATAGGGGTTGTCCTCACTCCACACAAAGCGCCTTGTATTCTGATAGATAGGGTCGTTGATGCTGACGTCTCCCAGATATGCCATAGCCAACAGACTCGGCACATTGGCGTCATCCATCAGCAGATGGTTGCCGAATCCGTCTACCTCAAAGGCATATATCTTTCCGTATTTCGGATGGTCATAAACAGCATATTTCCTCAAGGCTGCCTCCACCTCATCGGCAAGTTCCACAAACTCCTGAGCAGCCACGCTATCATGGTTGACCTTCGTCAGCACCTCGGCAATCTTGCGCATGGAAGTCACGGCGAAGAAATTGGAAGGCACCAGATAGAGGAATACGGTGGCATCATCGGATGGTCTGAACACAGAGGCAATCAGTCCGACAGGTTTGGCGGGGTTGCCATAACCGTCGTTGCACACCGTGTCATACTGCCGGTTGGTGGTGCGCATGAAGCGATACGGTCCCTTGTTCTCTTTTCTCTGTTGTTCACGGAATGTCTTCAGTATTTTGCCTACCGCCTCGCGCCACACTTCGCCAAAGATAGAGTCATCGCCCGTCACCTGCCAGTAATAATAAGCCAGTCGGATGGGATAGCACAGCGAGTCAATCTCATATTTCCTCTCGTGGAGGTAAGGGTTCATATCCGTGAAGTCGGATACCCACTCGCTGCCGGTAGGTCCGATATTGAAGGCATTAGCATAAGGGTCGAGACAGATGCATTTCAGCTGTCGGAGGATGGTTCCCCTCACCATACGGCGGATTTTCTCATCGTTTTTGGCAAACTGTACATACGGCCACACCTGCGCACCTGAATCTCTCAGCCACATGGCGTGGATGTCGCCTGTATAGACAAACGTATCATCATCACCATTCTCCGCCACACTGTAGTGCACCGTAGTGTCGAGTGTGTTGGGGAAACAGTTCTCAAACATCCAAGCCAAATAGGGAGCCTCTTTGAGCAGTTTCGTCACTTCCTTGATTTTCTTCTCAATGGTCTCGGAAGAGAACAGCCTCTCCCCTACTGGCGGACGCCTGGAAACTCTGATATTGTCTGCCGGAAGAGCTATCGACTCGGCGAACGATTTGGGTTTCGAGTCATTTTGTGCAATGGCACAACCCGCCATCAACAACATGATAGCCATTAAGAGAAAACGCTGTTTTTTCATATCAATAGGTGTATTTTGATGAATTTAAGTTATATACTCTGCAAAAGTAATCAAAATTATGCATATTTACACCTATTGAGCATATTTTTTCACAAAACGGCAAGTGAAACTTAAATCTTAAGTAAAATAAATAACTTGGTATTATTTTAACATATAATTACCATATAATGAATCATAAATAGCTGTGCGTCAGAATTTTTGGATAATTCGAGATAATTCGTGTTCTTTATTATTCATTACA
>Ga0247611_10003687_pt1 | contig 22324 bp, 15 predicted proteins | sample 177DNAGHGhighgp2_FD_192422 | JGI IMG/M metagenome (GOLD analysis project Ga0247611, IMG submission 192422) | Sheep rumen microbial communities from Palmerston North, Manawatu-Wanganui, New Zealand - 1770 DNA GHGhigh gp2 | ecosystem: Host-associated > Mammals > Digestive system > Stomach > Rumen... | reverse complement strand
CACCGGTGGCTGCCGTCATGGTCGTACGGTCGTGCAGTCCTTCACGCATGCGCCGACGGTCGCCTCGGAAGCTATAGACGAGACCGAAGCCCACGAGTCCGGCAGCAGCACGAACCATCGTGGCCGCCATGGGCAGCAGCGGCGTAGCGTCGCAAAAGCCCATGCCAACCTTGGAGAGGACAATGCCTACACCCTGCCCCATGCCGGCTCCTATACCCAAAAGGATGCCACGCAAGGGGAGGTTGAGTCCGACCTTATGTTTCTCGCCACGCGAAAGGACGGTCAAGCCAATGCCGCTAAGGGTGACGGCAATGCCGAGGAGGGCACGCGGCGACAGTGTCTCGCCCAACAACGCCCAAGCCGTCAAGGCAGAGAAGAGAGGAGCAAGGGTCATGAAGAGCTGACCCATACGGCTGCCAATGAGCTCATACGACGAGAAGAGACAGAAGTCGCCGAAGACATAACCTATGGCTCCTGAAGCCAACAGCCACACCAATGCCTCGATGCCCATGCCGCGAGGCAAGGGAGAGCCCGTAGCCACCCACAGGATGAGGGCAAGGATGACCAACGATGCCGCCATACGGAGCACGTTCAGCTGCAACTGCCCCATGCGGCGACTGGCCACCTCGGCACACAAGGCCGTGATGGTCCACGTCATCGCAACGATGATTGACAATACCTCTCCGTAAAACATGCCGTGGATTATTGGGGAATGAAGAATGAGGAATGAAGAATGAGGAATGAGGATTACGTGTCTCGCCTTTCGTTCTTCAAGGCTTGTGACGACCTGCAATCATCATTCCTCAATCATCAATATGCCTCATTTATCCAGCAGTTTCTTGCTGAGTTTCTCAAGCATGTCGCGCGTCATGGCACCAATGCCGTACTCGGGTCGCCATCCCCATTCCTCGCGAGCAGCGCTGTCATCAAGGCTGTCGGGCCAGCTCTCGGCAATGGCCTGCTTCAGAGGATCGACGTCATAGACCATCTTAAAGTCGGGCACACGCCGCCTGATCTCTGCATAGATCTTCTCGGGTGGGAAGCTCATGGCCGTGACATTGAAGCCGTTGCGGTGGATGAGCTTATCGGGGTTGGCTTCCATCAGTTCGATGGCAGCACGCAGTCCGTCGGGCATGTACATCATATCCATTCGCGTGCCTTCAGCGATGGGGCAAACGAATGTTTCGCCACGCACGGCAGCGTAGAAGATATCGACGGCGTAGTCCGTTGTGCCGCCTCCCGGAGGTGTGACATAGCTGATGAGACCGGGGAAGCGCACCGAGCGGGTGTCCACACCGTACTTCGTGTAGTAGTAGTCGGAGAGCAGCTCTGTGCAGACCTTCGACACGCCATAGATCGTCTTAGGACGCTGCACGGTGTCCTGCGGCGTGAGCTCGTGGGGAGTGTTGGGGCCGAAAGAACCGATGCTCGAGGGTGTGAACACGGCGCACTTGTTTTCGCGCGCCACTTCGAGGACGTTCCACAGCCCGTCGATGCCTATCTTCCACGCCAGGCGCGGCTTCTGCTCGGCAACGACGCTGAGCAGGGCGGCGAGATTGTAGATGGCGTCAATCTGGTGGTCGCGCACAATGGCTGCCAGCTGTTCGCCGTTGGTAACGTCAGCGATGGCGGAGGGACCGCTTTCAGCCAACTCGCCCTTAGGCTCTGCGCCGGGGATGTAACCGGCCACCACGTGGGCGCCGCCATAGCGTTTTCTTAATTCCGCTGTAAGTTCCGAGCCGATCTGGCCCGTAGATCCAATAACGAGAATGTTCTTCATCGTGAGGTTTATCGTTTAATATTTACAGATTGATAATTGATTTATTAGAGGTAGTTAGTTGTTTTGCGCTACAAAGATAAGGAAAAGTTGAGAGTTGGACATTGAAAGTTGAAAGTTTTTTCCTTAAAAGATATAAAATATGTGTTTTTCTTCACTCTTTATGCCATTACATTCCAAAAATCGCTATCTTTGCACACAAGAAATCTCATTTATCTGTAAACTTTCACCAAAAACATCAATCTTTAAACGATAAACTAATCTTATGTACGGAAAAATGCAAGAACATCTTCAGCAAACGCTGAAGGAGATCCGCGAGGCCGGCCTCTACAAGGAGGAGCGCCTCATCTGCAGCCCGCAGGCTGCCGCTATCGAAGTCGCCGGCAAGGAAGTGCTGAATTTCTGCGCTAACAACTATCTCGGCCTCTCGAACCACCCGCGCCTCATCGAAGGCGCCAAGAAGATGATGGACCGCCGCGGCTACGGCATGTCCAGCGTGCGCTTCATCTGCGGCACGCAGGACGTGCACAAGGAGCTGGAGGATGCCATCAGCAAGTTCTTCAAGACCGAAGACACGATTCTCTACGCCGCCTGCTTCGACGCAAACGGTGGTGTCTTCGAGCCGCTGCTGACCGAGGAAGATGCCATCATCTCAGATGCCTTGAACCACGCCTCGATTATCGACGGCGTACGTCTGTGCAAGGCCAAACGCTACCGCTATGCCAACGCCGACATGGAAGACCTCGAGCGCCAGCTGCAAGCGGCTCAGGAACAGCGTTTCCGCATCGTCGTTACAGACGGTGTCTTCTCGATGGACGGCAACGTAGCGCCCATGGACAAGATATGTGAACTGGCCGAGAAGTACGACGCGATGGTCATGGTGGACGAAAGCCACTCGGCAGGCGTCGTAGGCCCCACAGGACGCGGTGTCAGCGAGTTCTTCAACACCTACGGACGGGTAGATATCTACACCGGCACGCTCGGCAAGGCCTTCGGCGGCGCTATGGGCGGCTTCACGACGGGACGCAAGGAGATCATCGACCTGCTGCGCCAGCGCTCGCGTCCTTATCTCTTCTCCAACTCGCTGGCTCCCTGCATCGTCGGCGCAGCCCTCGAAGTGTTCAAGATGCTCGACGAATCGAACGAGCTGCACGACCGCCTCGTGGAGAATGTCAACTACTTCCGCGACAAGATGATGGCCAGCGGCTTTGACATCAAGCCCACGCAGAGTGCTATCTGCGCCGTGATGCTCTACGATGCCCCACTCAGCCAGCGCTTCGCCGCACTCCTGCAGGACGAGGGCATCTACGTCACCGGTTTCTACTACCCCGTCGTGCCTAAGGGTCAGGCCCGCATCCGCGTGCAGATCTCAGCCGGCCACAACCGCGAGCAGCTCGACAAGTGCATCAACGCCTTCATTAAGGTTGGCAAGGAACTCGGCGTGCTGAAATAATCGGATCATCAAATAACACAAACACGCATGAAACGTCGCGCACTACTGATTCTCGCTGTTGCGACCAATCTGACCTTGCTGGCTCAGACGCCACAGCCGTTGCCTCAAGGCCGTCGCCAACGATTGCCCGAATCCTTCACCACCGAGACGCCGATGGTGCATGATCCCGTCATGGCCTACGAAGACGGTACCTATTATCTGTTTGCAACAGGCATGGGCGTCCAGCTGAGCACGTCCACGGACTTGCGCACTTGGACCGTGCAGCGACGTCCTGCGCTGCAGCCCATCGAAGGCGCAGACCTGGCGGCGCGGCAGTGGCTGCCGTCGTGGACCACGGACAGCGTGCCGGGATTCCGCAACCACGTCTGGGCACCTGATGTCATCCGTTATCGCGACCGTTGGTGGATGGCCTATTCCTGTTCCACCTTCGGGCGCAACACATCCGCTATCGGCCTTGCCTCCTCCCCCACCCTCAACTTCCGCGACTCGGTCAACTACCGATGGCGCGACGAGGGTTGCCTGGTGGCTTCGCGTCAGGGGCGCGACAACTGGAACGCCATAGATCCCGCTTTCATCATCGATGACAGCGGCAGGCCGTGGCTCACATGGGGTTCGTTCTGGGACGGCATACAAATGGCTCCGCTCGATACGACAATGCATATCGCCGCCGATGCCCAACCGCACACCATCGCGCGCCGCATAGCCCTGCGCGACACCCTTCATGCCGAGCCAAACCCCACCTCGAAGTTCGCTGGCCGCAACGCCATCGAAGCGCCCTTCATCTTCCGCCATGGCGACCACTATTACCTCTTTGTCAGCCACGACTACTGCTGCCGAGGCGTCCAAAGCAACTACAAAGTCGTCGTTGGGCGTAGCACTCAGGTTCAAGGTCCCTACCTCGACCGCGAGGGTCGCGACATGGCTCACGGCGGCGGCTCTTTGGTCATCGAAGGCGACAAGAAGAACTTCGAGGCGGCAGGCCACAGCGCAGCCTACCACCTACCCGACGGCCGTGACCTTTTCATCTGTCACGGCTACAGCTACAAACACTCCGGTCAAGGCATCCTCATCCAACGTGAGATTCTCTGGAGCGAGGACGGCTGGCCGGAACTGAAGGCAGCCAAAAGCTCCGAAAGCTGATGGTCTCTCACCAAAAGCAAAGAGGCTGTGTCATGAGCGTGGCACAGCCTCTTTCATATATTATTATGCGAATCAATCGAGATAATAGACGCGCTTGACACGCGGCGACACAGAGGTAAGGATCTCGTAGGGGATGGTGCCTATGATGTCGGCCAGAACGGAAGGTGACAACTCAGGGCCGAAGATGACGGCGGTGTCGCCTTCCTGGCAGGGGATGTCTGTGACATCAATCATGCAGACATCCATGCAAATATTGCCGACATAGGGAGCACGTTGACCGTTGACGAGACAGTAGCCGGCGCCGCAGCCGAGATGACGGTTCAGGCCGTCGGCATAGCCTATTGGCAGAGCAGCGATGCGGCTGTCGCGCGTGAGATGACCGCGGCGGCTGTAACCAACAGTATCGGTGGCCGGTACGTCGTGAATCTGCAGGATGGTGGTCTTGAGCGTGGAGATGGGGGTGAGATTAGAGTTGTCCTTAATCTCTAAAGGTTGTATGCCATAGAGTCCAAGTCCGAGCCGCACCATGTCGCAGTGGCGCTCGGGGAAATGCTGGATGGCGGCAGAATTGCAGATATGACGCAGGATGGGATGCGGGAAGGCAGCCTGCAACTGGTCGGCAGCACGCAAGAAGCGCTGCCATTGAAGCTGAGAGAACTGGTCGAAGTTCTCGCTGTCTGAACCCACGAAATGGCTGAAGACGGAACGCGGGATAAGGGCTTGCTGCGCACGGAGACGTGCGATGAGGGCGTCGATGTCCTTGAGCGCACCCGTTGCACAGGCATCGAAGCCAAGGCGGTGCATACCGGTGTCGAGCTTGATGTGGATGGGGAAATTGGTAATACCTTCGCGCTCAGCAGCCTGAATCAGCGCATCAAGAAGACGGAAGCTATAGACCTCGGGTTCGAGATGGTACTCAAAGAGCGTGTGGAAACTGCTCATCTCGGGGTTCATAACCATGATATTAGCGGTAATGCCGGCGCGTCGCAGCTCCACGCCCTCGTCGGCCACAGCCACGGCGAGGTAATCGACGCGATGGTCCTGAAGGGTCTTGGCCACCTCCACGGCTCCGGCACCGTAGGCCGAAGCCTTAATCATGCAAATCATCCTCGTGTCGGGCCGCATGAAGGAACGATAGAAGTTGAGGTTATCGACGACGGCAGCCAAGTTAACTTCGAGAATGGTCTCGTGGACTTTCTGCACAAGAGCGTCGGCAATGCGGTCGAAACGTGCTTGGCGGGCACCCTTGATGAGGACGACGCGGTCGGCAAGAGCTCTGAACGTGGGCGAGGCAAGGAAAGCATCTACGGTGGGGAAGGTCATGTCGTTCATCGCAGCGCCCTCTTCGCGGATTCGGCCGACATTGGCCATGCCTGCGCTCACCTCGGGGCCGATTCCTATGAACTGATCGACGCCATACTGCTGCACGAGGATGGCGACTTGCCGGTAAAGCTCGGTGAGGGTTAGGCCCGTCTGTTTGATGTCTGACAGGATGAGGGTTGAAGGCGTCGGTGTGGCAGCTTGCTGGTCGTTGAGAGTGCGTCGGCGCATGAAATCGAGTGCTATCTCGAGGGATCCAAGGTCGCTGTTGCAGGTGTCTGTGATCAGAGTGCAGTTGTTGCGTCCCTCCTTGACTTCGAGACGCATGGCTACGGGTTCAAGGTGCAGCAATCGCTGCAAGATGACATCGTCAGCGAGTCCGAAGTGGCGGCAGACACAGATGCAATGGATGGCATCTTCGACAAGGACGGTGCCCACACGGCCATCGCTGGTAAGGGCTTCGATGAAGGGTGCCAAGTTTGCGTCATTGCGGCTCCAGGCGATGATCTGTCCAGGGAAGTTGCTCTGGCGGACACAGGTGTCGATCATCTCGTCGTCCTTATTATATATAAGAACGCGCGCGTCATGGAAGAGTCTCAGCTTCTCCCGACATTTCTCCTCACGACTGCCAAAGTTCTCGTCGTGGGCAGAGCCGAGATGCGTGATGATGCCGATGGTAGGCTGTATGATATCGCGCAAGGCTTCCATCTCGCCGGGCTCGCTGATACCGGCCTCGAAGATGCCAAGCTGCGTCTGTTCGGACAAACGCCACACGGAGAGAGGCACGCCGATCTGGGAGTTCCAGGAGCGCGGCGAACGTGTGATGGCAAAATCGGGTGCAAGGAGCTGGTAGAGCCACTCCTTGACAATGGTCTTGCCGTTGGAACCCGTGATGCCGATGACAGGACAAGAAAATTCCTCGCGATGGCGCTCGGCAAGGCGTTGCATCGCCTTGAGCGGTGAAGTGACCTTGAGGTAGTTGGCATCGGGCTCGGGGTGATCGGGCACCTGCGACACCACGAAATTGCGGACGCCGCGGCGGTAAAGATCGGGGATGTATCGGTGGCCGTCGTTCTTTTGGGTACGAATGGCAAAAAAGAGCGACTCCTCAGGAAAGACAAGAGACCGGCTGTCGGTGAGCAGCCAATCAATGCGGCATTCAGCGCTGCCGAAGCGATGAGCGCCGATGAGGGTTGTGATGGTGGAAATAGGATAGGACATATGGGGAGTTGAGAGTTGAAAGTTGAAAGTTGAGAGTTGAAAGCGCTACACAAGCTTCGGTTTCAATGTTCAATAATCAAAGTTCAATGTTATATTTAGCCATGAGCTCACGCAGGCGCTGCTGCGTCTGCTCGCGGAAGCGGAGAGCTGCGGGTGAGTCGGGATCCTCGGGACGATGGGCAAGCGCCTTGCGGATAGGTTCGTAATCGTAGAGGTAGCGTCGCGTCTCGTTGTCGATGCACTGTTCGGTAAAGCGTTCCCAGATGTAGTCGATGGCCTGCTCGGAGGGATGCAGGAGGTCAGGACCATAGAAGCGGTAGTCACGGAGCTCGTCGAGTTGGATCTCGTAGGCAGGGAAATAGGCCACCTGATCCGGACGACGGCGCTGCACAGCATCGACCGACATGAGGAGCACAGCCTTGGACAGGCGGCTCTCATGGAAGCCGTATTTGGCGTAGCGATAGGGCGATACGGTGAAGATGACCTGCGCGCGGGGGAAAAGGCCGCACAGCGTCTCGAGGGTGGCGGTGCACTCGTCAATCGTCAGCGAACGTTCGACGAAGGCCGAAGACGGACACTTGTGGCAATTGCCCACAACAAGCTCATCGGCACGAGCCGCAAGGCTGTAGTAGCGATTGGTGCCGAGGGTGATGATGATGGTCGTAGGATTCCATTCAACCAGCTTGCCGCGAGCTGCGAGCACAGCTGCCCGACACGCCTCGAGGGTCGAAGCGTTGGAGTGGCTGTCGGTGAGCCAGCAATGCCAACGGTCGTCGTCGTCCTTGAAATAGAGGTCGTCCGACATCGGGTTGGCTGTCAGCATGTTCAGGATGCTCAACGGGTTATAGAGCACGCCAAAAGGATTGACGAGCGCCGGCAGACCGCTCTGGCGCATCTTCGCGCCGATGTGTTCAGCAAAGCACGAACCGATGAAAGCCACACGATTATGCAGATTCAGCGGACGTGGAAGAGATGGTATCTCTATGGGAGTAATCAGTTTCATGCGACAAAGATAGGCAAAAATGTGATAGGATAGACAAATTATGAAACATAAAATATGAAATATACCCATGAAAAAGCAAAATCTTCCATCTTCTATCTTTAATCTTTAATCTTTTTATTACCTTTGCCGCGAAATTCTATGAAATGACATCAACAAACCAACACGCGTTTCCGCTCCTGGAACGTATCAAACTGCCGGCTTACCTGCGCCAACTGCCCTTGGAGCAGTTGCCTGAGGTGTGCCGTGAGCTGCGCCAGGACATCATTGACGAGCTGTCCGGGAATCCCGGCCACTTCGCCTCCAGCCTGGGCGTCGTAGAACTGACCGTGGCCCTGCATTATGTTTACGACACGCCCTACGACCGCATCGTCTGGGACGTAGGCCATCAAGCCTACGGCCACAAGATACTGACGGGTCGCCGCGAAGCCTTCCGCACAAACCGCCATCTGGGCGGCCTCAAACCGTTCCCCTCGCCCGAGGAGAGCGAATACGACGCTTTCACCGCCGGACACGCCTCAAACAGCATCAGCGCTGCGCTGGGCATGGCGCTGGCGGCTAAAGCCAAGCACGAGAAGAAGCGCCACGTCATCGCTGTCATCGGCGACGGAGCCATGAGCGGAGGACTCGCTTTCGAAGGACTCAACAACGCAGCCAACACGCCCAACGACGTACTCATCATCCTGAACGACAACAACATGAGTATCGACCACAGCGTGGGCGGCATGAAGAGTCTGCTGCACAAGTTGCAGACCAACCCCACCTACAACCGCATCCGCTACAAAGCGTCGCGACAGCTGCTCTCGTGGGGATGGATGAGCGAGGAACGCAAGCGCAGCATCCTGCGTTTCAACAATTCGTTGAAGAGTCTCATCAACCGCCAGCAGAACATGTTCGAAGGCATGGACATTCGATACTTCGGACCCACCGACGGACACAACGTGATCGACTTGGTGAAGACGCTGCGCACGATCAAGGAAATGAGCGGCCCCAAGCTCCTACACATTCACACCGTCAAAGGCAAAGGCTTCGAACCCGCCGAAAAGGGAGGAGCGCTGTGGCATGCGCCGGGCAAGTTCGACCCGCAGACGGGCGAACTCATCAGAAAGGACGAATCGGGACTGCCGCCCAAGTTCCAGGATGTCTTCGGCAACACCTTATTAGAATTAGCGCGCGCGAACGAACGCATCGTCGGCGTCACGCCCGCCATGCCGACAGGCTGCTCGATGAATATCATGATGGAGGCCATGCCCGACCGCGCCTACGACGTAGGCATCGCCGAAGGTCATGCCGTAACCTTCTCTGCAGGCATGGCAAAGGACGGCCTCCTACCCTTCTGCAATATCTACAGCTCGTTCGCACAACGGGCTTATGACAATCTGATCCACGATGTCTGCATCTCGCGACTGAACGTGGTGATGTGCCTCGATCGCGCAGGGCTCGTGGGTGAGGACGGCCCAACACACCACGGCGCTTTTGATCTGGCTTATCTGCGGCCGATTCCCAACCTGACCATCGCCTCGCCGATGGATGAACACGAGCTGCGCCACCTCATGTACACAGCTCAGCTGAAGGACAAAGGCCCCTTCGTCATCCGCTACCCGCGCGGCCGCGGCTCGTGTGCCGACTGGCAGTGTCCGATGCAGGAAGTGCCCATCGGCCGTGGACGCAAACTCAAGGATGGGAAAGACATCGCCCTGCTCTCCATTGGCCCCATCGGCGTTGCCGCTCAGGAAGCCATTCGCCAGGTGGAAGCGGAGTATCCCGAACGCTCGATAGCCCACTACGACATGCGATTCCTCAAGCCATTGGACGAGCGCCTGCTCACGGAAGTGGGAGCCCGATTCCGACGCATCGTGACCCTTGAGGACGGCGTACGCAACGGAGGATTCGGCTCGGCGGTGCTGGAATGGTTGTCAGACCACGGCATGACGGCGCAAGTCACGCGCCTGGGTCTGCCCGATCAGTTCGTCGAACACGGTCCCGTCGCTGACCTCCACCGCCTCTGCGGCATCGACGTCGAAGGAATAAAGAACGCGCTGACGCGTTGACAGTTTTCATACACCACAGACATTAAGACCCTATGAAGATCATCATTGCCGGTGCAGGCGCTGTTGGAAGTCATCTGGCCGCCCTGCTCACCAAAGAGAGCAACGACATAGTACTCATCGACCCCGACGAGCAGAAGCTGCTCAACGCCTGCGAAGGGCTCGATCTGATGACATTGAACGTCTCGCCGACAAGCATCAGCGGGCTCAAGGAAGCCGGGACGCCGCAAGCCGATCTGTTCATTGCCGTGACGCCCTCCGAGACCAAGAACCTCACCTGTTGCCTGCTGGCCAACAGCCTCGGAGCGAAGAAGACGGTGGCGCGAATCGACAACGGAGAATACCTCGAGCCCAAGAACCTCGAGTTCTTCAACTCCATGGGCGTCGGCTCACTGATCTATCCCGAAGCATTGGCAGCACAGGAAATCGTCGATGGCGTTCGAAGGTCGTGGGTGAGGCAATGGTGGGAAGTGCACCAAGGAGCGCTGATGATCTTAGGCATCAAATTGCGCGAAGAGGCCACGGCGCTCTACGGGCAGAAGCTCAAGGACTTATGCCCGCCCGACTCGCCCTATCACATCGTGGCCATCAAGCGCGACGAGGACACCATCATCCCTGGCGGCTTCGATGAGCTCAAGCTCGGCGACATCGCCTATTTCATGACCACAAAGCTCTTCGTGCCCAACATCCGGCAGCTCGTGGGCAAAGAGAGCTATCCCGACGTCAGGAAACTGATGATCATGGGCGGAGGACGCATCGCCGTGCAGACCTGCCACCGGCTCCCCGACTATATGGACGTGAAGCTCATCGAACAGGATGCCGATCGTTGCCGCAAGCTCACCGAGCTGCTCGACAACGACAACGTGCTGATCATCAATGGCGACGGACGTGACACACAGCTTCTGCAGGAAGAAGGAATACGCCAGACGCAAGCCTTCTGCGCCTTAACCCCAGACACCGAGACGAACATACTCGCATGTCTGGCTGCCAAGAGAATGGGCGTACGCAAGACCGTGGCCATGGTCGAGAACACAGACTACATCACTATGGCCGAGAAGCTCGACATTGGAACCATCATCAACAAGAAAGCCATCGCTGCGAGCCACATCTATCAGATGATGCTCGATGCCGACGTGGCCAGCGTGAAGAGCCTGACCATCGCAGACGCTGACGTGGCAGAACTCGATGTCGTCGAAGGCGCATTGGTCACACGGGAGCCCGTCATGAAACTCGGACTGCCCAAGGGCATCACCATCGGCGGACTCGTGCGCAACGGAGAAGGCATCCTCGTCAACGGACGCACACAGATCCAACCGGGCGACCGCGTCGTCGTGTTCTCGCGCACAGCCATGTTCAAGCAGCTCGACCGCTACTTCAAGAAACCCGAAGGAGGGCTGTTCTCCATATTCCATTAAATCAACCTCAAAACCTCAAACATTTATGTTCAAACAACAAAACAAGCTCAGACGTGCCTACACCTTTCGCCACTTCACCCGCGGAGGCTACAGCGTTTTTGCCAGTTTGCACCGCGAAGTACGAATCGGCGTGCTCTCCATCGGTATGCTGGCCAGCGTGAATCTCCCCAAGGTTCAGGCTGCTCAACCCGCTGCAGCTCCCGAAACTGAGAGCGAAGCCGACGAGAAGGAACTCACGGAAGTGGCCGTCACGGGGACGATGTCTCCGCTGACAACGCTGCAGTCGGCACGAATCGTTAGCGTCATCACGCGGCAGCAGATTGAAGCGGCGGCGGCGCAAAGCGTCAACGATCTATTGAAAACAGTCGTCGGCATCGATGTCCGGCAGCGCGGCGGCTTTGGTATTCAAACGGACATCAGCATCAATGGCGGCACGTTCGACCAAATCACACTTCTACTGAACGGCGTCAACATCTCATCACCTCACACCGGTCATCTCGCTGCCGACTTCCCCGTCAGCCTTGCCGACATCGAGCGCATCGAAGTACTCGAAGGCGCTGCATCGCGCGTGTATGGTGCTTCGGCATTCGGAGGAGCTGTTAACATCGTCACCAAGCAAGACGCTAAAGCCAACATCGAGGCCGGCGCTCACGGCGGCAGCTATGGAACCGTCGGCGGCGACGCAAGGGGAGCCTTGAAATGGGGAACGCTTTCAGCCGCCTTCCAACGCTCCGACGGCGCTACCACGAACTCCGATTTCAAGCGTGGGAACCTCTACCACAGCGGGAACATTGACACCGAGGAATTCCGCATCAGGTGGCAGGCTGGATACAGCCAGAAGAGCTATGGCGCCAACACCTTCTACAGCGCAGCCTATCCCAATCAATACGAGCGCAATACACGTTACATCGTAAGCGCCGGCGTAGAGAGCAAAGGCCGCGTACACCTTCATCCCGAGGTCTATTGGAACCGCCTCTATGACAACTTCGAACTTATTCGAGGCACCACGAAGGGCGAGAACTTCCATCGCACCGACGTCCACGGCGCCAAGGTGACGGCAGACCTGCGATGGATAGCAGGACGAACGGCACTCGGAGCCGAAGTGCGCGAGGAGGGCATCTACAGCACTTCGCTCGGCATGCCCTTTAACGGCGACCGACTTCCCAAAGTGCCTCACGAGAACATCTTCTATTCCCACCACGACACACGCACCAACCTTTCATTTAACCTCGAGCACAACCTCATCCTGCCACGATTCACCGTCAGCATGGGCTTGCTCGGCAACTACAATACACGATTCGACACTCGCCTCCACTTCTATCCCGGCATCGACCTGGCGTTAACGCCTTCCCCGAACTGGCGGCTCTTTGCGTCCTACAACAAGGGATTCCGCTTGCCGACGTTCACGGACCTCTACTACAAGAGCCCGACACACGAAGGCAACCAGGGTATGAGAGCTGAGGAAAGCCACAGCTTCCAACTCGGAGCCAAAGCCGCCTACCAGTTCTCGAAGGTCAGCTGTCAGTTCATGCTCAAATCTTTCTACCATCGCGGCAAAGACCTCATCGACTGGGTCATGTACAGCGCCGACGACGTCTTCCACAGCGCCAACTTCGACCTCGACAACGCAGGTGTCTCGGCACAGGCCGACGTGCAATGGGCGAAGGTCAGCGGCCATTTAGCTTACGCCTTCATCCACCAGCACCGGCGCGACGGCAAGCCCGTCTATAAGTCCAACTACGCCATGGAATACCTGCGCCATAAGGTCGTGGCCACGATCGACCATCCAGTGTGGTCGCACCTCTTCGCATCGTGGAGCTTTCGCTGGCAGGATCGCGAAGGAAGCTATCTCCTCTACGAGGACGCGCAGTCCACGGGACAACTCGTGCAATACAAGCCGTACGCCACACTGGACCTCAAACTGCGATGGGCAGCAAAGCACTACGAGCTATGGGCTGAAGGCACCAATCTGACCAACCGCCGCTACTATGACCTCGGCAATATCCCGCAACCCGGCATCGTCGTGCTCGCAGGAGCACGAGTGCGCTTCTAAATGCCTCAACCATTCCCTTTTACATTAAAAAACTATAATTATACCTTAAATTATAATATAAATACCTCAATTTTCACTATCTTTGCACGCGAAATGAGACATATCATCTTCCGTGCTATCTGCCTTGTGCTGCTGACCCTCGCGCCAGCGGCACAAGTGTGGTGCGATAATACGTTTACCCTCGTTCTCGATGCTGGACATGGAGGCAAGGACCCAGGAGCGCTGGGCAAAAGGGGCAAGGAAAAGAACATCAACCTGGCCGTGGCTCTCGCCGTAGGTAAGCTCGTTGAGCAGAACCTGAAAGACGTCAAAGTCGTGTACACCCGAAAGACGGATGTCTTTGTCGAACTCGACGAGCGCGCCGCCATCGCCAATCGCGCCAAGGCCGACCTCTTCGTGAGCATACATACCAATGCCCTGCCCGGCAAAGCCCAGGGAAGAGGTTCCGAGACCTACACCCTCGGTATGCACCGCGCGGCTGACAACCTCGCCGTCGCTAAGCGCGAGAACTCGGCAATCATGCTCGAGAAGGACTATGAGAACCGATACGAGGGATTCGATCCCAAAAGCGCGGAATCATACATCATCTTCGAGTTCATGCAGGACACCTATATGGAGCAAAGCGTCAAGCTGGCCACCTTCATCCAGAAGCAGTTCCGCAGCGCAGGACGACCGGACAAAGGCGTTCACCAAGCCGGGTTCCTTGTCCTCAGAGCAACTTCCATGCCGTCGTGTCTCATCGAACTTGGCTATATCACTACCGCCTCCGAAGAGGAATACCTACTGAGCCAGCGCGGAGTGGACCAACTTGCAAAGAGTATTTACGAAGCAATCAAGAATTACAAAGCTAATAAGAAATGAAAATATCACGCGAAGTGAAAATCGGAGTGACGGGCATCATCGCTCTCGTGCTCCTCTTCTTCACCATCAAGTTTCTACAGGGTGTCTCACTCTTCCATGCACACGACACCTATTACATCAATTTCCGCAACGCCAAGGCACTCGCCAAGTCTAGTCCCGTCTATGCCGACGGTTACAATGTTGGCATCGTCTCGGACATACGCTACGACTACGAACATCCCGGACGCGGCGTCATCATCAAGATCGACGTAGAACATGGCATGCGCATACCAATGGGCACGCAGGCCGTGCTCGACGAAGCCATGCTGGGCGGTTGTACACTCAACCTGATGATGGGCAATCATCCCACGGAACGATACTCCACAGGCGACACCATCCCCTCAGGTGAGAACAACGGACTGATGTCCAAGGCCGCAGCCTTCATCCCCAAGCTTGAGATGACGCTGACGAAGGTGGACTCGCTGCTCACCTCACTCAACGCCCTGGCGTCAGATCCCAACCTCAAGAAGATTCTCGCCAACGCTGAAACTGTAACCGCAAACCTTGACAAAAGCAGCCGCGACCTCAATCGACTGCTCGAACAGGACGTGCCGCAGATGGCTCAGACATTCACGAAAGCCGGCGAGGGCGTCACACAACTCACCGACAAACTCAACGGGCTCGATCTGCAAGGCACCATGGCCAGGGTGGACGGCACGATGGACAACCTCAAACAGATGTCCGATCGCCTCAACTCGCCCGACAACACCGTGGGACTCCTCCTCAACGACACCTCGCTCTACACCAATCTCAACCAAACGGTCAACGGTGCGTCAGCCCTTGTCGAGGACCTCAAAGCACATCCAAAACGCTACGTACACTTCTCCGTATTCGGTAAAAAGGACAAATAAGGATTTGTTGGCAATTTCTTCGTTATCCGAAAAAAATCCGAATAAGAAGCAATCCTTCATGCCGTATTTTACATCGATGATAACACATTAAGTTTTCGGCAATTATGAACTCAAATATTTTTTGTGGCGCGAGCTGATGCTTACGCCACATTTTTTTGTATATCAGCATCTTAATACTACAAAATAAGCTGCGCGACATTTTCCGAACAGCCCTTCTACATACCACTGAAAACGTGCCGTTTACGGCCTCTGTCAAGAGGACTTTTTTTTGAGGCTCATTTTGTAGTTTCAAAAAAACGACGTACCTTTGCACTCGCAATTCGGCTCATACGAATTTGCCACTTTACCCAAAAGAATGGAAGCCAGCGTTTCAACCATAGATTCACGATGGAACGACTGTCTCCGGATGATCAGCAACAACATCTCCCGCGAGCAGTTCAACACGTGGTTTGCGCCCATCACCTTCGTAAAATTCGAGGAAGATGAGCGCCAGCTGACGTTGTGCCTGCCTAGTCCATTCATCAGGGAATACATCGAAGCACACTTCCTCAAGCTCTTCCGAGCTGTGCTGCAACGCGTCTATGGGTCTTCCATCAGACTGACATACGAAGTCAAGGTCGATGCCACGAATGACATTCGCGTAGCGGAACAGGCCACCGACCAATCCACACAGGTCGGAAAACCCGTGCGCAGCACCGGCATCAACCAAAGTCCGCGCTACACGCAGGCACTCGATTCACAGCTCAAAGCTGACTACACATTCGACAACTTCATCGAGGGCGACTCCAACAAACTGACGCGCACCGTAGGACTGGCCATCGCCCAGAACCCGCGACAGGTCACCTTTAATCCTTTATTTATATATGGTGGCTCAGGTGTCGGCAAGACGCACCTCGTCAACGCCATCGGCACGCGCCTCAAGGAACTGCACCCGCAGCTGCGCGTCCTCTACGTCTCGGCACACCTCTTCCAGGTGCAATACACCGACTGCGTACGCCAGAACACCGTCAACGACTTCATCGCCTTCTACCAGAGCATCGACGTCCTCATCATCGATGACATTCAGGAATTTGCCAGCCTGCAGAAGACACAGCTCGCCTTCTTCCACATCTTCAACCACCTTCACCAGAACGGACGCCAGCTCATCATGACCTCCGACCGTCCGCCCATGGCGCTGCAAGGCATGGAAGAGCGGCTGCTCACACGCTTCAAATGGGGACTGCTCGCCGAACTCGAACAGCCCAGCGAGAGCCTGCGACGCGACATCCTGCGCTACCGCATCCATCGCGACGGACTCAACATCTCAGAAGACGTCATCGACTTCATCGCATCCAACGTGGACCATAGTATTCGTGACCTCGAAGGTGTCATCAATGCACTCATGGCATATAGCGTCGTGTACAACTGCGACATCGACCTGGCACTCGCTGAACGCGTCATCGGGCGCACCGTAGGCCTCCACAGGCAACGTCCCGCCATCACCCTGGAGCGCATCCTCGAGCACACCTGCAATTTCTTCGAGCAGACCACCGACGACGTGCTCTCGTCAAGCCGCAAGGCCAACGTCGTTCTCGCGCGACAAGTCGTCATGTATCTCACCCAGAAGCATACCACGCTCAGCACTACACGCATCGGTATGGCCATCGGCCGTCGCGGACACGCCACCGTCGTACATTCCTGTCAGGCCATCACCCATCGCCTCGAAACCGATGCCGCCTTCCGCAATCGCATCGCCGAACTCGAAGCACAGATCAGCGAGTAGCTTTTTTCGTAAAAAAATGATGCTTTTTCTTCCCCTGTGACGAAAAAAGCGTATCTTTGCGGTTGAATTTGCAGCAAAACGTGGTTTTGAGTCATGCTGAATGTCAGTAAAATCATCCGTTCCCTCATTTCGATTGCATTCGTGAGCCCTGTTCACGCGGCCACACTATGCGCCGCTCAGCTCACCTACCACAGCATCAGTATATCATTAGTTCGTTCGTAAGTTAGTAAATTTTGTTGAATGATCTCAGAAGCCGCTGCATCGCGATGATGCGACGGCTTTTTTCTTCTTCGCCACCATTTATATCCAATCGGTCATTGTATATTCCATCATATAGTCGGAATAAGTGTATTACCATCACCCTTTATACCTCATTTTTTGTTAAAAAAGACACGTCCTCATAAAAAACTTTCATTTCTATTCTTTTCGTGCGCGCGAATCATCTACCTTTGCAAAGTTTTGGGCGTGGCTGACAATAACACCTGTCATCTATTCAAACTATAAAGCATACAAAACATTATCAAATTCAATAACTAAAACAAACTAACAATGAAGAAAATCTTACTTCTTTTATGCGCCCTGCTGGGCATAACAGCAGGAGCATGGGCTGATGTTTTGACTCTGACGCCCAGCAATGGAACTTATGTGACAAGTTCTAGTAACTATGTCAATTCCATTACTTTTAGCACGACACCAGCTATCACAGTTACGGCATCTGCCAATAACATGGATAAGCGCATAACGGATACTTATCTTCAGTGGCATTCCGGTTCGTCTGGCTCCAGCACCTATACCATTTCTGTCGCAGGCGATTATGTGATTACCGGCTATTCGGTTAGTGGTGAAGCAAACACTTCTGCTCAAACTTTGACCGCTGGTTCTAATAGTCATGAGTTCGCAGTGGGCACAAGTTCTTCTTTTGATGTTACAGGTCTGAGTTCATCTTCTGTTTCATTTGTCCAAACAGGAGCTAATGCAAGCGGTTTAAAAATTACGTCTATATCCGTAACAGTGGTTAAGCCCACTGATGAACAGATTGCAGCTTATAACACCGTCCAAGGCTGGGTCCCCACGATTCAGAGTGCCAAGGGCTTAGTTAAAGATGCAGCTAACTATGTTTCCAATGCGAAGTCTTCTGCTGAAGGTTCTTATGAGGCCCTTTTGGATGGTGAGTACGCTACTTATTTCCATGGCGCATACGGCAGTCAATCAGCCCCTAACGAAGATCAATATCTTCAGGCTACACTGCCCAAAGCTGTTAATGCAATCTACTTCTATTTCAAGAAGCGTCAACAGAACAATGCAAACCGTCCTACCAGCATCACGATTTCTGGTAGCAACGATGGTTCAAGCTTTACGGATATCACAACCATCAATAGCGGTCTCCCCACTGATGCTTCTGTTCTTGACTATACTTCCAGCAAAATCAGCCTCGGTGCTTCCTATCAGTACATCCGCTTCACGGTTACATCAACAAATAATGGAGCTACACACGCAAACGGTCATGTATTCTTCACCTTCTCTGAGTTCTACATCCTTCCCAGTGAGACAGAGGTTGACAACGTGATGGATTTGCGTGCTGCATTGGCAGGTACGGCTGCTATTAATTACACCGCACAAAATATTTCGGATGTCACTGCTGCAAATACGGCTCTTCTGAATACGGTTGTTGACGTGACCTATGCGCTATACGAATCCGACGGTACAACTCTTGTGAGCAACACCGTCGTTGAGCAGGAGAAGAACAGTCCTGTCAGCATCCCTTCAGCCATCAGCAACTACACATACTACGATTATACCACCGAAGGAACGATTGGAACCGAAGATTGCACCATCAAGGTGATTCGTACACTTAAGAGCGGCTATGTTATCAGCCTTGAAGGCTTAAGCAACTCAAAGTGCTACAATATCCGTAACAACCGTGGTACTTGGGCTGTAGGTTCTGGCGCTACTGTTGTTAATTCAACAACGGAGTTGAACTTGGCTTTCATGGCAAGTGACACTAAGCAGCAGTTTGCGTTTATTACCTACGAGGGTAACGTATATCTCTATAGCGTTGGCGAGGGAAAGTTCGCATACATTGACGGAAATAAACTCTCTTTGACCGCAGCTGTTACCAGCGCTGTGGCAGCAAGCCCTGTTACATTCGTGGCTTCCACAAATGCTACATACAAGTATTCTGAGCCTATTATTGTCACAGTTAACGGTAGTCATTTTGGCGTTTCAACTTCCTACAGTCCGGATATTTATAAGTACCAGGACCAGGGAGATGGCGGTAACTGCGCTTGCATTATAGAAGCAGGCTCTTTTGATGCGACATCTGCCCTCGCTGCTCTTCAGGAGTATTTCCATCCCACAAATTGCTATGACAGAGTAGAAGCAGAAGTCATTCCATTCCTCAAGGATGGAGAAAATATTTCGCCTACGATTGGTAAGCCTTTCGGCCTTTCCAGTGATGTAGCTACGTCAATAGTTACTACTTATATGACTCAACTGAACAACAAGCAGTTCACGTTGGAAGAGTATGAAGCTATCGTTGCAGCCAAGAATGCAGGAATTATTTATCCAGAGGATGGAAAATTCTATGTCATCAAGAATGTCAGCAATAGTAATTATATTAATGTAAAATCTGCTGGCGGAATCTATGCAGATGCCAATATTCCTACACCTGGTTCAATCGTTAAGGCTGTCGTTCGTGGTGGTCACACGTATTTTGCTACGCAAGGCAAAGAATTTGGCTGGTGCTATGGAACTAGTAACAAAGCCTTGCTAGATGCTGCTGGTAGCGGCAAATATGCCCACTTCGCAGATATTACAGTTCCCGGTCAGATTGCCTTTGCTCATTGCATTGGCAATGGCGAAGGTTCCACCTTCGAAGGATACTTAGCCAATTCATATTACACTGTTGGTGAAAACAATCAGGTCTGCGGCGGTGGAGCTAATGCTCCGGCAGCTCAGTGGACGTTCGAAGAGGCCACTAGCATCAATGTCACAGTTTCTTCTGCTGGCTACGCTACCCTTTATGTTCCCTTCGCGGTTACAATTCCGAGTGGTATCAAGGCATACGCTGTAAGCGGTCTTTCTGGCAACCTTCTGACTCTGGCAGAGATTGAAACAACTATCCCCGCTGGAACTCCCGTCATCCTCGAAGGTGGGGCTAACACCTACATCTTTGATATTACCACAGGTGGAACCTATGACGGCGAGAACAAACTTGAAGGCACCTACCTCCAAAAAGCCGCCGACAATGGCAGCTACATTCTTCAGAACCAAAGCGGCAAGGTTGGTTTCTATCTAGTAGATATCGACACTGCCACTCCTAACGTTCCTGCCAACCGTGCATACCTGCCCGCTTCTGCTGCAGGTGTCAAAGCCTTCTTCTTCGGCGACACAGAGGATGCAATACAGAGCGTCATCAGCGGAGCTGCTTCGGCTGAGATCTACAACCTCGCTGGTCAGCGCGTGAATAAGCTGCAGCGCGGCGTGAACATCGTTAATGGTAAGAAGGTGCTCGTAAAGTAAAATAATAAGAATTGTAGAAAATAAGAAAGGGTGGTTGCCACCCACTAAGGCGAAGCCCTTTCTTATGATCTAATTTTCAAAATCTCTATTTATAAAATTATGAAAAAGACATATATAGCACCCGAGCTCACGACACAGCTCATTCAGACGGAAGGTCTCATCGCTCTCTCGCTCCAGGGCGGAAAAGCCGACAGCTCCGATGCCCTCGTCAAGGGCAGCGGCGACTGGGACATCTTCGGCGGTGATGACACTGACACCGACGATGCTTCTTACGACTTCTAAACGTAAGCATTACATAGCCTACAGGTAGTATTACAACTATACTGCTACGACAGCAGCTGTAGCTTCATGCGAAGTGTATAGCTGCTGTCGTTGTTTTGTATCTGTAGCTAAAAGAAAGAGACCGTCTGACAGCGTCAAACAGTCTCTTTGTATAGAGCGTCACAAGGGGGAATCCTTACTTCAGGTCCTTCGGTGCGATGACGTCCTTGTCGTTGTAGTTGAGGTTCTCACCTGCCATACCCCAGATGAAGGTGTAGTAGTAGGTTGCGCTGGCGCAGTGGATGCTCCATTCGGGGCTCATGATGGCCTGCTCGTTGTGGAGCCATACGACGCGGCTCTCCTGAGGCTCGCCCATGATGTGGCATACGGTCTGATCCTCAGGAACGTTGAAATAGTAGTAAGCCTCGATGCGGCGGCCGTGGGTATGAGGAGGCATGGTGTTCCACACGGAGCCGGGCTGCAGCTGTGTCAGCCCCATCTGCAGTTGGCAGGGACCTTCCTCGAGGGCTGTGTTGACGATAAGCTGGTTGATGGTACGCAGGTTGCTCTCGGCGAGGGTGCCCAGGGGCTTCTCCTTGGTGCCGATGATAGTGGCCTTGAGCGACTGCACCTTACCGTTCTTGCGGCCGTCGAGCGTCACCCACTGCGTCTTGTAGTGCTGATGGGCGGTGGCGCTGTTGAGGTAGAACTTAGCAGGCTTCGAGGCGTCCTTGGAGCGGAAGACGACCTCCTTGTTGGAGTCGATGGCATTGCCTTTCTTATCCTTGCCCAGATAGCCGCGGCCGACGTACAGCGCCTCGCTGTAGCCGAGAGGATATTCCTGGCCATCGACGATGACGATACCGTCGCCGCCGGTATTGATGATGCCGAGCTCACGGCTGTGCAGGAAATAGGGTTCCTTCAGTGCATCGAAGGTCTCAAGTTTCAAGTCCTTGCTCACAGGCATGGCACCGCCGTAGATGAAGCGGTCGTACTGCGAATAGGTGAGGTTGATCTCATCGGCCACCATCACCTTCTCCATGACGAAACGGTCGCGAAGGGTCTGGGTGTCGTAGTGCTTGACATCCTGCGGGTGGCAGGCGGTTTGGAAATAAACGTTCTGCTGGGCGGAGGAAACTAATGCCACCATCAGCAAGGCAAAGGAAAGAAATACTTTTTTCATATCATTTGGAAATTGGAATAAATTGTTGCCTATTGTTGCTTATTGTTGCTTATTGTTTTCTTTAAACCTCTTTCTGCGCATTTGTTTTCTCGTCTGCGATGATTCGTTTCCTGTTGATGAACATCATGACGAGGGTGAAGGCGGCGAGGAGGCCCATGCCGATGTAGTCGAGGCTCTTGCAGGCGCGGAAGATGACCCAGCCGATGAGCGATGAGCAGAAGTCGAGGGCTCCGGCGAGGAAGCCTTCGGGCACCTTAGCGGCAGCGTCCTGCGTGGCGGCATAGACCGATGCGGCGGCAGCGGTGAAGTCGGCGCTCATGTCGGTGACGAAGTACAGACCGACGATGAGGGCCACGAGGCCGATGATGAAGGTCTTCACCACATTATTCTTCGTGATGGGCAACACCACGGGGAAGAG
>Ga0247611_10003685_pt1 | contig 22328 bp, 13 predicted proteins | sample 177DNAGHGhighgp2_FD_192422 | JGI IMG/M metagenome (GOLD analysis project Ga0247611, IMG submission 192422) | Sheep rumen microbial communities from Palmerston North, Manawatu-Wanganui, New Zealand - 1770 DNA GHGhigh gp2 | ecosystem: Host-associated > Mammals > Digestive system > Stomach > Rumen... | reverse complement strand
GACCTCCTCATCGAAGGAGAAAGACCAATCGGTGCCTCCAGAAGGCGACGCGGCAATGCCGATGTTGGTATGCGTCCCGTTTTCGTAGACGTATAGGTAATCACCGCACTGGAAAGTCCATTGTCCGCTCTCCCCACCTAAGGTCCAAACCGAAGTTGAGGGCACGTTGATGAGCTCTCCGTTGGATAACGTGGCGTTATTGACGTCGAGGTAGTAGCTGTAGCCCGAGATGGTCGCGTCTTTCAAGGAGTAATAGGTGCCGCTTTTTTGCCCCAAGATCGCGAGCTTATCGCCAGGAAGCAAAGCGTCCTCGCTGGTGACGGGGAGGAAGGCGGTGCTAGTGATTTCGGAAGGCGCTTGGCTACTAGAACTGCTGGAAGAGCTTGATGAAGAACTAGACGAAGAGCTCGAAGAGGAACTAGAGGAAGACGCGCCGCTTCCGCCGTAATTGATGGTGATCCCGGTGCATTTTGGAGTGTTTGCTCCGCCTTTGATATAGAAATGAGTGTAGGTGTTCGCGGGGAAGGTATAAACCCCATCGGTCCCAGAAATTGGGTGAGCAGTGCTGACCCCGGCCGCGGTATTACCATAGACATTAATTGTTCCAGTGGCATTTGCGATCACGATGGAATTGATGTAAGTGAGGGCGGTTTCACTATAGAGATAACCGCTATTGGACCTAAACTGCACTTTGCCGCTTTGTTTGCATAGGTCAAAAGCGGTATAGAGGAAAGACGAATCCGTATTGTCCGGCTTGTTGGAACCATCATTTACGGAATAGGTGCCGCTGGTGATGTCATTGGTGTCTATGACAATGACGCCTTCTTCGCCGGGCTCTTGAGAAGAAGTAGCCTCGCTGCTAGAAGAGGAAGAACTCTTAGAAGAGCTTGAGGACGAACTAGATGAAGAAGAGGAACTGGAACTGCTCGAAGAAGAGGATTGCTGAGACTCGCCATTATTCCAAGTGTAGGCGGTTCCGCCCCAGATGCGATTGGCCCAGGTTGGGTGATCGATGAAGGGATTGCGGTTCCCCATCGAGGAATTCTGAACAGCGTTGTTACGGTCGATTTCCTTCTGGGAAACCGGATCCTCCGCGGACCATTTCGTGAGGAGGTTGATGTAATAGGACTTCATCGTCGAATGGCTGTTGGAATAGGTAAAGCAATAGGCTCCATCGCTATCTTGGGTGAGATCCCAATCGTAATAAGCGGTCGCCATGTACATTTGGGCGCGGGCAAAGTCGCCTTTATAGGCATCGTCGGGTTCGAAGACGGTCGTGCCTGAGGAATTGGTTCCGAGTTTACCGAATCCTTTGCAGCTCGGATTCAAGGTATAGCAATTCGTTTTGACGTTGGTGACCTCGCCATAGGCGTAGTTGCTGCGCACCCCGTTGACCTTGCCGTCGGTGTTGAATAGATGGTTGGGGTCGGTTCCCGGGTCATTGCTGTCGCTTCCGCCGAACCAGGATTTCGGCATCGAGTGCTCGCGGTTATATTTGTCGCCCACCGTGGAATAATTCCCGCAACGGTCGGTGACGCTGGTCCAGGCCTTGTCGGAATACATATCCCACATCTTTCCGCGCTTAGCGGTGTTATTCGTGGTCGGATAGGAGTTCCCAGTTAAAGGGTCGGTTCCGTCATAATCCGCGGGGTAGCAATCGTGGTCTTCGTTGAAAGTCCAGATGTTGTCATAGCCAAACTTTTTGTTCGTATCGATGAGGGTGTGTAGCCTTTCCAAAAGCGTCGTTCCGCCGGTGGTGATTTGGTTGTCGGTGATACTGTTGTAGTAGGAACCGCTGTAGTAGTGGTATTCCCCATCGGCATAGCCGTTAGATAAGGCATGGACAGCGGTGGCTTTATGATGCGAAATGGCCGCGGTAATGCCTAGTGCTGAAACGACGAGCCCACCAAAGGCGGCAATCCCGATGAATGTTTTCATTCCGGTTTTCATAATCTTTTCCCCTTAAAAACGACGGCGTTTCTTATTACTCGCCGCAATAGCGATCGGCGTGATGATCGCCGCGCCGCCTAGGACGATCCCGATGAAAAACCAAAGCCCCCGGGCGTTAAACCCGGAAAGCATGGAAAGGTGCTCTTTAGGCGTGGCCGAAGAACGGGCGGCGAAGTTTTGGAAACCATACTTCGCGGCGATGTAATCATAGCGCGCGGCGCCTTTGCCCAAAGTGTTATTGGCGGAGCTATCCGCTTCGGTGAATTTGGTTTGTTCGGTGGAAGATAAGGCACCCCATTCGGTGGTCAGCGAAGCCCAAACTGTGGTGAGGGAAGTCCGATTGTCATAAGAAGAGGCGCAGATTCCATTGGTTTTGCTAAGGATCGAAGAAGCAAAAGCTTCCGCGGTCGCCTCGGCGGGGGCGCCATACCGCTTATAGATTTGGATAGCGGTTTGGGCGGAGGTGTAGGTGGTGAAACGCGGGGCCCCGGAGTTGTAATACATCGTGCCGAAACTTGAGGTTTCGTTCGTCATCGTGACCTGGGTTCCACTGAAGGTGACCTTCCAACGGGTCTTGCCGTTATCGAAATCGAGTTTCTTGACGGCGGTCGCCCCTAGCAGTTCACCGTTTTCGTTAGCGAAGGTCCATTGCCCGGCAGAGCCACCAATCGTGAAAATGGTGGTATTCTCCCCGAACTCGGCGATTTCCTTCTTGTCGCTGCTGAAGGTGGAAGAAACGCTAGTGAGGACGTTGGAGCTTAGCGGCCCGGCGGTGGTTCCGGACGTGTTGCAGGCGATGATCACCTTGTCCCCGGCTTGGATCGAGGAGGCGATTTCAAAACTCATATTCTCGACGACGTCGATGTCATAAGTGGCGGTCTTGGTGATGCCATCGGAAGTAAAAGAGACGTTGACAGTCTTTCGGCCCGGGGTAGAAGTATCCGCCCCAGAGAGGACGACGTTTTTAGAGACATCGGCGGTCAACCCGCTTTGGAAGGTGGCGGTGCAGACGCCATCAAAGACCACGGGCTTCCCCACGCGATATTCGGTAGTCATGCCGGAGATAGAAATGGAGACGAGGGGGTTCGGTCCGACGGTGATGCCGGAATAAGTAGCGGTTTTCCCGCGGTAATTCGCGGTCACGGAAGTGCCGCCCTTGGTTAATGGATTCGGGGTCCATTCCGTTTTGGAGGTCACGTCTTCGGTGGTGGTGTCGACGAAATGCGCGGTGACGGTAAGCCCCTTAGGATCAAAAACTTCCCCGGCCATATAGGTGGCTTTGGTGGGGGTGCCGCTGATGGAGAGGGAGCTCACTTGCTTGCCGGAACCATCGCCATAGGTATCGACTACCGCGCGGGTTTTCTCATCGTAATCCGCCCAGATTTTGGCCGCCCATTCGGGGTGGTCGACGAAGGGATTGCGGTTGCCCTGGAGGTATTGTCCGCCGTCTTGGCGACGGATCTCGCGCTCATTGACGGGGTAAAGGGCGTTCCATTTGAGCATGTCGGCGAGGTTGCCCATCGTCGCGGAGGAGGCGTAAGTGGTGGGCTTGTTGTTGGTTTCGAGGTTAAGGGCGTTAGAGGCGGCGCAGCAATAGAAGATGATGCGGGCGCATTCCCCGCGGATTGCTTCGTTTTGGTAGCAGCCGATGTTGTCCCCGAACGCGGTCCAGGGATCCCAACCGTTGCTGCTATGGCACATCCCTTCCACATAGAAGGAATTGCCGCGATTGGAATTCTCGGCGCTGATGGTCGGACGGGCCATGAAGATATCGGCTTCGACTTTGTTGCCCCCATGGGAATCGGGCCAAACATGCTCTTTGTTGAAACTGGTCGTCGATTTGCCGGAATAGAAACTCAGGATTTGGGTGCCATAGACTTGGCCATTGCTATCCTTTTTCGCCGTGGCGGGGTCATAGTCGGTATAGATGAAGGTGGAATCGTTGGCGTTGGTGCCGCCGGAGCCATAACCCGTGGTGCGTTTCCGTTTCCCTAAATTGAAGGAACGGAGTTTATCCAAGAAATCCGTGCCGGAGGAGCTGGTGTTCAAAGACGAATAATAGGCATTGATATCCGAAGAGACCTCATAGGTTTGGGAAGGGGTGTAATAAGCGAGGGTCTCCGTGGGCTTGGAAAGGCTTGAGATCGCCGCGCCTACGCCAGAAAAAAGCACCCCCAAAATCAAACCAATCTTGGCGAAGGGTGATAAAACGGCTTTCTTCATAGACATTCCTTAACGCACGCGTCGTGCGCCCTATAGTCCCCCGCATTATACCCCCAAGCGACACGCGGGAGAAGGATTTGTCGCGCCACACCCTTTCCTCGGGTGTATAATGCCCGCGCCACCACCATGGAAAAGCGCATTCTCACCCATAGCAAACTAGAGACCGTCGCCCTCGGGCAACGCCTCGCCGCCCTCCTTACCCCGGGGGACGTCATTTTGCTTGAAGGCGATTTAGGCGCCGGGAAGACCACCTTCGTCTCCGGGGTCGCCAAAGGGCTGGGGATCCAAGAAACCGTCCTTTCCCCGACCTTCAACATCATGAAATGCTATTTCGATGGGGAATTGCCCCTTTATCACATCGACGCCTATCGCCTGGAAAACCAACCGATCGAAATCGGGCTAGATGAATATATCGAAGGCGACGGGGCCTGTTTCATCGAGTGGCCGGTTTATATCGAATCATTGATCCCCGAAGAACGCCTATCCATCGCGTTGCATAATCTTGGGGGAGACGAACGCGAGATCATCCTTTCCTCCGATGACCCCCATTATGAAGAATTGATCGGGAGGTTAGCCTAAGATGGCCGCCTTGCTTTTGGATTCCTCGGATAAGACCTTGACCGTCGGGCTTTCTCTTGATGGGAAGCTTTTGGATTCCATCACCTACGAAGCCTGGCAAAGGCAAAGCGAATACCTGATCCCCGAGATCGACAAAATGCTCAAAAACCATATGATTTCGCGGACGGATTTGACCGAAGTCGCCGTTTCCAAGGGCCCAGGATCCTATACGGGGGTGCGCATCGCCCTGACCGTCGCGAAGACCGTTTCCTTCGCTTTGGGCATCCCCCTATATCTCGTTTCCTCTTTGGAGGTTTTGGCCCAAGAAGGAAAGCCCTCCGTCTGCTTGATGAACGCGAGGGGCAAACGTTCCTATTTCGGGGTCTATAACGCCGGGGAAGAAAACGTGAAGGATTGCATCAAGACCAACGAGGAAGTCCTTGCCTATCTGAAGGCCCACCCGGATTTCATTCCCTGTGGGGACATCGCCTATCTTGGCCTATCTTCGGAAGCCCCGAGCATCGCGTATAACCTGATGTGCCACATCGATGAAGTGCATCGCTGCCCTGAACCTCTAGGCGCCCGTCCGATTTATCTAAAAGACGATTACGAAGAAGGCCGTTTCCAAACCGTCGTGCGCAAGATGATGCCTAGCGACATCGATTCCGTCATGGCGATCGCCGAGGAATCCCTCGCCCATCCCTATACCCGCGAGCAAATGCTTTATGAGATGAATGAGAATCCCGTGAGCTACCTCTATTGCGCCGTCGTCGACAAAGAAGTGGTGGGCTATATCGATTTCTACATCACCTTCGATTCCTGCTCGATCGCCGAGATCGCCGTCAAGGAAAGCTTCCGTTCCAAGGGAATTGGGAATCGTTTGATCGGTCAATTGCTCAAGGATTGCGAATCGAAGGAAGAACCCGTCTCCTGGGTCACCCTGGAGGTCAGGAAATCCAACGAAAGGGCCCAGAAGTTCTACAAACGTCATCAATTCGAGGCCGTGACGATCAAAAAGGCCTATTACGAAGACGGGGAAGACGCCGTCTACATGGTAAGGAGTCTATAGGATATGGCGAACATCTTGGCCATCGAATCCTCCTGCGACGAAACCGCGGTCGCCATCCTTTCCGATGGCAAACTCCTTTCCAACGTCGTCGCCACCCAAATCTCCGTCCACGAACGCTTCGGCGGCGTCATGCCGGAGATCGCTTCGCGCCTCCACGCGGAGAATATCACCGTCTGCCTTAGCCAGGCCCTCCATGAATCGGGGCTCTCCTTGGAGGATATCGACGCCTTCGCGGTCACTAGGGGGCCCGGTTTGATCGGCTGCCTCCATGTGGGGCTTCAAGCGGCGAAGACCCTCGCGATGCTTTACGATAAGCCTCTTATCCCCGTCCACCATCTGGCGGGGCACATCTATGCGAATGAATACGTCGGGGAATTCCATTTCCCCTTGCTTTGCGTCGTCGTCTCCGGGGGGAATACCGAGCTCGTCTTGATGAAAGACCACATGGATTTCGAGATCATCGGCGAGACCGTCGATGACGCGGTGGGGGAAAGCTATGACAAAGTCGCCCGCGTTTTGGGTTTGCCTTATCCTGGGGGCCTCCCGATCGATCAGCATGCGAAAAACGGGAAGCACATCTATGACCTTCCGGAGCCGAAAGGCATGGAAAATCCCTTGGATTTTTCTTATTCCGGGCTAAAGACCGCGGTTATCAATTTGGTCAATTCGATGAAGATGAAGGGTGAGCCCGTCTCCGTCGATGACATGGCCCGTTCCTTCCAAGACGTCGCGGTGAAGATGATCGTCGACCGCGCCTTGAAGGCCATTGAAATGCATAAGGTAAAGCAAGTCATCCTCGCCGGCGGGGTATCCGCGAATTCCTATCTCCGCGCCCAAATGAAAGAAAAGCTGGAGGGGAGCGATGTCGAGCTCATCATTCCGCCTCTATGGTGCACAACGGACAACGCGGCGATGATCGCCAAGGTCGCCGAAAGGCTCTATGAGAAGAAAGTCTTCGCCTCGCTTAGCCTCGGGGTGGATCCCAACTGGAAAATCGACCATTGGGACGATTTCGAATGACCCCCATTATTTTCTTTTGACTCTTTTATCCTATAATTAAGCACCCGCGAAGGAAAAACCCATGTCAATCATCGATATCGTCGTCCCTTGCTATAACGAAGAAGAATGTCTTCCTTTGACGATGCCCCGGCTTTTGGAAAAGCTCAAAAGCCTCATCGCCGCGGGCAAGATCGACGAAGCCTCTTCGATCGTCATGGTCGATGACGGCTCTAAGGATAAAACCTGGGAAGTCATCTCCTCCCTCCACGAGGAAGATCCCCATTACCGTGGGTTGAAGCTTTCCCATAACCGCGGCCATCAATACGCGTTGGTGGCTGGGGTGGAGTATTCCGCGAAGCGCGCCGATGCGAGCATCTCCATCGACGCCGACCTCCAAGACGACATCGACGCGATCGATCAAATGGTCGAGGAATTCGAAAAAGGCGCGGATATCGTCTATGGGGTGCGTTCTTCCCGTGAGACCGACACTTTCTTCAAGCGGGCCACCGCGCAAGGGTATTACCGCATCCTCCAGAAATGGGCGGGCGTCGAGGTCATCTATAACCATGCCGATTTCCGCCTGATGAGCAAAAAAGCGATGGACGCGCTCCTCGAATACAAAGAAAGCGCCCTCTTCCTCCGCGGCATCGTCCCCGAACTCGGCTTCAAGACTGCGAAAGTCACTTACGCCAGGAAGGAAAGGGAAGCGGGGCAGACCCATTATTCCTTAAGCAAGATGCTTTCCCTTGCCTGGAACGGTGTCACCTCCTTCTCCATCAAACCGCTAAGGGAAATCTTCCGTTTGGGGTTGCTATTCATGATCCTCTCCGTCATCGCGATGGTGACCTTCGGCGTCCTCCAAGGCGTCAAGGTGCTCCCCTATGATGGATTGCCTTATATCCTTGGCTCCATCTTCTTGATGGGCGGCATCCTCCTCGCCGCGATGGGGATCCTCGGGGTCTACGTCGGCAAGATCAATTACGAAGTCAAGAAACGTCCTAGATACTTCATCGAGGAGACCTTGGAATAACAAAAGAAGCAGGAAATCCTGCTTCTTTTTGCATTTTCGCTTCTTTTATTCGACCGACTTCAAAGCCTCGATCATCTTCACTTTCCGATTCCTCAAAGAGAGGATGATGTTGATCGAAAGCGAGACGAGGAAGGTAAGCGCGAAGGCGATGAAATAGGTCGATACGTCGATATGGAAGAGATACTCGACTAGGTCGACGATATTGAGCTTAAGCGTGACGACGGTGAAGGGATAGCCTAATAGCAATCCTAACGCCACCCCAATGCCCGTGAGGAGAACCGCCTCGAAGACCAAGACGAGGGCGATCTCGAAGGAGGATAGGCCCAGAACCTTGAAGGTGGCGATCTGGCGTTCCCTTTCTTTGAAGTTCAGCAAAGCGAGGTTATATAAGACGACGAGGGCGAGCAAGATGGCGAACACCTTGATCGCGTTGGTCATGATATAGACGCCGCCCATGATATCGCGGACGCGGGCTTTGGTCTTCGCGCTCGTCTCATAAGAGGCGGCGTTAGGCACGGATTCCATCGCCTTTTGGCCGAGTTGGTCCAAGGTCAAGGAAGAAGCGGGATCGCGGTCAAGATAGACGCTCGTATAGCGCGCGGCTTCGGTGAATACCTTCGGGTTGGTGGGGTCGATGACGATGCCATGATACATAAAGGCCTCATAGAACCCTTCGACTTCGACGGCATAGCTCTTCCCGCGATAGGAGAAAGCCACTTGATCGCCGACTTTGCAGCGGATTTCCCGCGCGGTTTTCTTGGAGACCAAGCATTTGGAGGGGTCTTTGGGTTTTAGTTCGCAATGGGATTGCCCCGAAGAAGAACCATCGACATTACGCGTTCCCGCGTGGAAGGTAAGGAAGGCGGTGGCGCTTAACCCGACCCCTTTGGTTTGGAAATCGGTGCGGGCGCGTTCATAGGCCTCATAGGAAAGCAGATCCCCTTGGTATCCGTTTAGCCCGGAGATGATCGCTCCCTCTTCCTGCCCAGCGGATAGGGTAAGGCTGATGTCGCTTCGCCCGGAATAAGCCATGTCGTGGGCGATGTCGTAGTCTAAGGTGTCTTCGATGCCGAAGCCGGCGGTGAGTAAGGCGGTGCAGCCCATGACGCCGAAGATGACCATCATGGATTTCTTCGCGTCAACCAAAAGGTTGCGGAACGCCATCTTGAAGGCGGCGGTCTTGACCCCGCGTGGACGGGAGGCGTTCTTGAAGGCGCGTTTGAATCCCTTAGGCGCGGAGGGGCGCATCGAGGCGGCGGGGGCGAGTTTGACTTCGCGGTGGGCGGCGAGGAAGGTGACGATGCCCGTGGCGAGGAAATAGAAGAGGGCGGTCAATAGTCCACCAAGCACCGGGAAGACGTATTTCCGGGCCGGAAGCATATATAAAATCGCATATTTCTGCCCTAGGATCGCCGGGATCAGAAGCGGTCCGACGATCTCTCCGATCAGGACGCCGATCGCGGCGACGGCCAAGGACAGCGCGAAATAGTGGCGGTAAATTTCCCCTTTGGTGAAGCCTAAGGCCTTCATCGTGCCGATCTCGGTCCGTTGCTTGATGATGGTTTGATTAAGCGTGGTGGAGACCACCAATACGCCGACGAGGAAGAAGACGAGGGGAAAGAAGAAGGTGAAGGAACGCGCCTGATTGACGTCTCCGTTCAGCGTCAATACGAAAGGCAAAGTCGCGCGCGTATGTAAATAAAGAAGATTATTGGAGGATTTCTCGGCGAAGCCTTCCTCAATGCGCTTTTCGATGCTTTTCACTTGGCCTTTCGGCGCGGTGACGAGGTATTGGTTCGGTTTGCAGAAGGGGGAGGAGTAGGTGGTGGAACCATCCCCGAAGGCCAAATCGGATCTATGGAGGACGTCATAGATCAGGCGGACTCCCAAGGGGGTGAGGGATTCTTTTAGCGTGGCATCCAAGACGTCGAAGAAAGAATGATCATCGAGCAAGGCTACCCCGGTGTTATAGGAAGCGCGGGTGACGTTCTCGGGGAAAAGCATGAGACCCGTGATGGGGAAAGAGAGTTTTAGCTCCCCGTTGGCAAAGGGGAATTCCTTGCCCTCTTTGACGATGAGACTCATGATCGCCGGGGCGAGCGGGGAAGTGGGGAGATAGGAGGAGACGTCGACGGTCAGCGTGAGCGACGATCCCGGGGTATAGAGATCCGGATTACTCGAGGTTTCCACCAAGGCCTTATCGACCAAGAAGAAATGTTCCTCCGAATGCTCGGGGGTTGGCTTGCTGATTTCGTAGGGTTTGGAGATGGTCGGCAATTTCGGGAGGATCGCGATTTGCGCGGTGGATTCGCCGACGCTCGCGGGGGCGACGAAGCGCCCTTCGATGTCGCTGCGTTCCCCGGCGTATTCATGGATCCGTTCCATGTCATCCGCCTCATAACGCGAGGTGGTGGCCCAGATATCGGCCATGTTCCCGCGCGTATAGGCTTCGTTGACGCGCCCTTCGATGGAAGCGGCGTTGGCCAAAAGGCCGACGAAAAGCGTGATGGCGATCGCCCCGATCCCAATCATCGAAAGGTATTGGGCCCAGGAGGATTTGATCTCCCGGACCGCGAGCTTGAGGAGGGATTTACGCGCGAATGCCATCTTCCCCCTCCTTTTTCGTCTCGATGGAGGCGATCCTGCCGTCATGGATATGAATGACGCGATCGGCGAACTTGGTCAAATCGGCGTTATGGGTAACGACGAGGATGGTTTTATTTTGCTTTTCGGAGAGCTCTTTCAGCAAAGCGATGATTTCGTCCCCGGATTTGCCATCCAAGGCGCCGGTCGGCTCATCGCAAAGCAAAAGCGCGGGGTTTTTGGCGATCGCCCTGGCAATGGCGACTTTCTGCTGCTGCCCGCCAGACAACAAAGAGGGGAAGTCGGAGGCTTTCTCTTTGATGCCAACTTTCTCTAGGCATTCTAGGGGATCCAAAGGATCTTTCCCGCAGGCGGCGGACAACGCGACGTTTTCATAGGCGGTCAGATTCCCGACGAGGTTATAAAATTGGAAAACGAAACCCACGCGTTCGCGACGGTAGATCTGCCGCTGCCTTTCTTGAAAAGAAGATAGGTCTTCCCCGTGGATGATAAGGCTCCCGCCGGTTGGCTCTTCCATACCGCCTAGAAGATGGAGAAGCGTGCTTTTCCCCGCGCCGGAGGAGCCCAAAATGACGACGAATTCCCCCTCTTCGATAGCGAAGGAAACGTCTTGAAGGGCACGGACTTCGTTGGGTTTGCCAACGTTATAGGTTTTGCATAGGCCTGCGGCTTTGATAAACGACATAGCGATCAAGGATTGTTCGGTGAAACGACGGTCGGGGTAATGGTGATCGTCGGCGGGGTGAAGGTCTTGTTATCACCATCGATCGTCACCTGGATGGTGGTGCCGTTGACGGTGATGGTGTAGGTGGTTTGGCCATCGACCATCGTGACGACGATGTCGTTAGGATCGACGACGGTGGTTTCACCATTGATCGTCAAAGTCAGGCCGGTGATTTGCTGATAGTCATGGCGTTCGTCGCCATCAATTTTCGTGTAATCCAAGCCCCATTCGATCTTGAGCTCAATGCCATCGGCGGCGTAATAGGAATAGGCGTAGCCCATTTCGGGGGTTTCGATATAGGTCATCGTGTATTTGTCGGTGGCCCACTCGCCTAGATCGTCTAGAGCAGTCCATTTGCCCCAGACGTGTTCGTCACCGACGGTAGTGGTGGAACGCACGTGCACTTCGCGGTGGTCGAAATTGCCCTCGGCGTCCATGTAATCGTCGATGACGGTCATGCCGTATTCTTTCGCGGAACGGTTATAGTCGATCATCGTCGTGCGATGGATGGTGAAGGTCTCGGAGCTTTCCGGCGTGGGCGTGAGGGTGTTGCCCGAATCGGCGTCCTCCAGCGTGATCCCTTCGCCTTGGAAGGTGGCGGAATAGGTCTGGTTGGTGTCGGCGTCGCTGGTGATGACGGTTCCCGTCTTGGACATGCCAAAGCTTCCTTTATACCCAGCGGAGAGCGTATAGGCGGCGGAGATGTAGTCGATGACGTCTTCAGCGGCGGAGGCGATGATGGCGATGCCACGCGGATAGATATAGACATCGGTGTTCTTCGTGATGGTCTGCAAAACGATGGTGCGGTTGACGCGGGCCGCGGAAGCGCCGATATCGAGGTACATTAAGTAAGCGCCTTTAGCGGTATTGCTGGAATTGGAAGAAGGAACAGAACCTAGCGCATATTCGCCGGCGAAAACGGGGATCTCGAAATAATAGAGGGCGTCCATGACGAGGTCGGAACGCTGCATGATCCACGCGCAGTCAAAGACCTGTGCCCAGCCAGCGGTGGGAGCGGTGGTTTCCCCATTGGGGCCGCAATAGCCGTCGATCGTGCCATCGGAATCGTCGTCATAGAGATACCAATAGCCGTTCTCTTCATCGCCATCCTTGCCATAAATCTTCGAGATCTGGTGCATGGCCGTGATCTTTTGACCGGTTTCGTTGCGTTCGATCTTGTGAAGAGAGAAGAAGGAGTTGTTCTGGTCGCTGCTGCTGTTGTTATAGTAGGTGCCGGCGAAGAAGTTGATATAACCGGTTTCGCGGAGTTTGAAGTTCACGGAGTCGCGGGGCAATTCATAATCGTCATAATTGCGCTCGTCGACGTGGGCTTTTTCGGCAACGGCGATGTTGTCCATCGAAATGGCCGCGTCCATGAAGTGCATGCCGTAGATATATTTCGGAGCTTCCAAGAAGGTGGTGTGGAGCTGGTTGCGGGAAGATTTGTATTTCTTCAGGCCCAGATCCGAATAGCTTGTTTTGGTTTTGATGTTGCTGATGCCGCGGTTGCAGTTAGCCGCGTTATTGGGGTTGATGGTGGTGTTATTTTCGTTGTAGTCATCCGAAATGCGGACCCAATCACCGGTTCCTTGGGTGCGGGTGATGACCTCGAGCGTGCTGCTGTTGTCTTCGGTGTAGCTAGTAGCGTCATAAATGGCTTGATCCATGTCGGACATATAGAACCAGGAGACACGGATGTCGCCATCGTCATTATCGTATGACCCGCTGGTACGGCTAACGCCATAAGAACCGCCGGAGACGAGATAGCCGGTGTTGGTGTCGGTCGGAGCGAAGTCGGTGGTCGTGGCCGTTTTTTGCTCCCAGTTGCTGACCGTTGTCCCGGTATCAGTAACGGTGGTTTCACCTTGGACGGACAAAGGAAGGTAAGTCTCATAATATCCGTTGTTAACGTTTTTGAGGTTCTGATTGTTTTTGGTGCTGGTTGCCGTGTCAGCGACTGGACCGCTTTTAGTTCCTAAATCGGTAAAAGCAAGCTCGGCAGAACTGGTAGAGCTGCTTACGGTCCAGCCAGAGTCATAAGTCAAATAGTATCGGGTGCTGCCAGAAACATAGCAATAACGGCCGTTATAGTAAGTCCATTTGTTTGTCGGAACGGTTGTGGAAATGGCTAAAGTGGTCGTGGAAGGAACCAAATAAGCAGTCTTTCCGGCGTCGCCGCTGAAGATGGAGGTCGTCGTTCCGTTGGTTTTTGTTTCATTGGAAAAATGCCAGTTAGTGGCAGTAGCAGCGTCCTCACCTGCGATCAGGTTCCCATTTGCCATGGTCAAATAAACGGTTCGGGCGGGTTTTGTTTCCTCTCGATAGGACGGATAGGACGTGGGGTTAGTGACGGCGATAATCGTGCCTGTGTCGGAGAAAGAAAGATAATAGTACGTGCGATTGTAATAAAAGGACCAACGGTTATTTCGTTTAGTAAAGGAACTAGAAGTAGTCGACAAGCTCAAATTAACTGAATATATGTTGAAAGCGTAAATGCCTTCAGCGTGAAGATAGTAATCCGAACCCGCGGCCTTGATGGTGGTGGAATTTCCACCATAATTCGAGAAAGTCCAATACGTAGAGGGATCCGATGAGTCAGTCGTCGAGAACAACTCGCTCCCGTTGGAGGCTAAATAATAGGTTCCGGCCTCAAGAGTGTGATGTTCGAAAGTCGCAAGGGTGGCTCCGGCTGTCTGCGTAACCAAACAGAACTTAGAGCCATCAAAAGCAAAATAAGCTGTGTTGTCTTTATAAGTTCCAGAAATACGGTTCGTAGAGGTATTGGTGGTATAGGCGGATTGGTCGGTGTCGATGTAAAGCTTGTTGCTGTTGACACCATGGTTAATATAGTTCTCGGAGTCAATGTAGATGTAGCCAGACCCTCCGGGGTTGGTGAAATGGAAGTGGGCGGCCGCGCTTTCGTCGGTGGTATAACCAGATTCGGAACCTGTGTCCCTCATGTAATAAGTCGTTCCGTTGTAAGTGGCGGAAATCGTGTAGAAATCCGTTGCAGCTAAAGTGGAATAGATTTGATGATAGGTTTCAGCTGGTGATACGCCGCTACCGCGATAATTTTCATAATAATCTAAAGTTTTTGTAGTTATATTGACTGTTGAAGAATCATCGTCATATTTCGGCGAATTACCGGACAAAAGCATGAAGCGGTTGGACCCGCCGGAACGAACTTTATAGAAGTACTGGCCTTCGAGCTTCTTCGCGTCAGAGCTTGTGTTGTAGTTTTTCCTATAAGAACCGGTGTAATACTGAGTGACATTGGTATAAACCGGATCTTCTTCAGTGGTCTTTGGAGGCGTAACCGTATTATCGACAATAACAGTTTGGTTCGCCGTGCCCGTCGCGACGCCGGCGATGAAATCGGTGGCCGCATCCGCTTCATTGAACTTTTGCAAGCAACGGCCGTAAATGGACTTCATATCGATGGAGGCGCCCCAGGCGGCGGCTTGACCGGTGGTGGCCGCGGTGGTGTCCGTATAATCGGTTGCTGGGATGGAAACCGTATCGCGAGAAGTGGTCAAGGTAGATTTTCCCTCGTCCGCTTTTTGATAACCGATGACGGCATAGTCGGAGACATTTGAGGTCATTCCGCCATAAGCGGTAGAACTATCAGGGAGGTTGATTTTCGAGTTGATGATGCCGACGTTGGAAAGCACATCGCCATTGACATAACCCGCGGCGACGCCGATGAGGGTGGACTGTAGTTGCGACCGGATGTCGGCGTCTTTGATCTTGAGGTCGAAGATCGAGGTCGCAGACGTATCGTAAGAAGAAGCCGCGCCCGCGTAATCGCCGACGACGCCGAAAAGCCCGACGATGTTGACGCCGGAAAGCGTGCCGGAAGTGGCGATCTTGGTCGGTTTCTTGATGATGTTGCCCTTCTCGGTGCCGTAGACGTTGGACACCTGGAGGTTCGTGATGGTCGCGTCATTGCCGTCAAAGACGCCGATGAAGGGTTGATTGACGGTCCCGATGGGCGGGAGGATATAACCCGACATATCGAGCTCGGTGATGACGGGGTAATCCGTTCCATCGCCGCCGATGCGGAAATGATAGGGGGCCTTATTGTTATTGAATTCACCGTTATATTGGAGCCAGGCCAAGTTATACATGTGGACCGGACGGGTGATGATATAAGGATCCTCTTCGGTGCCGTTGCCGCCGGCGAAATAAGTCGCGGCGGTGCTGCCGGTGGTGGAGACGGTCTGGCTATTGCTGATCTGGAACCAGGCGGCGGAGGAAATGCCGATCGCCGCGAAGGTCAAAATCGCGGAGATGCCGATGATCATGGACTTCTTCAGTTTCATGCTCCGGCCTCCGTATGGAAATCGACGGTGAAGTGGAAGTCCGGCGCGTAGCGGATGGGCACGCCGCCGGAAATGACATCATTGCCGATGTTGACGCCGTAGACCTCTTCGATGAAGTCCGGCTCATAGTCAAAGACGATGAAGATGGAGCTGGTTGCGGTGCCGTTGGCATTTACGACGGCCTCGTCAACAATCAAGCGGTTCAGCGTATGGACGCCGTCGGTCAATTCGTGGCTGACAAAAGTATGACGGGTCAGCCCAGTCGTATTGACCTGCTGATACTGATACGGAACGGAATTGATGGTTTCGGTTTGGGTGGTGACGCGATCGGCGGGCAAGACGTAATAGGCGCAGACCGAGGAAAGATTGTTATCGTTGGCGGTGAGGGTGGTATACGTATATTCGCCGGTTTCGGGGTCAATGCCGGAAGGATCGCCAAGGAAGTTCGTGGTAGTCTCGTCGAGGAAAGCGCGGACATCGAAGGTGTCGGTCGCGGAATAGACGGCGGGATCGAGGGTGATTTCGATCAAAAGCTGGTCGGGGACCCGGGCAAAGGCATCGTAGACGCCCATCGCCCCGTCGGCGTTATTGGCGAGCTTTTGGAAATAGTAGGTGGTGTTGACCCCATCGACGTAATGATGGGTACTATTGGGAACGAGGTTGCCGTCGCCATCGACCGCGGGGTAGGCGGTATAGAGGTTCATCCCAGTGATCAGCTGAAGACCTTGGGCGACGACTTTGGAATATTTGTTAAGGGCGGCGCGGTTGGTTTGGAACCAGGCCAAGGACACGGAAATGTAGGTGCTGACGGCCAAAACGAGGTCGGCGGCCAGCACAATAGAAAAGACCCTGGCGATAAGGCCGGGGAGATTGCGTTTTTTCGTCGCCTTCTCTTTCATGCCGTGACCTTTTATGGCAGCTGGCAATCCTGGAAGGACCCTTTAGCTTTGCGTCACTAGATTGCTCTAGCTTTGCTTTTGACGGCACTATCTTATGCTTTCCTTTGGAAAAGCGCAACAAAAAAGGACGCATATCTCTTTCAATGAATTGAAAAGCCAATATAATTTCGCTACGCAAGAAAGAACCTTTGCCATGTTAAAACTAGACCGCATCGTGAAAATCTACGAGACTTCCACCCTGAAAGTGGAGGCATTGAAGGGCATTTCGCTTTGTTTCCGGAAAAATGAATTCGTCGCGATCCTCGGCCCTTCCGGCTGCGGGAAGACGACCGCGCTCAATGTCATCGGCGGCCTCGACCACTGCACTTCCGGCGATTTGGTCATCAACGGGGTCTCCACGAAAAAGTTCTCCGGCCACGATTGGGACGTCTACCGCAACCACCGGATCGGCTTCATCTTCCAAGCCTATAACCTGATCCCCCACGAATCGGTTTTGGAAAACGTCGAATTGGCGCTCACAATCTCCGGGCTCAAGAAAGAAGAACGCGTCGCCAGGGCCAAAAAGGCCTTGGATAATGTCGGTCTTGAAGGGCTTTACGCGAAGAAACCCAATGAGCTTTCCGGCGGTCAATGCCAACGCGTCGCCATCGCCAGGGCCCTCGTCAACGAACCCGACATCCTCCTCGCCGACGAACCGACCGGCGCCTTGGATTCGGTGACCTCGGTCCAGATCATGGACCTCATCAAGGAAATCTCGAAGGATAAGCTCGTCATCATGGTCACCCATAATGATGAACTAGCCAAAGAATACGCGACCCGCATCATCAATCTGAAGGATGGCGAAGTCATCGGCGACTCCCATCCCTATTCCGCGGAAGATGAGGAAAAAGAACGCGCGAAAGAGGATTTCTCGCCCGTCAACGAAAAGGCGAAAATGCACCTCTGGACCGCCTTCAAGCTCTCGGCGAAGAACCTGCTTTCCAAAGCGAAGAGGACCGCGCTTATCGTCGTGGCCTCCAGCATCGGCATCGTCGGGGTTTCCGCGGTTTTGTCAATGAACTTTGGGGTCCGCGGCTATATCGCTTCCGTCCAAGATGACATGCTTTCGGGCAACCCCGTCGAAGTGGCGGAGACTTCGCTTAACCTTAGCGGCCTGATGGACAGCGCCTCCACCGCGCGGCGCGCCTCCATTGTCTCCCAAAGCTGGCGGAACGGCAAAATCGACGTCGAATTCGCCATGGAATCCCTCGTCCGCGCCGCGGATGCCTTGGATTCTTCCTTCACGACGAATCACCTGACCAAAGATTATGAGAAATTCATCGACGACATGCCCCGCGATTATTACGCCGCGGTGAGCAAAGAATATGGGATTAACGTCAAGAATAACCTCTATACCACGGTGGGTCGCGATCCTGACGATCCTGGGATCGCGCTTAACGATGCCCTCCCCGGCGATCGGTATTCCATCGCGGCGATCACGAGCTTCTGCGAAACCATCCTCGCTGGTGCGCGCGATGGCGAATTCGCGGCCTATTCCTCTTTGGTGGACAACTATTCCAATGCGATCGGTCAATCTTTGGACGCCAAAGAATACGTCCTTTCCCAATACGAAGTGGTGGAAGGCCGTTATGCCGAAGGCGCGGATGAGGCGATGATCGTCCTCAATCACCGCAACCAAGTCACCGAATTCGTCCTCACCCTCTTGGGCTTCTATTCCCAAGACGAATTCACCAACGCGATTTACAAGTATTCCGAGGATCCGCGCTTCAGCCCGAGTCTTTGGGAGAAGCAGACCTCGATCGACGTCGCCGATTTGATCGGTCATACCTATTATTACTATCCCAACGACGCCGTTTTCACCCCGACGGGCGAAGACCCCCAGGTCATCGGGAGCATGACGGTCGAGCACCCTTATGATTATGCTTTCCGCGACCGCGGAGCCCTTACGGGCGGACATGAGGTCAAGGTCGTGGGCGTTTTGACCCCGAAGGCCTCGACTTCCTATGGCTGCTATTCTTCCGGTTTGTATTTGACCCCGGCTTTCGCCAAGCGCTTCTTGCAAGAAAACCATCCCGAAACAGGTGGATCCGCCTTCACCGCGGATATGAAAGCGCGGCTGGACGCCAACAATTCCGACACCTATACCACGATGAAGATCACCACCGTCGATCCGGGGACCGGGGTGAAGGCCACCGTCTTAAGCGGCCTCTACTATAGCTATAATCTCGTCTTCGAAGAGCATACCTTGGAAGGCTATGGCCTCATCGGCGGGACTTCTTCGATGGGCGATCTCTTCGCGATGCTCACCTCCACGATCGGCGGGGGCGGGGATGGGATGAACATCCAAACCGCGCGCATCGGCCTTCGCGATATCGGCGGCGTCGATTTCCCTAACCGCATCGAGGTATACCCCAAGAGTTTCAATAGCAAAGACCTCGTCACCGATTATCTGTCCAAATGGAATGACGACGGCGATTTGGAGCTCACCGACGGAACCGTCTTGCCCAAAGCCGACCGCGAGGAAATCACCTATGCGGATAACCTCGCCGTCATCATCGCGATGATCAACGGCATCATCGATATCGTCACGATCGCCCTGATCGCCTTCACCGCTTTGTCGCTTGTGGTCTCCACCGTCATGATCGGCATCATCACCTACGTCTCCGTCATGGAGCGTGTCAAGGAGATCGGCGTCATCCGCTCTTTGGGCGGCAGCAAGCGCGATGTCTCGCATCTATTCAACGCGGAGACCTTCATCATCGGTGGCTTCTCCGGCATCTTCGGATTATTGGTCACCTACCTTTTCGAGCTCATCATGAACCTCACCGTCGGGGCCTACTATAACCTCGGGATGATCTCCAATCTCCCATGGTTCATGGCGTTGGCGGTCCTCGCGGGGGCGATCCTGCTGACGATGATCGCTGGCATCATCCCGGCCCGCGCCGCGGCGAAGCAAGATCCCGTCGTCGCCTTGCGCACCGAGTAAGAAATAGACAAAATAGATGTATGCCCCTCCTATTTTCGCTGCATAGCAATCCCAAGATGGCGAAATCCCTCGCGGATTTGACCGGTCTTTCCCTAAGCCCTTTGGAACTAAGGCATTTCGCTGACGGCGAAGCCTTCGCCAAGCCCCTTTGTCCCGTTAAGGGGGAGATGGTCTATGTCCTTGCCGCGACTTCGCGCCCGGTCAATGACCGCTTGATGGAATTATTGGTTTTCGTCGATGCCTTAAAACGCGGCAAGGCGAAGAAGATCATCGGGCTCTTCCCGTATCTTGGTTATGCTAGGCAGGATAATCCTTACCCAGATGAGCCTTTCTCCGCCGCATTGATCGGTAAGCTCTTGGGGCAGGCGGGGATCGATGAAGGCTATGTCATCGATTTCCATAGCCCGCATCTTTTAGGCGATTTCCCCTTCCCGATGCATAACATCCCCGCGCTTCCTCATTTGCTGAAACGTTATCCGGAGAAGATCGATTGTTCCTTCGTCTTGGTTTCTCCTGATCGCGGAGGCGTGGCCCGCGTTAAGGAAGCCGGAAAGCTTTTCCCCGAGGCGGGATTCGCCTTCGCGCTTAAATACCGTCCATCCCCAAACGCCGCCGCGGTGGAGGGGATTAACGGAGAAGTGAAGGGCAAACATTGCATCATCCTCGATGATATGGTCGATACCGCCGGCACCTTGGTGGAGGTCGCTTCCAGCCTAAGAAAAGAAGGTGCCTTATCCGTCGGGGTGGTCGCCACCCATGGAATCTTCTCCCCGGGCGCGGAGGAGCGGATCCTCGAGGCGCGCTTCGAACACCTTCTCATCGGGAACACCATCGAAAGGGAATATCCTCTGTCCTGCAGTGAGATCGAGGATCTCGCAGGGTTGTTCCGCGTCGCTTTCTAAGAAAAATTCTTAGAAGCTCAGGTCAGATGGCCTGGGCTTTTAGTTTACGATAAGGTTTATGTCCGGCTTAAACCTAAGAATAAAAACCGCTGACGGATCATCAGCGGTTCAATTTTTGGATGATGCCGCGCATCTCTTTTTCATGCGCGATCATGTCTTTTAGCAAGGTCAACTGAACCTTGGCTTTGTCGAGGTTCGATTCGGGATAGCTCGCTTTGAAATAGACATCCCCATTCAGATAGTCGGTGAGGAAGCGTAGCCCTAACTCAAAAGCCATGCACATCGCCCCGTCGGCGAGATGGTCGATCTCCGCGGGCAGGAGTTTTCCTTCTAAGCCAGAGACGAATCCCTCCGCGAACGCTTCATAGAGTTCTAGATCAATGCCGACTTTGGAGAAATCGCGTTCGTCCTCGCTGGCCTTGTTCGCCCCATAACGGACGGCATCCCCGAAATCGAAGCAGGATAATCCCGGCATGACGGTGTCGAGGTCCAAGACGCATAAGCCCTTCCCGGAGAACTCGTCGATCATGACGTTATTGAGTTTCGTGTCGTTGTGGGTGACGCGAATGGGGAGCGTGCCATTTTGCTGCAATTCGGCAAAAAGAACGGCGATTTGCTTATGTTTTCTGAATTCTTCGATGACGTCTTGCACCTTTTTGGCTCGATGGGCTTTGTCTTCCAAGACGGCTTTTTCGAAGGTTTCGTAACGGGATAACGTATCGTGGAAGTGGGGGATGGTTTCATATAACGATTCCCCATCGAAATCGGAAAGGTCGCGTTGGAATTCGCCAAAAGCGCGCCCAGCTTCCTCAAAGACTTTCGGGTCATCGACTTCATCATAGGAAATGGCCCCGGTGATGAAATAGGTGACGCGGAAGAAATCGCCTTCTGGGCTGACCCAGTAAGGTTTGCCATCCTTCGCGGGGATCAAAGCCATGACGGAACGTTTGGGGTCGCCCCCTCTTTCTAGGCATTTCTTGCGGAGATGCTCGGTGACTTTGGCGATGTTCTCCATGACCTCAAGCGGCTTGGTAAAAATGTCGGTGTTGAGGCGTTGGAGGATGTAACGGTAGATGTGTCCGGTCGGCCCGATCGTGATGACCAAACGGGTGTCGTTGATGCGGCCGGACCCGATCCAGCGATCCGCGACGTAGATGCCTTCAAAAGCGAATTGGTCGCGGGCCAAAGCAATAGCGGATTCGGTGAGGGGTTTCATAAGCCTACATATCATATCATTTACTCTTAGGAATATCAAAATCGCGCATACAGGCACGCGCGCCTTTGAATTGAGGTGTCCAATCAAGGAACAAAAAAACGGATCCGCGGGGAGCATGAATCCGTTTTCGTTTGGTTTATAGGAGTTTGGCGATTTCCGCGTCGAGTTTTTCCGGGGTGGTCATCGAGCCATAATGGGCGAGGACTTTGCCCTCTTTGTCGACGAGGAATTTCGCGAAGTTCCAGCCGATCTTCTTCGTCTTGGTCTGCTCCTTGAGGAAGACATAGAGCGGGTCGGCGCCTTTGCCGTTGACCTCGATTTTCTTGAAGCGGGGGAAGGTGGTGTTGTACTTGAGGGTGCAGAAGGAATGGATCTCCTCATCGCTTCCCGGGGCCTGGCCGAAGAATTGGTTGCAGGGGAAGTCGAGGATCTCAAAGCCCTTGTCGTGGTATTTGAGGTAGAGCTCCTCCAAGCCCTTGTATTGCGGGGTGAAGCCGCAGCCGGTCGCGGTGTTGACGATGAGCAGGACCTTGCCCTTGTATTCGGATAGGCTCACGTCGTTGCCTTTGTTGTCTTTCACGATGAAGTCATATAGTTCCATGGGTCAGAACCTCCTTGTTCGCCTAAATAGTAAATATAGATTTACTTTTTTCAAACGATTTGCACCGCGCATTATCCTTTCTTTTAGAAAGACGGGACTTTATCATTTCTAAGAAAGAAAAAAGGAGCCTTAAAATGAGAAAAGAATTATCCATCTCCCCCGCGATCTACCCCCAGCCCGTCTTGATGCTCGCCACCTATAACGAAGATGGCACCGTCGACGTGATGAACGCCGCTTGGGGAGGG
>Ga0247611_10003683_pt1 | contig 22330 bp, 40 predicted proteins | sample 177DNAGHGhighgp2_FD_192422 | JGI IMG/M metagenome (GOLD analysis project Ga0247611, IMG submission 192422) | Sheep rumen microbial communities from Palmerston North, Manawatu-Wanganui, New Zealand - 1770 DNA GHGhigh gp2 | ecosystem: Host-associated > Mammals > Digestive system > Stomach > Rumen... | reverse complement strand
TGTCTCGTTTTGGGCGAGTAGCTCCAATGGAAGAGCATCTGGTTTGCAACCAGAGGGTTGAGGGTTCGAGCCCCTTCTCGTCCATTAGTTACTTAATGTAACTACATAGTCTAATCCTCGTTAACTCAAGCGGTAGAGTTCTCGGCTGTTAACCGAGCGGTTGTTGGTTCGAGTCCAACACGGGGAGTTCCATAAAGGCCCTATCGTCTATGATTAGTTAGGACATAGCCCTTTCAAGGCTAAAAGGTGGGAGCGTCGCCCGCTAGGGTCATCTGCGTTGTAGAATACGGTTGAATGGGCTACTCCCGTATTAGTAGCCGCTACAATGTAGAACCAGCAATCTAAGTCATATTGGCACTGCAGGATGTCGTTATAGCTTAAATAAAGCTAGTTCCTGCACATGGGGTACTAGCCCAGCGGCAGAGGCAATGGACTTAAAATCCATCAAGGCTCGGTTCGAATCCGAGGTACCCTAGTTAGCATAGGAGATAGAAACAGGTAGCTCCTGTTTTGATAAGAACAACGCTCCGTTCTTCTCCTTTTTGCTATTTATTAGGAGCGAAATGAAAATTATATGGGGCGTGATTTAAATGGTAGGAATTTATAAGATTACAAATTAGGTGAATGGGAAAATTTATATTGGATAGAGTGTTCGTATAAAATAGCGATGGAGTTAGCATAAAGCTGAAGCAAAAGAAAATAGAAAGAATACTTTACTTTATAATGCTATGAGAAAATATGGTATCGAAAATTTTACTTTTGAAATAATAGAAGAATGTTCATAGGAACAATTAAATGAACGAGAAATTTATTGGATTTCTTATTATAATTCCTTTAATAAAGAGAAAGGATATAATATGACGCCTGGCGGTTCAGAGCCTATAAAAGTAAATCCACAAGAGATATATGATTTATGGGATCAGGGACTGTGTATGTCAGAAATTTGTGAGAAATTAAAGGATAAAGTTGGGCATACAACTATTCAAAATTATTTACAAGAATATCCAAATTATTCTCCTACTGAAAGCAATAGGCGGGGCGGAGTGAGAGCAAGAAAGATTGCTATAGAAAATGGAACCATTTCAGCAAATAATATAAATAAAGGAATTAAATAGTATGATTTATGGGGTAATTTTATAAGAGAATGGAAAACTTAGAATGAAATAGAAAGAGAACTAAAAATAGATAGCGATTTGATAGGACGAGTATTAAATGGTAGACAACAATAGGCAGGCGGCTATTAGTGGATTATTGGAGATTAGTAGCCAGAAAATTTAACAAAAAAGAAAGGATTTCAATTAAAATTTGGAGTTATTCAATATGACTTAGATGGAAATGAAATAAAACGTTATCCTACTTTAATTCAAGCTGCTATGGCAATGAATTGTAATGGTCAAAATATTTCTTATGTATGTAAGCATTAGAGAAATAGAGTTACAGCTTGTGGTTACAAATGGGAATATGATTATTCAATTTGGGATGGAAAACCCATATAATAGAGCTCAATGCTCTATTAACGAGAACGTGGTGTAGTGGTAGCACGCCGCATTTGTTAGCTAATAGTATTAAGTGGTGCAATTCCACTAGCTGACTCCAGGGATGCGGAGGGGCAGTCCGATTCTGACGTTTTCGATTACGCGCTTGTAGCCCAATTGGCAGGAGGCAATAGGTTTAGGCCCTATGTAGTGATGGTTCGAGTCCATTCAGGCGCATTATACTAATATTAAGGAGTGGATACCAATGGAAACTAAAATGTTTAAACGTGGTAATGGCACTTCTGTTTCATACGATGAAATGGTTAGACTTATAGCAGATTACATTGCCACAGATATTACAAAAGAATATGAGATAACTGTCGGCACGGATAGTCAGTCGCACGCTTCAACAAAAATGGTCGAGGTAGTGACTTTACATAGGCTAGGTGATGGCGGTATTTTTTTCTACCATGTTGACTATGTAAGAAAAATTAAGTCTTTGAAGGAGAAGATAGTAGAAGAGACAAGTAGAAGTTTATCTAATGCAGAGGGTTTACTTGATGAAATTGAGTTGTTGCTTTTAGAAAAAAATATTGATATTGATAAGCTAAATATCCATTTCCAAATTCATTGTGATATTGGGCATAAGGGTAGAACTCAAGCATTAATTAAGGATATAACTAGCTGGGTAAGTTCTATGGGTTATGATGTAGCAATTAAACCTGAAAGTTATGCGGCTTCAGGCGTCGCTAATAAGATTAGTAAGTGAGGAATAAATATGAAAAAAATAAGAAAAGAATATATTGAATTATTAAACGGGAATAAAATTGTTTTTCAAGTTTGTGTAGATAATGATGGCAAAGAATGGCTTTATCCTGTTAAATTGATAAAAGTAGAGTAAAATCTATTTTGGGAATGTAGTGCAATGGCTAAGCACGAAAGTTTGTGGTATCAAGTGTCGCTAATAAGATTAGGAAGTGAGGACTTATGGAGTATATTTATGTATTAATAGGTAATACTTTTGATACTATTATAGGATATAATATACATAGAGAACCATTGATTTATTATGCAGAGTCAATTGGTTTATTAGATTATCGAATAGAAAAGGTTAATAGAATAGAGTAAAATCTATCTTTGGGGAATGTAGTGTAATGGTGAGCACGTGAGTTTGTGGCACTCGCAGTTAAGGTTCAAGTCCTTACGTTCCCATAGAGTAGAGCAGTCTACAAATAAAATTTTAGGAGGAAAAGAATGGCGACATTGAATTTAACGACACCTTGGGGAGAGCGCTATAATGAAATTATGGCTTTCTTTAAGAGAGACAAGGAAGTAAAGGTTATTTATGATGACGAGAGTAAGACCGTTAAACTCTTGGTTAGTAATGGTGAAAAGGCAGGAGCACTTGATGCTATCCTACCTGATGAAGTTCCTTTTGGTAATGTGATTCTTCATATTGTAGTAGTACCTGCAAATGGTGTCTCAGTTTCAATACCAAGAAGTATCTATTCTGCCGCTTTTACAGGGAATGAGGTAATTGAAGATATAATTACAATAGAAGGCGTATTTAATAATCCTATTACTTATATTATTTGTAAGAAGGAAGTTGTTCAGTATTATACTGATGATCTTAGTGATTACTACGGTATGCGCAGTACTCTTTATGAGGATATTGCAAGAGAAATCTTTTTGCCTAGCGGAGGAGTTCTTTATTGTACCAATGTTGATAATCCAGTAACGCTCGGAAAGCCACTGGGTGAGTGGCCGTAATAGTTAATTATTTAGGTGCTTTATGCGCCTAATATGACGCCGTAGCCAAGCGGGAAAGGCAGGGCACTGCAAATGCTCGATGCGGTGGTTCGAATCCACTCGGCGTCTTAAGACACTTCAGCAACTCTTTCTTTTGCATTGTGGGAGCCGCGTGTTGTAGGTTCGAGTCCTACCTCCTTCTTTATATGAGGGAGTAGCTCAATTGGTAGAGCAGCGTTATAAGAGTGTCTTGTTTTGCCGTGTGTCCGGGTGGTGAGGGAGCTGACTTGAAATCAGTTGACCAGAAATGGTTTGTAGGTTCAAATCCTATGCACGGCGTAATATGAAATAAGGAGGAAGTATTATGCCTTTTACACATGAAAATAGTTTTTATGAACTTTTAGAAAATTTGGATAAAGAAAATAAACAATTTTCTTTTGAGGAATTGAATTGTGTCACTGGAGGTACTGATGTTTATGTAGAAGCTGGCATTCTTGAGGATGCAGTAAATTTCTGGAAAGAATATATAGCCAATAAAAATACGTAACTGCCGGTTGTCCAATTTTTTGGACTCGCGGCGTGAGGTGTAGAATAAAAAAATATTTGATTATTTTCATAAAATATGTTATAATATTTATAGAAAATAAAGAAAGGAATAGTATTATGGCTATTTTAAATGAAAAGAATAATCAGACAGAAAAAGTAATACATTTAATGATAACAAACAGATGTGACCGCGACTGTAAATATTGCTGTAATAAGCAGTATGATATAGATGAAATCCCTATTGTTACAACAGAAGAATTAGCAAGAGCAGAAAGCGTATATCTTACGGGTGGAGAGCCTTTTGCATATTCTAATCCTTGTGAAATAGCAAAGATAATAAAGAAATTTTATAATAATATTGATCGGGTTATAGTTTATACTAATGCTTATGAACTTGGTGAATATTTAAGACAAGGAAAGGAAATATCTGGTATTGATGGACTTACTATTTCTATTAAGGACAGTAGAGATGATGCTGCATTTACAGAATTTATTGCTTATAATGAAACTATAAACAATCTTAAATATCTTAGACTTTATGTTTTTAAAGGATTTGAAGATATAGAAGTACCATATTGGTATGACGTAAGAACCAGAGAATGGCAAAAAGAATTTAAAGCGGCACCTGATTCAATTTTCCGAAGAATTTCTTTTCTTCCAAAGCATAAATAAAATTATAAAACGATGGTTTCAGCAATTTAATTAAGTAATAGCAGACATAATGCTTATTAAGGTTCGACTCCTTAATCACTTAGGAAGCGGTCTTCCAAAAAGCCATCGTGTTAAGATAAGTCATCAACTAAATTTTTATCTTGTAAAGGAGTAGATGTTAAATGAGTGATTTTGCAAATATGTTAAAGACTTTAAGTTCAGTATCAAGTTCTGAAAATGGCGCTCAGGTTTATAATACAACTGGAACCGCTATGTTGGACCTTTTTGCCAACATAGGTGGCATGAGAGGTCGTCCTGATTCAGATATAATTTCTGCTTGGCGAGCGGCGAGAGCTGAAGATGAAGAGCTTGCAGATAATTGCGTTCTTTATGCGAGAAATATTAGAGCCGGTGGGCTTGGGGAACGTAAGATAGGGCGTTTACTACTTCATGAGTTAGCTTTGCTTAATCCTGAAAAGGTAGAAAAGAATTTTATGAAGATAGTAGAGTGTGGTAGATGGGATGATTTGTTTTCTTTATTTAATACTCCTGTTGAAAATGCCATGCTACAGTTCATTCAGACCCAGTTGACTATTGATATACATAATGCTGTTGAAAATAAGCCTATTTCATTGCTTGCAAAGTGGCTTCCTTCTTCTAATACCTCATCTAAGGAAACTCGTACTTTGGCTCGTAAGATTTATACCGCTTTTGAGATAGATGAAAGAACTTATCGTAAGACTTTATCCTATTTACGCTTGTATTTAAAGATAGTCGAAAGATATATGTCATCTGGTCAGTGGGATAAGATAGATTTTGAAGCAGTGCCTTCTGTTGCTATGAGCCGTTATATTAAGACTTTTAATCAGCACTTACCTGAGAAGTTTGCTGAATATAAGGAAAAGTTAAAGTCTGGAGAAGCAAAGGTTAATGCGGCAACTTTGTATCCTTATGATATAATTAGACCTTATCTTACTAAGAGATGTGGTTGGGGAGGAGATCCTTATGCCACTATTGATGAAGTTCAAGAAGCACAGTGGAATGCTTTACCTAATTATGTAAAGGAAGACGAGGAAATAGTTTGTATTTGTGATACTTCAGGCTCTATGACCTGTGATGAATTTAGACCTCTTGCTACTGCTATTGGTCTTGGAGTTTATTTTGCACAGAGAAATAAGGGACAGTATCATAATATATTTATAAACTTTTCTAGCCAACCTACTATTCATAAGATAGAAGATGGTTGGAATCTTCAAACTTGTGTAAATAAGGTTCTTGCTTCAAATTGGGGTTATAGTACAAATCTTGATAAGACATTTGAGTTAATATATAATATTGCTAAGGCTACTATGGATGTCCCAAAGGCACTTGTGATTATTAGTGACATGGAAATAAATTCTTGGTCTGGTGGAGATGAGTATCTTTCTATTACTGAAAAGTGGGAAGAGAAGTACAGAGAGATAGGATTAAAGTGTCCTAAGTTAATTTATTGGAATGTTGCAAGTAGACATGATAATACTTTAGCAAAGTGTACTGATAATGTCGGATTTGTTTCTGGTTCTAGTGCCGGCGCCTTCCAGTTTATGCAGACCTTAATTAATAAGAGTGCATATGAAGCCATGAGAGAGATTCTTACTAAGCCTGAGTATACTTGGAATTAAAAGCATAATCCGAGAAATCGGTTTATATAAATGTGCCGCCTGCTAGGCGGTATGCAGGATTGGTGTAGTTGGTAACACGCTAGCCTTCCAAGCTGGAATGGCGGGTTCGAGTCCCGTATCCTGCTTACGGACGTAGTTTATCTACGTCTTTTTTTATACAAAGCGCCGCCGTCCCTCTAGCTAACTTATGCAAATGGAGAGGCGAGGTCGCGGCGTAAAGTGTAGGAAAAAAGAAGTATTTGATTTTTCAGATAAAGTGTGATATAATATTTATAGAAAATAAAGAGAGAGGAGGAAAAGATGGAAACAGGATGCGTATTATTTTATCACGATAAAGAATATCTATATGCATTAGATGGCATTGATTGTATAGATAGAAGTACAAATTATGATTCTCTTGAAGATGCTTATCATTAGAAACTAGTTCTTACAAATGCATACTAGGATGTGCGAATAACTGGTGAAGATTATTATTCTTTTATGGTATTAGAGTAGGCACTAAGTAGAACAAATAAAATTTTTGTTGTTACATCGGAATATGTAATTTTAATTACTAAGTTTTCTACCAGATATAGCGAAATTACTGAAAATACAGTATTTCGTGATTCATCTACTCGTCAACCTTTTTCTATTCGTTTGTACAATGCAAGAATGGAAGTATATAGTTTTGAAAAAATAATGGAAAAAACCAAAGAATTTAATGAGTATAAAGAACTGTATCAAGTGGTACAAAATAAAATAGGAGAAAAGAAAGGAGAGAAAGAAATGGATTGGTGGGAAGAAGCATATACATTATCCTCAGACCATTGTTTAAAAAGACTTACTTTTTATAATGAACATGGAGGCTTTGTTTGTAATTTCTTAATTGACCGTGAACCACTGATAAGAAATAATAATAATGTAACTCATTCTTTTTATCTTAATTATTCTAATAAAGAAGCAGTGGATAATTGGTGTAGTAAAGTAAAAACAATACATTATTGGGACGGTCATAAAACTCATATTTATGAAAATCCAGATGCTTTTACTATGTATTATAATGATAAAGCAATAGAATTATATGTATCTTGCGAATTGGCTGATTATAGATGTGAAGAAAAAGAGTTAGCATTAAAAGAAGTCAAAATTAGCAAGCCTGAACAGTATTACATGATTTATGTAAAGTTTTCTAATAACACCGAATCTTTCCCATCAGACAAGGTTTATGCTTATGAAGTAGGAAAAAATAATTATGATGTTATAGATATTGGCGATATATATCAAATTGCTGCAGTAATAAATAGAAATCCTTTAATAAATACATTAGCGGCATCAGGAGATTTATCTTCAGATGTTTGTAATATACCACAAGGAGATATAATTAAAGATAACTATAGAAATAGTTATATTCAAATTGTTGGTATGGAAACGGTACCTTCTTCTAAAATGATTCTTACTTCTTGGCGTTTTATTGCAACGTTTATGCTTGAAACTACTTGGTCATTTGGTAAAAGAAATTTTTATAGAGAAAATTGGGAAAATGATATACACTATTATGATAATAATTTTCATATAGCATATAGACACAAGTGTAAGTGTGGAGAAATTTCAACTAATTCATTAGATACTGTGAAGGATTATTGTGCACACCCTGAGAAGTTAAAAGCAGAAGAGGATAAGATTGATGGAATAAAAATAGAGACAGATAGACAAGGACAAGTATGGGACTCTGTTTCTATTACCGGCGCTACTTTATATACTCCAGAAGGAAAGGAAATATTAACATTAGGACAATCTGAAACAGAGAAGTTTAAGATTGAACAAACATTTTCAACTATTGAAGAAACTAAGGAGGAAAATACAATGAGTAAACTTTTTGATAATGTAAGTAAGAATATGCAGTTTGGTAAGTATACCACTAATATGATTAAGTATTCTCTTAATGGAATAGCATTTATGGATGCAAATGGAGACTATTTTGTTTATAATGGTGATACTGCTGTTGATGTTACTGGTATGACAATGGATGCTCCTATGTTTGTAATGCCTATAGCAGTTAATCAGATTCAGCCTAATGATGTTATTATCTTTAAGGACACTCCTGTTATTGTTAAGGAGAATACTGAAGACGGTATTAAGGTAATTAACCCTCTCGCCGGCGAAGTAAGAGTAATTATTCCCGAAGTTAATATCTTTGGTTTTAATTATATTACTAAGGTTATTAATCCTTTCGATAATATTGCTGCTACTGCTTCTAAGGACAATCCTTTTGGTAATCTTCTTCCTCTTATGATGCTTGGTGATGGCATTACTAAAGGCAATGATGGAGATATGATGAAGTTCCTTATGATGAATCAGATGATGGGTAGTAAGATGGATTTCACAAGTAATCCTATGATGCTTTATTTTCTGATGAATGATAATGGTGACAATGATTTTTTTCCAATGATGATGCTAATGGGCGGGCTTCCTGGAATGGAGAATGGGAAGACTAGCTCGGAAGAGTAAGAGGTAGACGAGCTTTAATTTCACCAATTGATGATTGGAGTGGTATAGCTACTAAAGAGCTTGAAGAATTTTTAGATAATTATGTTCTTACTCCATTAACTCCATTAAAATAATTTAATGTTTAAAAGTCAAAGACAAAAGAGTCTTTGACTTTTTTATTATTTTATGGTATAATTATTATAGAAAATAAAAATAAGGAGTTTTAACTATGACAATAAAAGAAAAGTTGCTTGCCGGCGAAGAGCTACGAGCAGAGGAAGTAAAGGAAATTTTTTCTCATCCTATGGACTATGAGGTAGTTGACTATTCCATAGTAAATGCAAATATGGCTTATGTAACTCATGCTATGGTTACTCGTATAGTAGCACCAGATACGAAGCCTCATTATTATAAACTGCTTGTCGCTGAGTATTACTATGATGAATATAGTTACTTCAAGCAGAAGGCAGAAGAATGTGAACCTACTAATGCTACTATCTATATTCCTATAAAGAGAGATGATAACAATGGGTAAGTGGGTAGTCGATTATGGAGCAGTAAACCTTCCTAATAATATACTCCATAAAGAATTTGAAACAGAAGAAGAAGCAATTGAATGGGGCAAATCAAAAGTAGGTAAAACCTTTAAAATTGATGGGTGGCCTCAAGAGATGCGTATTACTTATCTTCATAGAGTATATGAACCTGATTGGGTAGATGAAGATGCAGTACCTATTGAAGAAGTTTTTACAGACAACTCTGCGCCGCCCCAGCAAGAAGATAATGCAGATGAAGAGGTGAGTGATTCGCCGCTAGAGATAAGTGTGCCGGCGAACGAAGTGGAAGGAGAAGACTAGAATGGCTGAATTTTATATGATGGTTGGATTGCCTGGCAGCGGAAAATCATTTCTCGCAAAGAATATGATGAACTGTGAGCATATAAGTTCCGATGCTATACGAGAAGAAGTTTTTGGTGATGTTAATGACCAGAATCATAATGATGAAGTTTTCAATATTATGCTGAATCGTACTATTGAAGTATTAAAGAACGATGGAAAGTGCGTATATGATGCAACGAATCTTAATGCAAAAAGACGTATGAATTTGTTAAAAGAACTTCGTAATAGAGTAGGAAATAAGTTTCATGCTGAATGTATTGTATGCGTTCCTTCTTTTGAACTTTGTTGTAAGCGTAACAACGAAAGAGACAGAGTAGTGCCGCAGTTCGTAATGGATAGAATGTATAAGCAGTTTCAGCCTCCTATTTATGAAGAAGGCTGGGATGAGATAGTAGTCTATGGAGAACGGAAGTACAATAGACAGTATTTACTTGATTTATTAGAGAAATCTCGTTCTATTCCTCATGATAATCCGAATCATAAATTATCTATAGGTGAGCATATGCTTGCCGCAGAGACGAAAGCGATAGAGCTAGGCTATGGGTCTGATATAAGGGAGGCGGCGCTTTTCCATGATATCGGTAAGTCCTTTTGTAAGGTTTTTACTAATATGAAAGGAGAGCCTACGGAGTACGCTCACTATTACGGACACAGTTGTGTAAGTGCTTATTTATATTACCAGTGTTGTGCTGGGTTCAGATTAGGACTTTATGATTCTACGATAATTGGTCTTATTGGATACCATATGGAACACTTCGCCGGCGAGAAGAGAATTAATAATATGAGAAAGATGTTTGGTAGTGTGTTTATGGAGAAGTTAGAGAAGTTGCATAGATGTGATAAGGAAGCACATTGATACAATTCTTTTCTCAAAGTTCGCCGCGGAGCGGCGATAGGATATATTTTTAAATTCGTTTAGGGACTACGCCAGTAGTCCCTAGGCGCTTTTGGCTTCTTTTGCCGCCTAGCAAAAGAAGCAATAACTAGAGATACCCACTTTTAACAAGCCGGAATATCTGTTATTAACATCCTTAAATACCCATACTAGAAAAACCGAGATACCTATTTTTAACAACCGAGATATCCACCCTTAACTTTTTTAAGTTTTAAGGAAAAATATAAAAAGTTAAAATTTATAATTTTTAGACATCTGATGAATGGTTAGGTAAGACAGAGGATGAGTGGAATAGTTAATCTTAATTTAATAATCTTTAGATAATTCTACTCCAATTTTCACCTTATAATAGAGATAAGCTAGTGTTTTGCATTAGCTAGCTCAATATTTTACAGAGGTGAGAATATGCCTATCAGTGACCTAGTTTATAACAGCGATATAGCAAGAATGCCCGATGGGTGTGGATGTGGTTCATCTTCCTCATCTTCCGCCTCAAATTCGGGAACCAATTCCTGCGATTGTAATAAGGGAGCTATCGCTTACTTCGTGCCGCCTCCGGCAATTGACGTAACTAGATACCCCTATCCACCAATTCCCTTCTATCCACCTTGCCCTCCTCATCATCATCACCATGACGATGAAGAAGAGTCATCTGCAAAGCAGTCGGCGGCAGAAAAGCAAATTTGCAAGTTAAGTAAGAAGGCTTCTGCTATTAAGCAAATTATCGAGAATCTGGAGACTAAGAACAAGCCCTGCATCGTAAAGAGTGGCGCAGCATCCTACAACTTAGGAAGCTATAAGACTACAGACCCAGAAGATCCCGATACTACTATCGAGAATGAGCACATTGAAACCATACTTGAAATTCTTAAAGCAGAACTTGAAACAATCAAGGAAGAGATTAAGGAAGCATCTGATAAGTTAACTGATGATTAATTCCCAGGGCGGCATTAATTGCCGCCCAAATCTTTTTTATAGGAGGTTTGATTTTTATGAAGAAGTTAAAGTATTTTATTGTATTACTCGCTTCTCTGTCGTAGTTTATGTTACTACCATTTACTTCGTCAGCGCAAGTAGAAGTAATTGACTATACAGATAATGGAGAAATTCTTGGCATTGCATCGGCTTTTGGCGTATTTGCTAAGGAGAATGTTGGATTTAATGGTTGCGACCTTGAAGCAAGACTGGCTTGTGGCGGCAGTGCAAATATTGGAACTATGGAATACTATAGTACCACACATTGCGGTGGCGCTTCGGTTATTTGCCAAGGAGATACTCTAACTAATTTTGATACAGGAGATAGATTATTTGCTGTTGGTCCAGATACCAAAGTAAATATTAATACAACAAATATAGTAAGAGGAAGTTGGATAGATTTTGAAAAAGAATTTGATAGATTAGAAGAAATTTCTTGGAATTTTACTAACGAAAATAATGGGAACGTATTAGTAAACGAAAATTGGAATAGACAGATAGACTTTCAAGGAAATTCCCAAGTAAATTACTTTGAAATTAGTAATGAATTAATAGATTCAGATAAATTTTTCTTTAACTTTGATGTACCAGAAGATAGTTATTCTATTATAAATATAAAGGGAAATAGAATATATACTTAGTTATACGGCTGCTCCTATGCCGGCCGGCGCATTACATCGAATAGTGACCCTTTGAGTAAACATATTTTGTTTAATTTTTTAGGTAGTGATTTAGAAATTGTAGGAAATGGTACTTTATATGGCACCATTCTTGCTCCTAAGTCCTATGTACATGATTCAATAACTGAAGGTGCTCATTGTACTGGAAATATTATCTGTGATTCATTTTTAGGTGGAATAGAAATTGGTGGAAAAGGTTATAGTCAAATAAATGAGGAAGATGGTACTAGTACTGATTCTATACCTAGTATACCAGATGATAAGGATTCAATAGTTGAATCGGTAGTTGATTCATCAAGTCCAACACCTGATTCATCAGACATCTCATTAGATTCATCAGATACTTCATCCAATTTGTCTTCAAATGACTCTGCGCCGCCCCAGCAAGATTTTTCAGAAGACCCTACAACATCTAGTATGGAATCTGAATCTCTAAAGGAAGACCCTACAAGTTCTAGTATAGAGTCTAAAAATGAGTCCTAGGCCGGCGTGCTGAGTTCTAGTACTACAACTTCTACTGAGGTAGATAATTATACTCCCCATACTGGAGATAGAAAAGGTAGTTTACCTGAGAATTTTGTTACTTGTCTAATATTATTAGCAGTTTTGACTATAATAGGAATTATTAGTAAATTCATGGCAGACAAGGATAACCAAAGTGATAAAGATAGAGATGAGGATAAATAATTCTACTTTAAAATAGAGCAAAAGCTCAATATTACTTAGGAGGGATAAGTATGATAGAAAAGTATAGTAATGTTGCTGGTTATACCCAAGGTGTACCTACTACCATGGCAGATATAGATAAAATTCAAGAGGCTGACCTCCAGAAGATTGAGGAGATTCATCAGTATCAGCCAAATACTAGATCTGCATTTTTCGGACAAGGCCCTGAAGCCTGGCACTCTACTTCATACATTCGTCAACGCGAGATGTATGGTGCAGCATTAGTTGGTGAAATGGAATATTTAAAAAAAAACTAAAATTTAAACCTAAAATTATTGAATCGGTAGATGATTTGGTCAAAGCAATAAATGAAGAGGATAATGTTAATTTAAAGATTAATGAAAATTTAAATTTAACTTCTTCTATTAATATTTCAGAAGGTAAAAAAGTTATAATTGATTTAAATGGAAAAACTATTAATTCTAACAATTCTACTGCTTTTAATGTTAAAGGAGGAGAATTAATAATTAGTAATGGTAATATTACTGGTTCTCAAAGAGCAGTTATCGTAAATGATGGTAGCGCAATTATTAATGATGGAACCTATACTACCACATCTGAAGGATAGGTAGTCTATGCTTCTGGGGCAAACTCTTTTTTGACTATTAATGGAGGAACATTTAATAGTCAAGAATGTGGCGCAATGGCATTTAATGGTGCAACATTAACTATAAATGGAGGCACCTTTAACACGGTAGATAATTTTGCAATAGGTACAAATGGCTCTGCTGGACGTGGCAATAATACAGTTATAATTAATAAAGCTGTAATTAATGCTAATATTATATCGAATGGATATGAGGCTTGCGGTATTTATATTCCTAATAATGATAGGGTGACCATAGGACCTGATGTTGAAATTAATGTAATTAATGGTTGTGGCATTCTTATGCGTGCCGGTGAAGTAATAGTAAAGAAGGGTGTAAAAATTAATATTAGCACCAATAAAGAAGATGGTTTTTCAGGATGGGTAGGAGATAATAAAACTAAAATGAAGCAGTCTGGTATTATCTATCATGAAAGTGCGAATTATCCTGCTAAAACTGGTATGAAACTTACTGTAGAAAATGGAGTAAGTATTAATGCAGTAGATGAAAATATTGAAATTTTAAGCAACGAGGAAAATCCTCAAGTAATAATACTTTAATGTTTAAAAGTCAAAGGCAAAAAGTCTTTGACTTTTTTATTATTTTATGATATAATTATTATAGAAAATCAAAGGAGGATTAATATGAATAATAGAGATAATAAGGAAACAATAGTAACAATTATATTGGTTATTGCCGCCATATTGTCAGCTTGCGCTTTAGTCTTTTCAGTGGCTTACAAGGGAAAGAAAGCTGAAGTAACTTATAATAATGGTACGCATATGGACTGCGGCGGTCATTGGGTTTTTAAGTCATGTGATAATGGCTTTGTTTATTACGAATGTGATAAGTGCCATATGATTTTATGCTCAACAAAAATTTTTAATCAGGAGAATTAATATGAGAAAGATTATACATACATACAACGCATGGGATGGTACTCGCTTTGAAGATTTAAAAGCAGGAGCATTATATGATTATAATGCTTTTAAGAAGATAGGAAATAAAATTCTTTTCTTTTGCTATAATGATTATGATAGTTTTGACCTTATACCTGAATCAGAATTAAGTAAAATGATTACTGATATGCAAATTTATCATACTAATGAACTTGGACTATTTTTATTTTATACTTTGAAAGCTCCTATTATTTATTGTCATACAAATGGGGCGGCAGATGTTATTAATGGACTTATTAACAATGTGAATGGAAAGTATAAAGTATCTGGCATCAAAAAGGGTTTTATGTTTTTTACGGATAAGGATGGTAATTATCATTCAGAAGATGAACTAACTATTTCCAAGTCTGTAGCGCCGGACTTCAATAAATTAATGGAAGCTATGAATCATTTTATAAAGGAGAATATATAATGAGTGCGGCAATTTTTATGGGTTTAATTGTCTTTGGTATTATAAGTGCTCTTATTTGCTTAGCAGCACTTGTAGTAATAATAATTAGCTATAATGCCAATAAAAATATGGAAGAAGCAATATCTCATACTTGGGATGATGATTATGAAGATTATTAAGTCAATTTATTATTTTCATAACCATTTAATTTCTTGAAATTTTTTATATTTTATGGTATAATTATTATAGAATGAAAAAAGAAAAGAGGTTTCTTATGAATTATACCAAAGAAGAGGTTATGTCTATGGTTGCAGATGCCCTTGGGGACAATCCCGAAGGGGTATTTGTTGATTATGAATATATAGAGGAAGGCGGTGACGAAGCTGCAGTTCGTACCGAAGTTTCTGATGGTAGAGCATTTTGGGTGCATAGTACTACGAGATTTTTAGTAAGTGCCGGCGCTTCAAAAATTTGCTTAATCCCTAAGAATACTCACAAGGATTGGGTAATTAAAATTCACTATACTGGAGTATGGGCAACTTCTGATGACGGCGAAACTGATTATATCTTTGGTCAGTTTAACGACGATTACATCGCTGATGAAGTTAATATATACGAAGAAGTTAATGATATTACTCGAAAGGTTCTTGCAAAGAATGAATATGTAGGACTTTATCATGGGATACCTATTTACGTACAGGAAAGAGCAAAGGAAAGTTTTAGCTGTTCCGAGCATTCTTACAATTATTTCCCTCAAATGATTAAGGGTGTTTGTCATAGATTAGTAGATAAGGTTTCTTACAATGTAGCGTCTTCTTTCATCTTTGATATGATTTTAAAGTATGGAATAAAAGCAGTAAATACTATTATAAAGGATATGAACTGTTATATGAGCGACCTTCATGATGAAAACTACGGCTATCGAGCAGATGGAAGCTGCATAATTTATGATTATGCTGGATTTAGTCGTACTTATGCTTATCGACTTTGTACAACTGAAGAGCCATATGCTATATAATTATTTGATTTTATAATAATTTTATGGTATAATTATTATAGAAAAATAAGAAAGGAAGAAAAATATGTATAACGATGTATTCGACTCTTTTGATGATATTTCCGTAGAGGAAATATATGAAATATACGATGATTATGGAGCAATAGGAATTGCTATTGCTGAAAATATAATAGCGGAGGTAGAAGATTAATGCATTACACGTCTCAACCTCGTTATAAAGAAAAAGATAACGAGCGCCGGCGAAGAAAAAAGGACTACAATGGTCAGCAGGAACGTAATAAGAAACGTGATTATAAGCGTAAGAAACAGCATGACCATGAAGAGTCTTATGAGAAAGACTATGATGAATATCTTTATGATAATTAAAAGGAGTAATGTAAAATGTCAAGAGGAAGAACATACTATGGCGTAAGTGATTTTAGGACAATTAATAAGGAGCTTGGAATTAAGAGCTCTGCGCCGGCGAAGGGTAAGACTAAGAAGTACGATGAAAGTAAGCGTAAGTCACAGCGGGCTAAGTTTTGTAGATGTAGTAAGTGTAAGGGCATGATGACTTATGTTCCTAATACTAATACTCTTGTTTGTGATAATATTGTTACTAAGAAGAAGACTAAGGTACTTCAGGACGGCTCTAAAAAGGAATTTGAGGTACAGGAGAGATGTGGCACTGTCAACATAGTAGGAGAACAGTATCAGGACTATTTGAAATATTTGTTTGATGGTGTGCCGGCGGATATTGCAGTAATTGAAAATAAGGAGGAAAAGTAATATGGCTAATTGTAAGAAACTTGTTTGTCCCATCTGTGGAGATACGTTTTCATCTAATGCGGAGTTTTATGCTCATATTTCAGAACATGAAAGTGATGAGATAGATAGGGAAGCAATTACTGAGGAAATGCAGGATATTGCTCATGCTCTTGAAGATTTTATCTCATTAGTTAACGATTTCAATAATGACTATAATGATAGTGGATATGGCGTTGAGATTGAAGTAAATGAAGATAATGTTGCAACGCTTGAATTGCATTTCTATACTCCTAATGGAGAGGAAACTTGTGATTGTCATTCTTGTGCAACTTGTGAGGGCGAGGATTGTGAGGGTTGCGATGAAGATAGCTCTTCATCAATTGAAAATACTTATGAAAACCTTACAAAAAATTCTGAGTATGCTACTTTGTTAGAAGAGATTGATAGACTTTTTAGTAAAGCAGCAGAAGGGGAAAAGGTTAAAGACATAGAGTCCATAGACATTTCAGATGCTTTTGATAAGTTGGTTGCAAATGATTCTCTTTCTACTTTTGTTGATTTTATCTTTAAACCCGATGAACTTATAAATAGGCTTATTGATAGAATTAAAGATTATGCAAGTTCAAAGGGAGTAGATATTACAAATGATTCAGAGTATGAGAGATTTTTAGAAAGGGTAAATACAGAAATAGCTAAAGACCCTCGTTTTATAAAGGTAATGAGTTCTTAAAATAAAGTATGTAATAAAAGTCAAGAGCAATAAAATCTCTTGACTTTTTTATTATTTTATGATATAATTATTATAGAAAATAAAAGAGATTATTCTCTGAGAATGAGGTAGATTATATGAGATGTATGAATTGTAATTGGTGTTGGCAAGATAGTGAAGATGAGTACCCTCGCTGCCATTGGGAGTATAGTAATGAGACTCCTTGTGAAGAAGATACTTATGATAGTGATTATGCTTATGATTATAATTACAATTTTGTGCATGATGTTTAAGGAGGAAAATTATGAGTAGTTATATTTATATTTATAGAAAAGTTGGCGATGAAACTTTCGTTCCTCTTCTTGAAAGAAGTTCTTATAGCACATTTTATCAAATATTCTCGGGCTATGCTGAGTTTGAATGTGTATTTTCAATATCCAGCGACGATTTAATAGAAGGGCGCAATAAAGCAAAAACAAAGTATAAAGAGATAATAGAGGACATACAAAAATTAAAAGCACGGGAAAAAGAAATTGGAACTTGGAATAATTCTATTGAAGAGAAAATGGAAATTTTACATGACTTAGATTCTTTAATAGAAGAAAAGAGGATAGAGGCAGAGGAAAATAAAGATACGATATGTGCTATTAATCTTTTACTTGATATTATAAAACTTGCTTCTTATACAGACGAGGAATTAAATGAAGATGAAGTTCTTTATATTGGAATAGAAACAGGAGTAAGAATTACCACAGATGATATTGTAGGAAAGGAGTAAATTATGGGATTTCATAAGGGAGACTTTTATATTCACCGTGTTGATGATGTGGCAGAGAAAATTACTGGTGGCTGGATAGACGAGACTAATACTTATGGTTTTCATAAGTTACTTCGTGCCAGCGGTACAGTTATGAAATGGGTCGCTACTGATTTAAATACTGGATTACGAGTTTGCGCCGCCGCAACTAGGGCGGCGTGCATGGATTGGATAAATGAGAATAAAGAGTTAATTGAACTCCAAAGGACTAAGCCAGAATATCAGAAGCATATGATGTGGTATAGTCAAGTTAGAGGAGGAAGATAAATGGAATGGACTTGTAAGTATTGCGAGTCAATAAATGAGGGAAATAAATGTTTCTATTGCGGCGCGCCAAGAGAAAAGATAGTTAATAGAAATATTTCACGGCTTGATATTCTTGAAATAACAGAGACTTCATATCATTTTTATGGTGGAGATTTAATTGAAGAGGTTTGGTCAAAAAATGCAGATGGAACTATAGGAGAATTAATTAAGCGGTATGGTTAAACAGAAGGAGAAGGAAAAATGGAATTAAAGCATATTATTATTTTACTAATAGTTTGTCTTTTGCTTTGGTTGGGCGGCTGTGCTTTTCTTAACGAAATGAAGGAAGCTCGTATAAAGTCTTATGATATTATCGTCGTTCAGGGAGTTGAATATCAAACAAAAGATATAGAAAATATAAGCAGAGATTATATTAATGATGACCAGACATATATTATTACGTTTAATGATGGAACGGTGATTTATACAAAGAATTATACATTAAAAATGGAGGGTGAATAAATGACAATTTTTTCTACACCCCCAAAGCCGCGGGACGATAAATATAAATGGGAGTTAGATAGGCTGCTAGATGATTCTTACCCTTCAGGTGAGAATGACCATCCAATTTTTGAGAAATTTGGAGTTAGGATGTGCGGCATTGCTGATACATGGTTATTTAAAAAGGACTATAAAAATCATACTGATGCCGAAAAATGGGAGTATATTGCAAGATGTGCTCTTTATTGGCTTGGAAAGTATGAATACTGGCTAGACGAAAAAGAATATGAAGAATATAAGGCTTATCTTTTAGAAACAGCGAAGGAACATCCTGAATTTATGGAGACCTATAATTATTTAGTAGAACAAGAGGAGTAATATATGTTACATATACAAAATTTTCTTAGAACTGTTGAGAATGGGCTTGAAATGCTCGCTGCGCCGCCCTTCAATCTAAAAATAACTTACAAAGATAACTTTGTAATGTTTAAATATAATCAAATTGATTCTGATTTCAATGAGCCTATCTGCCGCGAAGCGAGAGGACTAATCCTTGAAATGGGAACTTGGAAAGTTATGAGAATGGCTTTTAAGAAGTTCTTTAATCTTGGAGATGTATATGCAGATAAGATAGATTGGGCAACCGCAACTGCATCTTTGAAGCTCGATGGTTCGCTTATTTCGCTATGGTACGACGGCGAAGAGTGGCGTTGGAGTACTAACGGAACTCTTGATGCTCGAGATGCGCCGTTAGAGAATGGGTGCTTTAAAACTTTTCAAGACCTAATAGATAAGGCTTTAGAGAACTATGACATTGATTACAATTCTCTAAATACTAACTATGTCTATACTATGGAACTTTGCAGTAGATATAACAAAGTAGTTATAGATTATCCTGAAATTGCTCTATGGCATACTGTTACTGTTGACCGTACTACTCTAAAAGAAGTAGAGTGTGATATTGGTATTCCAAAGCCTCCTATATACATATGTGAAACTAAAGCAGACTATCAAAAACTTGTTGATGCTTTTGAATCAGATAAGGAAGGAATTGTAGTAAAGGATGCGGATGGAAAAAGAGTAAAGATAAAGACTCCGCTGTACTTTAAGCTACATAAGAAAGCTAATAATGGAAAGATTACTGTAGCGGCGGCGCTACAAATAATACTTGACAATGAGCAAAGTGAATTTCTTACATACTTTCCAGAGCTAGAACCTTATTTTAAAAAAGTAGGTATGCAGTATGAAGATATGTTTAGCATACTAAATAATATTCAACTTGAAGTAGATTACTGGCAAAAGCAGAATCCTTTTGCAGGGAGAAAACAATTCGCAGAATATGTGAAGGAAACTTCTGATAGCGTTCGACATCCTAATTATTACTTCCTTGCTTATGATAATAAGCTACAAGCAAAGTTGGATTCTATAGCAAACAACGCGGAGAAGTTAGTTAAGTTTCTAAAACTGGAGGTAGATATATGATAGTGGCACTTGGTGCGGTGAGAATTATAATTGGATTACTACTATTTTTAGGCTATATAATTTTCGCCGCATTGGTAGGATATGATTTGGCAAGACATAAGTTTATTAATGCTTGGGCTTGTGTACTTGCTTGTGCAATATTTTTACTTTTGATTTTACTTGTTGTAATACTTTAAGGAGAGATAAATATGACTAATAAAAGAAATGAAAGATATGAAAAGTGGTACGCAGAAGCGAAAGAACAGACGCTTGAAACTCTTCCTACGTTTATGAAAAAGATACTCGATGAACCGCAGAGCTACGACTCAATTGTTGAAGCTATCGCTGCTTGCGCTGTTGGCGCGGCTTGGGCGGCACACCATTCTGATAAAGGTGGAATTACAGGTTTTCAGGGTAGCGCTGTTATGTGGAGATTTGTTCAGTATTGGATGCACTTGCAAGACAGTTGCGGTCTGAGATTGATTAATTACGAGAAGATGCTTTATCCGCAATATGAGGATGAGTTTACTGAAAAGACTATTAGTAAAGAAACGTGGGAAGCTATGCGAAAAAAGGCTACTGAGTTATGGCTCGAAGGTGGCGGCGCAGAAAGAGTAAGAAACCATTGGCATTCAATTATGGAAGGCATTGTACCATTTGGATATAAGGTTAAGGAGTAATTTGAATGATTCGTATAATTGAACATGGACGCGTTATTGAGCGTGAGAACGACCACAAAATTAAATGTGATATGTGTGGGTGCATATTTCTGTTTAGTAGAGACGATGTGATTAACAAAGATGAAAGAGTTAGTTTTGATGAATGGACTGACCACTACTATATTTGTTGTCCTGATTGTGGACATGAGATGTATCTTGGCGAGAAGTTATAATAAAAGAGAATAAATATGAAGGAGGATAATAATGCCTGATTACGATGCAATAATAAAAGCCGTAGAGAATGATAAACCCTTACTTAAAAATGTTATTGATATACCAGACGTTAAAGAATCGTATACAAGTTATATAAACTGTATGCAAGAGTTAAATGAGCGTATTGCTCAACTCACAGAACTGGTAAAGACTGGAACAGAGACTCTTGAATCTCTTAAAAAGACTTTAAAGACTGTCGAGGAAGAAAGAGATAGACTTGCAGAAGAGCAGGAGCCTAGGTTTGAGAGAGTAGAAATAGGTGAACCTTATTTTTATGTTTTTCTTAATGACTCTGGTGCATTTATAGTAAAAGAAACAGAATCAAATGAGTTACTTGATAGAGAGCTTTATAAGACTAACAATTATTTTCATACCAAAGAACGAGCGCAAAAAGTTGCCGATAAAATTAACTTTTTGTTAAAGTTGGAAAGATTGCACGACATATATTGTCCTGATTATGTACCTGATTGGAACGATGAAAATGAATATAAATATACTGTATATTATGATGGTAAGGATAAATGCTATGGAATAAACAAGTTTTGTATTATTGAATATAAACCAGATGTTGTTTTTCCAACAGCGAAAATTGCACAGAAAGTTTGCGATATTCTTAATGAAGAGTTAAAGGAGAATGTATAATGATTTGGTGTATTATAGGAGTAACGCTTTTTATTTTAGCTTTTGTTTTTCACAAGTTAGATGATGTATATCAGAATAAATATCATGACATAAGAAAATATTCTTATAGCAAGGCAAGCGATATTTTTGAGGGACTATGTATAGGTTCTCTCTTCATATCTCTTATAGTAATAGCAGTATCATCAATATGGCTTATAGTGGGTCATACTTATGCTGAAAAAGTTGAAGTTCAAAAAGCTAAGGATCAACGTGCTGCTTATGTTACATTACTTGAGGAAAACAAAGACATCACTGTACAAAATCAGCTTTATAAAGATATAGTTGAATATAATACAGATTTAAGAAAAAAGAAACACTATAGTAACTCTCCTTGGACTAACTGGTTCTATCCTGATGGTTGGAATGAAATAGAAGAAATAGAAATAAAGTAAGTGCTGTACCATCAGCACTTTTCTTTTTACTCTGCGCCGCCCCACCCTACCTAACCCCATTTTTCCGGAGACGAGGACGGCGGCGTGAAGTGTAGTTTTACAATATATTTAAACAATAATTTTATTGAAAATTTTTAAAAAATATGATATACTATATATAGAAAGT
>Ga0247611_10003682_pt1 | contig 22332 bp, 21 predicted proteins | sample 177DNAGHGhighgp2_FD_192422 | JGI IMG/M metagenome (GOLD analysis project Ga0247611, IMG submission 192422) | Sheep rumen microbial communities from Palmerston North, Manawatu-Wanganui, New Zealand - 1770 DNA GHGhigh gp2 | ecosystem: Host-associated > Mammals > Digestive system > Stomach > Rumen... | reverse complement strand
CAGGGCGTGCCCCACACGCTCACGCCGCCTTGCTGCACCAGCAGCATGGGCTTGTCGTCATTGATCATGCGCACGCGCTCCCCGAAGACCTCGCGCCAGAGCCGCGCATGGGTGCTCTTGCCGGTGCCGCTTTTGGCCGTGAACAGGTATCCCCGGCCGTCCATGGAGAGCGCCGAGCCGTGCATCAGCAGGACGCCTTGGCTGACCATCTGCTCCGCAAGCAGGGCATGCACAGCGTTCTGTTCAAGGTAGGACTCGCTGTAGGACCCCCCGCGCCGGCCTTCCTTTTCCGCGGTCCGGTCGAGCTCGTCCGCCATGCGCAGGAGGTCATCCGGGGCAGGGGCGATGGTGAAGAGCGGGGTGGCCTGCCGAGCGGCCTCATTATCCTCCGCCGGCTCCCCGGTAAAGACAGCGCCTTCCTCTACCATATACGGCCGCAGGAATTCCGCCGTCTCCCTGCAGCGGCAGCGGACCCGGAAGGGCACTTTGGCGATTTTTATTATGAGATCATAAGTTGGTGTCATCACATCCCCAATTTCCTGTACAGATCCATTATTTCAATTTCTCAAACAGCTCATTTGTCTCGGACTGTTTTCGCAAAAGGGAAGAAAGCTTTTGTTTCTTGGGCTTGATCAGCCAGAGAACAGCGTATCGGAAAAGCTGATACAGCCAGGCAAAAGGCTTCAGCCATGGATGCTTATGGTAAGCTTTCCAGTTCACTTCGCCCCGGCTTTGCAGCTGCCGGAAGAGACCTATGCGGGATACTCCGGAAAGCGCTGTTTGTGCTTTCCTTTCCGCTTCACTTTGGGGCATCTGCTTTCGCCCGAAGTTGCCGTACTCCAGGACCATCTTCATCATCCTATCCGCCAGGCTCTCATCGGCGGCAAGACACCAGGTGACCTGGTCAGGGAGAAGGAAAAACTTCCTGCACATATATGTGGCAGTGATTGCCGTCTTCTCTAATCCGACTTGTTTTGCCATGTCAGAAAACTGAGTGCGCCAAAAGTCGTCTGTTACATTGGTGTGGACATACATCATCCAGTCAATGACCTGACGCAGACCGATTCCGGTATGAAGATGGTTCCAGAGATGGGCCAGCAGCACCAGGCCGTTTTCCCTGACAGGAAGAGTAAAGAACCTATGCCCGGCAATCTCATGCAGCTTAGCAAGAGGAATCATGGCTTGAAGCTTGTCTTCCATGTCCAGATCGCGGTAACTGAACCTGTAGTGGAGTTCATAGGAAACACCATCTTTTGAATAAGCGATATGCCGCTCACTATCCTCATGACTGGTGTGGTATCCATTCTCTGCGAGAAGAGCTTTAGCCTGTCCAAAATGCTCCGGCGGGACAAGAAAATCGATATCACCCATAGCACGGGAAAAGGGATCCGGATACAGCATTGCTGCAGCTGCGCCTTTTAAAATGACATAGGGGATATTGTCGTGAGTCAGCAAGCGATGCAGTTCATCTTGCGCATTCCAATAGCGCAATGTGCCTGCCAGCTGAGAAAGGGCAAGAGTTTCCCATTCATTTTTCACGGACAAGGGGATATCATCAGGAAGTGCTTTTACCGTAAGGCCAGCGACAGACTGCACCTGGGCTTCCTGAAGAACATCGCTCCATTCGATGCTCGAAGGGAAAACCACTTCTGCACCGAACAGTGCCTTGCGCACGAGATCAAGTATGGCTTGTTCTGCCTGTTTCATAACTGCACCTGCTGTCCCTTTAATTTGGCATGAATTATAAGTGGAAACTAATAGAAATACAATCCTTCTGAGTTATAGAATATCGCCAAATCCGGAGGATAAAACAGTTCCCTGAGTTTCTTCGATAAATTATTTCTTTCAAATACTACTTGACGCACATAAAACAGTCCGAGTACAATATAGACAAATGCTAACTTGAGAGGGATAAAAGCTGGGTTCCCGAATGGGAGTAGGCGTAATGCTTAGAATCCTTTGCTCCCGGGGTTGGCATTTTCTTTTTGTTTTTTGACCTTTTGCTTCAAGTCGTCGAGAATCGTATTTGGCGCTTTTCTTAACTCACCAACAATGAAATCAATAGCCTGAATGGAATATGAATACCGCGGCTGCTGATCCAGTTTGTGAATATAGCAGTATCTTTCGTTATTCTTAAGCCCATAATAATTGACAAATAGCCTGAAATGAAAAGAATTGATCTCGGGGATTATGTGATTAGAATATGTCAGCAGCAGTCCATCTTTGGCTAATCGTTTGTTGATTTCTTTGAGGCAATTCTTTTCTGTGTATTTGTGTGTATCATTAGGATCCTTGAGATCTTTAATGATTCGAACAGCATCATCTGCGTCGCTGGCTATGCGATATATTTCTGTGGCTTCTTCCCGCTTTTTCGTTTGATAATATTGGTGCTCAATTCTAACAGCAAAATTGCTGTTATTATGTTCAACCATTTCACCAATGTTACTATTTAGGTTCACAAGCCGTTCTGCGACCTGATGAGTGTATTTCGCTCTGATCACAGATTCTTCAAGCGCATTGAAGCGAACAGATAAGGTGATGAAGTTTTCCGGAATCACCTCAGCCATATCTACATGATGGAACTCATTCATCTTATCAACAAAGTTGAACACACAAGCCTGCAGGAGTGGAACATATACCATTTCGTATTCTTCGGTGATGAAATGGGTACTAGTGTTTCTGAGCTCAATTATCTTTTCAAGATTGATACGAAGAGGTGCTTTTTCATTTGTGAAAACCATTTGTATACAGTTCTCTAAAGAAATAGTTCTGTTGGGCTTATCTTTATAGTAAATAGATTCTTCCCCTTGTGTCTTAATCAAATGAGCCTTTAGCATCAGTTCCCATGCATTACAGATAAAGAAACTGAACCCTTCGAGACGATAGCGAATAGAAGGTTTATTGTAGATTTCTATCGCCATAACAAACGATTCTTTCGATTTTTCGATTAGTCTGTCAATTATGTTATTTGGCATAAATTGAATCCTCCAGCTCTTTATAAAGACGATGGTTTTCTCCTAAACAAAAGGCCCCCTAGTGTGCATGTGTTTTCGCAGAGGCCAGGGGGAATGGTTAACCATATAATACTGGGATAGCCAGGGTCTGTCAATATGTTTGAATAGCGTTAATCCTTTTGAGTCACAGAATACCGCCAAATTCGCAGGACAAGGCAGAATGCATTAAGAGAAAACCGATCATAGAAACGGTCAAAACTTTGGCTGCGCTTGGCCTTCCCTTTGCCTATGAGGAGTATCTGGATATTCTCAGGAAAGATACATAATTCGATCTATGGGGATCCGTTTTATACAGAGCCTGAATATTCACCAGTTTTCTATTACTACATCATCTAACTTAAAGAGTCTTTTATCTTCAATTTCTTCATAGTAGTGCTCTGCTGCCTTACATAGTGATTCACAAATCTGTTTTACGTTCCAATCCACAGATTGTCCTATTGTCCTGAAAAAAACTGTTAATTTGCATCTTCTGGTAGCGGTCTTGGACCAAATCTGCTCTTACAAATACCTTGTAAAAGGACGACAAACACATCAAGAAAGCCTAAGTTGCAAACCACAGGATCAAGCTGAGAGGCATCTTTTTTTGGTTCATGCCAATATCGTAAACTATCAAATGCATGATCAATTCTTTTCAAATCCCTTTCGTATTCGGATTGATCATATGTAGGGGAGTGCTTCTTACTATGCATACAATCGATGCAAGTTTTTTCCAACAAACGTTTGATTCCTGGTTCGTTTTTTTCAAGCTCATCGAGTAAGCTGATAATTGAATGTGTTTTGGGGGGATTTGTTAACAAAGCCTTTAAGAACAATTCACACGCTAATGCACCATTGACAACAGTAGGCATCATTAGCGTCCCGTCAGTATAGGTTCCGTGTTTCATTAGCGCCTGTAGATTAGTCCGATTAAACAGAAGCCTAAATGTATTGGCAAAACCAATTGCATTATCATAAGCAGTAAAAAAACATTCCATATCATTCATTCTCCATCCTATTAATCTCTCCTGAACAGATCTCGAATAATCTTTCAAAACCAATCACTTCTCAATCTTAAAAAATTCCCTGTAAAAACGGAGCACCTTGCTTTGGGCAATCTCACCCCGCATGAGTGCACAGAAACCTTCGCAAAACCATAGGAGACTCTAATTCCTGATGGTGCATAAAATGGGGCAGATCAAACATAATAAAAGCTTCAATTAGTCAAATAAGCCTTTAACAGCTTCCCGCATTTCAGCTTCGTTTTTTAATCGTTCTATCTCAGCTTTAACTCTTTGCTGTCGAGCTAATTCTTCTCGATTATATTGATCCCGCTGGTTTGTATTGAAGACCTTTGTTGCCCCATTAAGCCAATCCTTTATATTTTTCGCAATGGATTTAAGATAATTTTTTGATTCGGCAGAAATATGTATAGCAATACAGTCAGGAGGGTATTTTTTTAGTCTATTTGTTCCAAACCCCATGGTCTCCGCATGATCGTATCGGCCTGCCTGAAGGATGCTAAACCAATCCTCAAACCAATCATAATCAACTCCATCAAGATATACTTTTAATTCTCCTTCATCATACTCGAAATACCGAATGACAGGAACTTCCATTTGATATGGGCCATCATTATCTGGTTTTTCTTCTGCAAGCGATAACAATTCCTGTGACTCGCGCCATTCTTTTTGAGCAGCAAGAATACGAGTAGCGACGGTGCTTGCGGGATAAGGTCGTTCACCAGGTGATTGTTGTAGCATTAAATTAACGACAGGATCCAACCAAGCATACTCTGAGTTTACCTGTCCGATTTTTATATAATCTGTTCCGATCGGCAAGGTATGAGTAAACATCTCGTTCAGGATAAGACCAACTGCATAAATATCTGCGTGCCCATCAACTTCACCGCCTCTAATACGCTGCTCCGGAGCAGCATATTGAAAATTGGCCATGCGATCAGATTGTTTTGTTTCGATGATGGTGGCAAGAGTCTCACGAGAAAAATGTGCAATGCCAAAATCTGCTATCACTGCGTTACCACGCTCATCAATCAAAATGTTCTCTGGTTTAATGTCTCTGTGCCATACACTTTTCTTATGTGCGAAAGAAAGCCCTGAGAGAATCTGGGTGATAATTGTTAGTATTCTGTCCGGGGCAATCCCTTCAGTCATCAGATCCCTGAGGGTATGCTCATATAACGGCATAATGTAAAAAACAATGTTTTTGCCCTCTTCTGTATATGTGCCGTGATCAAGTACTTTTATTATATGGGGATGAGTATTATTCTCGCAAAACAAAAGCTCATTTTTAAACCGCTTTAGCTTTTCATTGCTTGTTTTACCCCGATCTATGGCCTTCAATGCATATTTTTCATTGTTTGAATCATGGGCTAGAAAAATAGTTCCATTCCCGCCCTGGCTGATCTGTTTGTCGATAGTATATGCTGAGAAGATAGTATAGACTGTCGTTTTCTTCTTGAGCATGCTTTTTTCTCCACGATTATCTTATTATTTCAATTCGAATCACTTGTTACTTATTGTTGAGAATCTACTCTCCTGACAACAAAAAGCATTTTTTTATCAATGAAGCGGGCTGCGAATACATATCCTCACAGTTATTCTCATGGAATACCTATTCCTTAGTGCCGTATCCTCACCCTTTTTTTCGGTTGATTATTGGTTTGACTATATTTTAGCCGAAAAAACAGAGAGGTCAACAGGAATTGCGGTAGATCTATTGCAAAAATCAGAGCCGGTTTATACCGGCTCTGCAAAGGTATCCGGGTGTGCCGGATCGAATATTTCGTTTGCCCACATGAGCGTGACAAGATTATCAGTCTCGCTCAGATTGATAATGTTGTGCGTATAACCGGGCAGCATGTGGACTGCCTGAATGCGGTCGCCGCTGACCTCGAATTCGATCACTTCATCGGTCCCGATCTTTCTTTCCTGGATCAGTCCGTGACCGGATACCACAATGAAAAACTCCCACTTGGCGTTGTGCCAGTGCTGACCTTTGGTGATGCCCGGCTTTGAGATGTTTACGGAGAACTGTCCGTGATCAACGGTCTTCAGAAGTTCCGTAAAGCTGCCGCGCGCATCGCAGTTCATCTTCAGGTCAAATGCCACCTTTTCCTTCGGCAGATAGGAGAGATACATGGAATAGAGCTTCTTCTCGAAGCTGCCCGGGGCGATCTGTGGCATGATCAGCGTAGCGGGCTGGTCATGGAACGTATGCAGGCACTCCACGATGTATCCTAAAGTCGCTTTGTGGGTCACTGTCGCGTAGCAATATTTGCCGTTTTCCATGGGCTTCGGAGTCACACCGTCGTAGCCGTCTTCGCCGGCGGCAGGGTATATGCAGCGGTGCGGGTGGCCTTCCATGGCATTGTACATTTCCTCGATCAGGTCCTCTACAAAGAGCACTTCCAGTTCGACGGAGGGATCGTTCACCGTGATTGGCAGGTCGTTTGCGATGTTGTTGCAGAAAGTCCCGACAGCGGAATTGTAATTGGGACGGACCCATTTGCCTACCAGGTTCGGAAAGCGGTAGATGTATACTGTTGCACCGGTCTCTTCGGCATAGCGGAAGAAGAGATCCTCTCCGTCACGCTTGGAAAGACCGTATTCGGACGTCCCAAAGCGCCCTGCAAGCGTGGCCTGAACTGAGCTTGACAGCATCACCGGGCACTTGTTGCCGTGCTTTTTCAGCGTGTTCAGAAGCGTTGACGCAAAGCCGAAATTGCCGGCCTTGAACTCCGCCGGATCCTTCGGGCGGTTCACTCCGGCGAGGTTGAAGACAAAGTCTGCCTTCGCGCACCACGCGTCCAGTTCCTCCGGCGTGTTCTGCATGTCATATTCGTAAATTTCCCCAATCGAAAGAGCCGGCCTTGTCCGGTTCTTGCCGTCGCGGATGTTCTTCAGATTCTCAACCAGGTTGCGCCCGAGGAAGCCCGCGGCGCCGGTCACAAGCACGTTCATACTTCTTTTCTCCAGACCATTTTATTGACAACACCGACGTAAGACTGAATGATCCTCACCACCTTATCGGACACGTTGATATCGGTATAATCAGGCACGGGAATGCCGTTGTCACCATTTTTGACCATCTCAACAGCCATCTCAACAGACTGCAGAAGACCCTTTGTATCGATGCCGCTTAGGACGAAACAGCCCTTATCCAGTGCCTCCGGACGTTCGGTCGAAGTCCGTATGCAGACCGCCGGAATGGGATGCCCAATACTCAGGAAGAAGGAGCTTTCCTCCGGCAGTGTCCCGCTGTCAGACACCACGCAGAAGGCATTCATCTGCAGGCAGTTGTAATCGTGGAAGCCGAGCGGCTCGTGCGCAATCACGCGCGGATCAAGCTTGAACCCGGACGCCTCCAGGCGCTTCCGGCTCCTCGGGTGGCAGGAGTAGAGGATAGGCATGTCATACTTCTCCGCCATCTGGTTGATCGCCGTGAACAGCGAGAGGAAGTTCTTCTCGGTATCGATATTTTCCTCCCGGTGAGCGGAGAGGAGTATATACCGTCCCTTTTCCAGCCCCAGCCTCGCGTGAACGTCAGAAGCCTGGATCTTGGCCAGATTCTCGGTCAGGACTTCCGCCATGGGCGAGCCTGTCACGTAGGTGCGTTCCTTCGGAAGACCGCAGTCCGCAAGGTACCTGCGGGCATGTTCCGAATAGGCCAGATTTACGTCGGAAATGATATCCACGATCCGGCGGTTCGTCTCCTCCGGCAGGCACTCATCTTTGCAGCGATTGCCGGCTTCCATGTGGAAAATAGGGATGTGCAGACGCTTCGCACCGATCACGGACAGGCAGGAATTCGTATCGCCCAGCACCAGCACGGCGTCCGGCTTAAGGTCCACCATAGCCTTATAGCTTGCGGCAATAATATTCCCCATGGTCTCGCCGAGATCTGCGCCAACCGCATCCAGATACAGTTCCGGATCGCCTAACTCCAGATCCTTAAAAAATACACCGTTCAGGGTATAATCATAGTTCTGGCCGGTGTGCACCAGCAGCGTATCAAAGTATTTCCGGCACTTTTTGATCACCGCAGCAAGACGGATGATCTCCGGACGCGTGCCAACAATGATCATCAGTTTGATCTTTCCGTTATTCTTCCATTTAGCCATCGTTTTTCTTCTCCCCGCTTAATCTCAAGCAAACCGTATGACTCATTCCCAAGGTGAGTCACAGCATCACATGCAAGAGCCTTTCTTTTATTGGTTGTGCCGGATCCCTTTCAGTTCTTCCTGAACATAATCAGTTGTGAGAATTTTCTTCACAACGCCTTCCACGTCCAGCCTGATCGTATTGTGAGAGGTATAGCTTTCTTCGGCCTGCGTCTCCACCTTGCCCTGAATGAAGTACTTGTCATAGTTCAGATCGCGGTTATCCGCTGCCACGCGGAAGTAGTTCCCCATATCTTCCGAACGAAGTCTTTCCTCGCGGGTCATCAGTGTCTCATAGAGCTTTTCGCCGTGGCGGGTTCCGATGATATTGGTTCCGGTGTCGCCGAAGAGCTGCTGCACACCCTTGGCCAGATCGCCGATCGTTGAGGCATCCGCTTTCTGTATGAACAGATCACCGGGGTTTGCGTGCTCAAAGGCAAAGCGCACAAGCTCCACCGCTTCATCCAGGTTCATGAGGAAGCGGGTCATCTCCGGATTCGTAATGGTGATCGGATTCCCGGCGTGGATCTGGTCGATAAAGAGCGGTATCACCGAACCGCGGGAGCACATCACGTTCCCGTAGCGTGTGCAGCAAATGACTGTGCCGCCGCGTTCCGCAGCCACGCGGGCATTCGCATAGATAACATGCTCCATCATGGCTTTGGAAATGCCCATGGCATTGATGGGGTAAGCAGCCTTATCCGTTGACAGACAGACCACGCGTTTTACTCCGGCGTCGATAGCTGCATGAAGCACGTTATCGGTGCCTTCCACATTCGTCTTTACGGCCTGCATGGGGAAGAACTCGCAGGAGGGCACCTGCTTCAGCGCCGCCGCGTGGAAGATATAGTCGACTCCGGGCATGGCATCAGCCACCGAGCGCGGATCGCGCACGTCGCCCACATAGAACTTCACCTTTTTCGCATGGTCCGGGTACTTCGCCTGCAGTTCGTGGCGCATGTCGTCTTGCTTCTTCTCATCTCGGGAGAAGATGCGGATCTGTCCGATATCCGTGGTCAGAAAATGCTTCAGGACAGTGTTTCCAAAAGAACCGGTACCACCGGTAATCATCAGGGTTGCGTTAGAAAATGCGGTCATAGGAGGTCTCCTTAATAATATTTACTAGGTGTCAAAGTGTAATAGCTGTAGCCATGCAGTTATGGCATAATAGTTGGAGAAGATTTCGGGCTTCTAGAGCCTGTTTACAGGGGCTATATCGCTTATTATTTAACCTCTACACAGAAGCTTTACAAATATCTCACAATAAAGTTGGCATTTACCGGCTCTGAATGACATAAATAGAGTTATTGGTCATTTTGCGCAAGTTGTCCCATTTGAATCGTTCCATAAATCATATTAAGTACTTTTACACAGTCAAGATTAGTATATTCTTTCTTAGTCCTTCCGTGCATAATCCAATGACGATTTAAAAGTACAGGTTCTGGATTGGCAAAAATGCTATTTTCTGCAAATAATTCCAACGCTTTGAAATAAGTAAGGAAGATAAGAATTAATTTGCCTTCATGTGGATTTTTGTACAAATCCTCTTTATTATTGATTTTAGTTTTGATTGCATCGCATCTTGATCTAAAATTAACATTTGTAATCAGCCCGGAATAAATCGACAAAACCTGATCTAACACTGCAGTTAAGCCAAGGATAGATAGATCATATAAAGAATAATCATATGCCTTAATTGACTGTGAAAAGAGGCGATTTTCAGAGAGCTCACATGAAGTAATAGTGTTCTTAACAATCTGATCCGATATCAAATACTGAGCTGCAAGCGAGTTGATATCCTCTTCTTCTCTTCGCTCAATCATATCCTGAGGAATGAAATCTGTCAGCACAAACTGGTTGTTGGCTAAGTTATTTACTACAAATAAATATTGAGATAACGATTCAACATTAGATAAAGCAGAGCGGACCTCGCAGATATATTCTTGAATTTGTTTAGTTGCTTTAGTGACCTGATTAGCCATTTCCGCAATGTCCCGAAGTATAGGGACTATTCTTTCATGAAATATCATCATTGTTTCATCAAAAGTCATAATTACATGTTCCATCTTCTATTTATGGTATAATATGTCTTAGCACATTATAAAACGATAGCTATGGTCTATTACCGTTTGGAATAATTGAGTTACCACTCACAAACAAACCGAGAAAAGAGATAGTTCCATGTCCGATATCATTATACCACTGAACAAAAATCCATTAAAGAATAATCTTAAAGATTATGCTCAAAACAATGTTGAAGAGACACTTAATGCACTCATTACTCGAATACGCGAGGGCTCCGACGTTCTGCAATATTCACTGGATATGTTCTCACAGTCCTAACCTTTTAAACAATTCGTCTGCGTCATCCAGATACGCTTGATCGCTGTGTAAAACCTCGTGAATCCGCCTTTTTAGTTCCCCTCGTCTTTCCTTTCCAAACCAACTAGCGAAGCGTTTCCCGTAATAATAGAGTAGTGAGTGATCCTTTCCGGTATCGTCTCTATAGTATGCCTTTACCTCATCTGCAGAAGGAAAGGCCCGGCTCGCGATGTATCTCCATCCGCGCTTTTCTTTCTGTCGCCCGGCATTTTTGAATTCTTCGGAACCAAAGACTCCGCCAGACAGGCAGTAGGACTCCAGCATTTCCGTCGTTTCCGAATGCGCAGCGTTCGCAAGCCAGACTTCAGACAACGCACAGCATTCTTTATAGAAGGTTAGAATGCCGCACTCAGAACACATTTCGCAAATAGTGGATTCACTGTACTGTGTTTTGTGCCGAAGGAGCCAAAGGTCCAGAAAAGGTCTGATGCCTAGCCCGCCATGCAGGAAATGATAGCTCATGTGCGCAATGACATGGAATATTTGAAACTCCGGAGAAAAGACATAGCGGCAACCTGACGCGGTAGGAGAGGCGTAATCCCAGGCTTTATTGAGGAGTTTATCAATGTTCTCCATGTTTTCCTTAAGATTAAAATGTAGCTCCAAATGAACACGAGAATTTGCCATGGAAATATCGTGATAAGCGTGATGAAGCGTCCTGAAATCAGTCTGGGATTCAATAATCTGCACTGCTTTATCCAAATCTTCTTCGTGAACCAATACATCTATATCGCAGCTGGTTCGAAGCTCGGGAAGAGGATAAAGATCTCGGATAACGGATCCCTTGAGTGGCACATAAGGAATCATAGATTTATCCAATGCCTCTGAAACATTCTTCAATGCTGCTATATGTTGGATGGTCAAATAGGTGTGCCTCATGCGAGCTTTGTCAAAATCCTGCATGATTTCTTCTGGAACATTGCTACACTTTATTCCGTGATAAAGAATCGGTTGGATCGACTGCTGCGTGCCAATCGAGAGAAGAGTAGTGTAGTCTTCCCGGGTGAGACTTGGTAGTTCGGAGCTTAATTCCAAACCACAGCGAATCATTGAGAAAAGCTTGGGGACGAAATTAAGTATAGTTTTCTACTATTCATAACATTCCATATACTTCGGCATTGTGAAAGGCCGTTATTTGTTACAATTTTTTAAATAAAACATTTTTGTTTTTTAGTCCATAGTAAAAAGCAAATACAACAAGTATACAAAGAATTGCGTACCTAAACAAAAAATGGACTTTATATATCCAAATAGCAGAAGAAGATATTAACATAAAGCACATGAGATACAACAATGTGTATTTAATCTCGTATATATCATGCTTAATGAGCATACGACTTATAAAATAGTGACATACAGATATTACAAGATATCCGATAAAAGTCGTATAAGCAGCTATTTCATATCCTACAACAGGGATGAACAGGTAATTTAAAACAATATTCAAGAGTGCTCCTACTAATGTGATTGGGAATATATACTGTGTTTTTTCATAAACAAATTCAACATTTAAAAAACAAAATAGAAGGAAGATAAAAAAATCCCAACGATTAGTATTGGAATGATAGGTAAGGCTTGGAGGTATTCCCGCTTTCCTCCACCTAGTATGAGAAGACCTTCTGGGGCTAAAAATATTAATAACATAGCGAATAGCATAGAAAAGAGCATCATTATGCGCGTTGTTGATGCTAATGAATGATAATTCTTTTCTTTGATTGCTTTCATAGAAAAAGGATTATAGGCACTATTTATCGCTCCAAAAACTATCAATGTTAAGCTTGAATAAGTATATGCAAGTGTATATAAACCTGCGCTTTGTATATCCGATAGTTTTTCTATCATAACTTTGTCAGATGAAGCCAATAATACAGTAGAAAGATAGTGAGGAATAAGAGGAATATTAAAGAGAATTGCAGATTTCCAATAGTTAGTAACAATTGAAAGATTGCACTTTCTTATGTATAAGGCAAAAAGAATAATACCAAAAGCTAAGGATGGAATACTTAATCCAAGTAACCGGCCAAGAAGCCTATCTTTTTCGATCGTATAACAAAATGTAACACAGAGAGTGCTCTTTATAAAAAATAGAATGCCAGTAACGAAGCAATATTCTTTATATGCGTATTCAAACTGCTTTTTTGTAGTCCAAAAACTAATCAAGCATTCTCCCAAAATTTGGATAAACATTAGGATAATATATATAGGCGCTAAACTAAGAAGTTTAGATAATGGTCTTTGGAAAATAAATACTAATACAAGAAAAGCTATACAGATTAAAGCACTTAAAACAGAAAGAGAACCCATAATATTATAGGAATCTTCATTGTGCTTTGTAAGGTAAACTTCATAAACACCACTTGATAACTTAAATGTTGCAAGAACAGCAAATATTGAATACCATGATTGATATACTCCAAATAGACCTACTTCTTCGACAGAAAGAATGCGATTAATAAAAGGCTGTGTTATCAAAGAAACAGCCTTATCGAATACCGTAAGAAGTACAAACCAAAGACTCGCTTTGGCAAGAATATTCATGCTTCTATATGCGTTATTAAGTTTTTTTATGATTTTATGCATTATTAATGCTCTCCTTGAACTCACCTTCTCTCAAGATCTTTTTGTCAAGAGAATGAGCTATAACCAGTTTTTAGGTAGTATTTCTTATCAAACAGTTCCAGATGTTTGATATCAGATACGCCTATGCCACTGTTTTTGGCCTCCATAAAACGATTTGCCTCAGATAATTCAAGCTATTACAAGAATATTATACAAGAACTACTAAAAATAATTGAACAGTGAATTATCTTACTAGTGATCCGCTAAGTAGAGATTTTATGTCAGATAATTGGTTTGTATAAAATCAATTACTCTTTCTGTGGAGCTATTATCCTGATTCTTATGCATTATTCGACTAATTCTATGACGAGCCTCTTGGTATAAATCGTTATTTTGTATAACATCGGATAAAGCTTTTATTAGATCGGTTTCGTTAGTTACTCTTTCTCCTGGGCAAAAATCAATATATGGATCAAAGGATAAACCTCTTGACTCGATATAATCATCGTAATCATAGAGATTATAAATAATTGGCTTATTAGTTAACAGATAATCGAGGTTAACCGAGGAGTAATCCCCGATTAGGCAAGATGAGGCAGCAAGTAGGTCATAAAAAGACCAGTTATATGAGGCTTCATAGGGAATCATACACTCTTCAGCTTGTATTATATTCATGTTTTGAAGCGGATGTAATTTGTATATCAAGACAGCATGGTTTTGCAGTAAGAAGCTTGCCAATTCCTTGCAAGGGTATCCCATCAAATATCGTTCAGCGTTACTTGAACGCTCATAATCTCGAAAGGTTGGAGCATATATAAAGAGATAAGCTGGGTAATAACCAATTCTTTTAGAAAGATCCCGTTTAATCTCATGAGCTTTATTACTATCTATTAAAGAGTCGTTACGAGGGAAACCAAGAGATTTACAAGATGATAAGTGAACACCTTCTGTTGATGATATAATATGTGATGGCAATAGAGCGGTTGTTATCAGAACATCTAGCTTTTCCCATCTTCTATCCTTCCCTATAATATAGTCATTCTTGCAAGAGATAAAATAATTTAAGCATATTTCTGTTTGACATTTCAGCTTCCCATCAAATCGAGTATCTCCAGTCTCAGAAAGCCACAGAATTGAAGAAAAGCGTTTAAAAGCATTATACAATCTATTGTAGTAACGCGATAATAAATGACCGTCTTTTGAGAACCCCTTTAGCATGATTAATTTGACGTTGTTGCGTTCAACCTCTTTTGCAAAACGTAAATATGATTCGAGTCGATTATCATCAAAATATTCAAGGTATATAGTTAAGTCCTTTTCTTGCTTTTTTTCAGCGAGGTTATTTATTAATCTCAAAAGATTGCTAGAGTTGCAGTTTAGCACATCATATTTATCATATTTTGAATTAGCCATAATTCTTGCATATATGCTATTTTTTTTCTTTTTTGTGCAACAATTCAATATGTATGAAACGAAAATTTTAATGTGATTCATTTGCATGTCCTCTATAAATATTCTTTTTGGTAAAGAAGCGATTCGCTCTCATTTATATCACTAGGAATTAGAGCTAGCTTTGGTCTGGCAAGGGTACTGGCATGTGGATCATTGTTACTGAGCACTTCCATAGACGTCTGCGAAAAAATCGACTTATTTTGGGAAGCGGGCAACCAGCTCCTGCCGCTATACTTACCATGTAAGCGTGAAGCCTGTTGTATACTGAATGCAGCTCCCGATGGAGTATCTCACTTTGACAGATTACTCTTGTTTATTGCATTTTGCAGCAGGCTCTACGATTTATTAAGGCGATCACTTTGATATTCTTGTTGTCAAGGTGGAGCGGTCAGTGGCAAGTATTTTAGCGTTGGGGTTCATCCTGGTGGCTTGAGGCGTTTGACATCAGAGACATCCGTGCCATTGTGTTAATGCTTGTAAATAAAATAGACCTAGGCAGATTTCCTGAGACCGTCGAAGATTACATCTGCTTAACGAGCATTCTGATGCTTTTTCAATAACTTCCCTAAAGCTTAGTCAATCGCTGTTTTATGGTTCCAAGATCTTTAAAAAATTATATACCACAAGTCGGATTTAATTGCGAGTAGTTCAGTTTTGGAATGCGCGTGTCATTTCATATACTTGTCTAAGAAGGTGTATATATTCTTTGTTTTTATCTGATTTGATATATTGCATTGCCCTCTTTCTACATGCCTCGCGGGAGAAAGACATGTCATTTGATATCGCTATTATTTGTTCTTCTAATTTGTCTATATCGTTATATGGAACAACTTTCCCACATGTCTCATCAATTATTTCAGGACTTCCGTTTGTATTAAATGTTAAAACCGGAGTTCCACAAGCTAGAGATTCAATATTAACAGTGGGAAAATTATCTTCACGTGTCGGATTTACGAATAAATCTGCAGAAGAGTAGATTTCTGCTAATTCCCTTTGACTATTAGTTTTCTGTATACATAGAATATTATTTGGTAGTTTTGCTTTAATAATATCAGAGATTCCTACTAAAACAATCTGGTAACTGTCGGGTAAGCGTGCAGCTAGATCAGCGAAGACATCCAATCCTTTATATTCACTCCAGCTAAATGCCACACCTAAAAGCAAGAACTTATCTTTAGAAATCATGTATTTATCTCTAAATGTAGAAGGAATTGGTTTGAAAGTATCTAAATCAATACCGTTATTTATTACTTCTATACGATATGAAGAAAGGAATGATTCTTTTATAATTGATTTAAGCCAATTGGAGGGAGTGACTATTGTTAGGTTTTCAACATTGCTAAACCATTTTTTCTTTTTTTTCCACATAAAATGAGTGGAATCTAGAATACATTTAGGATAAACCGCTTTCTGGTGACAATTGCCACATCCGGTTTTCCATCTACTACAATTCACCATTGTAAAATATGGACAATGACCAGTGATTGACCAACAATCATGCAATGTCCAGACAACGGGTATCCTATTATGTTTAATATATCTAAATAGTAAAGGAAGGTTAATGCAGAATTCATGGAGATTATGAAGATGCAAGATATCGATATGCTGTGATTTAAATCTAGAAATTAGTCTTAATGTTGTGACAATAGAAAAACAGCCATTGAATCCGGTTATTTCACCAATGACTTTATGGATAAAATTATCTAATAATGAACCATAATAATAATGATCTTTTATAGCAGGAAAAGAATTTTTAGTCCTTCTTCTAAAGGTTTTTGCTGAGTATGTATAGACTATATCTCCTTCTTTTCTAAGCTCATCAGCTAGCTCCATCATAATACGTCCAGTACTACCAACATTAAGCGTATTAATCTCTGCAATAACCATATAATCAAACCTCTTTTAATAGTCATATATTAGAAGCAAAAAGAGTAATCCATAATTCTTAATGGATCTCCTTTCATAAATACGAAATAGAATACAAAGAACATAGTCATTACAAACGATGCAATTCTTGTTATTTGTCGTGATTTGAACTTACAATTACTATTTGTTCTAGTTATTACAACAGGGATAAACAAAATGAAATAATAATTCATTCTGGATACAATGCTGTGTAGTGGAGCAAAAAACTGAATCATTGTTGCAATCAGTAAAATATTGCGAAGACCTAGATTGTCTTGGGAAGCATTTTCATCCAAAACTATAAAACAATAAACGGAGAGCATGATAAATAACGCCAAAAGACCATATTGTTTTGTCATTCCAGTAAGTGCGGAATACTTCTCAAAATACTTGCCACCAAATAATTCGAAGAGGAGAGTAAAAACTACTTTTCGATTAAGATATACTACCGTCATAGAAGGGATAACAAACCAAAGCCATTTGCTGGTAATCCTAGCATGATATATCGGATAAATAAAGGCAATCATTATTGCTGAAACGTGGAAGGAGACGGCTAGTGCTACAATAAATATAAAATGTATTAGTTTCTTTTGCCTTGTGTAGTAATATGCTGGCACGGCTAAACCTATGGCAATTCCTTGTCGTATTCCTGAGAAAAAGAATTCAAATAGTAGTGAAATCATGAAAAATGAGCAGCAGACTGCTGCTTCAGTTGATTCTTTACGATAAAAAATCATTATAGGAAGAACGGACACTAAAGCTGACACTGCGAGAAAAAGCTGTCCATTCTCTGTTAGCAAAGCAAGAACTTTTACGAATAATACAAAGCCTAATTCATCTGTTCTATTTTGCAACAATTCTTTTAGTGGAATGGAATGGAATGCATAAAAATACCTATAGAGATAACTCTGGGTATCTGCTCCAACTGAATCAGCTCGGAAACAGAGTAAAAACAAATAGCCTATAAAAAAAATAGTAATCATAGCTGGAACGGCCTTGTCTTTATTCCAGATATGTCGGAAGAAAATTCCTGAGATAAAAAAAATAGTGATTAATGATACATATGCTATCACCTTATTTCTCCCTTTAACTCCTTCTTGTTAGTTTATATATCTCTTCTTTTGTAAGGCTCTAGAAACAATCTTATCAAACATAATTGTGCTAGCTTCAAGAGTATGATTTGCTTCGGTTATCTCTGCCGCTTTTTCATATAGTTCTTTTTGAAGAAGAGGGCTGCTAATCAATTTTTCTATTGTTTTTTTAAGACTGGTTTTTTCTGTACATACTGCTGCAGCTTGAGTATTATAGAGATAATCAATTACCCCACTTTCCTTTGGTCCATATGCTAGAATAGTTGCACCGCTGGCTAGACCATCTGCAGCTTTTGTTGAAAGTGAATATCTAGTATAATTAATATCTTCTTTACAGAAACTTTCTGCTACAACATAGATATCACAAGAAGCTGTTTTCTTTAATACTTCTGTATAGGAGATTGCCCCAAACCAAGCGATATTGGGATGAGTTCTTAATTCTTTATATATAGACTCATCTAATTCATTAGAATATACCTCTAACTTAAACGATTTATTGATATTCCCGAGAGCATCTGCAATTTCCTTAAGTGCATGGTTTCTGCCTAGACGAATATTACCAAAGTATACAATTATCGGATGGTCAGCGTTTATTGGATTAAAAGGTTTTCTCTTCACTGTTGTGTTGAAATATACTGTTTCACCATATAATCCGAACCGCGCATTGTATTTATCTCGTATTTTATCGCATGCATAAACTGAACATCCTGGAAGAGAAAAAATCTTTTCAGTGAGTTTCTTATATTTCATTCGAAATAAATGATATGCAGGTGAGAGCGATTTCTTATCATTAAAGTAATAATCATCTCCAATAGCAGTTACAATCGGAATGTTATAACGATTAGCAATGAAAAGAACGATTTTCTGGAGAAATAAATTATTGGTGAAGTTGTAAAAAATCAGTTCCGGCTGATAATTGTCGAGCCATTTAATTAGTTTTTCCGAACACCAATACTTCTTTCTCCAAAGTATCCCTCTTAAAAGCTCGATCGTCGGTGTGTGTGATCGCCCGATCTTATAACCCTGTGCAGACAGTTCTCCGTCATTAATGACTTGACTAGACCCTTGTTCATCAAGGTCTTCGTAATGATATATTGTTCCTACATCACCAGGACGATGTAACCACATTTTGAGAAGATCTGAATCCTTAATCTGATACAGTTCTGCACAATGTCCTTTCTGTGGTTTCCAATTGCGGGAGAAAATCTGTCGAACTTTATCACGATCCCAGTAATGAAAATATGAATCAAGCGTTCTACTACTGCTATTTGTGCTATAGGGCGTAGTTTGAATAATAATCACTCTTGGATGTTCCACAGTTTTTTCCTCTTCATAACGCTGCTTTTACCAGCGGATTTGCGATTGCATAACAGGACGGAACAATTCGGGTAATTACCCATGCCTTTAGTTTTCCATAATTGTTTGCTACAAAACGATCCAAATACGGATTGCTTCGATAGTTCAGCCTCTTGAGTTCTTTCCTGGTCTCTTCATATGTTCTCTTATCGCTATTCTTTGCAGCAACAAGGAGTAGCAGGAGTAAAGTATAAATATAACGATAATCAAAATAGGAATCAAGAGTCTTTTCGTAAGGAGTTCCTGCAATCAGCTTCTTCAAGTTCTTTGTAATGAGAACACCTTTCTTGTAGTAAGGTACTCGACCGAGAAATTCCCCTCCGCTGATGCTGCTGTGACCAACTCTATATCGATATAATTCCTCTTTCGTGAAAGCAATCTTTTCTGCTGCTATCATGGCAGCAATCCAACAATACTCGGAAAACTCAATCAACAGATTTTCTATATGAACTTTCTCATACAAATCATGTCTTACGAGAGTATTCCAGCATTGTGTGTTGCGATCAATAAAATCACCGTCGATAACACCTTTGTATTCCTTAAACCATTTTGATTTTGTTGCAACTTCCTGTGGGAAGAATTCGTAATTGCAGTAGACGAAATCTGCATTCTCTTTAAGTGCTAAGGTATACAGTTTTTCAAACATTTCTGGTTTAGCTATATCATCCGCGTCTATCCAACCTATATATTTCCCTCTGGCATGCTGATAACCGATAACTCTTGCCTTTTCCACGCCACTGTTTTCCTGCGCGATTGCCCGAATATTTGGATATTCAGTGGAGAAGCGTTCTATAATACTTGCCGATTCATCTGTTGAGCCATCATTTACAATTATTATTTCAATCTTATCTTTGGTCTGATTCAAAACAGAATCAAGGCATTCACTTAAATAGTTCCCGGCGTTATAAACGGGGATAATAACAGAAATATCAAATTCATCCATGACACCGGTCTCCTTGCACATTACCCTTTAACGCAATAATAGATACCTTTGTACTTTGTATATGGTTCATTCAAATCGATGTATTCTGTGTGATGCCGAACAACTTGTTTCTCTTGAGGCGGCAAAGTCATATAGTCTCCGTACATGGCTTCACAATAGGCTTCTGCATTGCTTGGGACGGAAGCCATAATGTCCTCAAATTGCTCTTTGCGTTCTCCAAACCAGTCTTTCGGAAAAGCAGTCATAAGCTCATGAAATTGGGATGTAATACACTTAATGTGAGTACAATTATCCCAGTCATACTTAGTCATTCGTCTTTCAGCTTTTGACCATGCCCTATAGCGGGCTTTCTGGCTCCTAATTACACCAAGGAGGACAGTAGTACCGAAACTCATAAGTCCAGTCAGCTTTCCACCATTATACTCAGGCTTCTGCTGTATGTTGCAGATAGAAAAGATAACCGCATTAAAGAATTGGACAAAACGCTGGAGTCTGCTATTCGGGCAAGCATCAATGGGGATAATATCAATATAGATTCCGTGCTCAATATCCTCATTTTTACTTCGACTGTGGATAAAGGTTGTATTTAAGTCTACGATCTGCATCACACGATGGTGATAGTTCTGGTCTTTTGTTGTACGGCAGAGTTTATAGTGATTATCTATCTTGCCATTTCCTATTAGCTTCCAGAGCTTTTCATAATCAGTACGTGGCATATAAACATCCAAATCATCATCCCAGGGGATAAAGCCACGATGACGGAGCGCCCCCAGGCATGTACCTCCGGCAAGCCAGTAATGAAGATTGTTTTTTTCACAAACTGAAACAAAGTACTTTAGAATATCCAGCATCTTGTCTTGCAAATCAGCAATTCCGCAGGAATTATCTTTCACACTCATTTTTTATTTTCTCCCTATTTGGATTATTATGGCTATATTTATAGCTTTCTTATTTCTTTAGCTGGAGATCCATAATACAAACTATTAGGTTCTGTTGATTTAATAAGCACAGAACAAGCTCCGATTACTCCTCCCTTACTGACTGTTACACCGGGGAAAATCGTGGAATTTGCTCCAATCCAAACTCCATCTTCAATAACAATTGAACTGTATAAGTTTTTGCCAGCTCTCTGTTTTTCAGTTGCTATTTCATGTGACGCACAGAAAAACTTAGCCTCTGGTCCTACAAATACATTATTACCAAATGTAATTGTAGTATTTGGATCTGCTCCATTATGCAGATGAACAAAATGATTGAAAAAACAATTATCTCCTATAATTACTCCATCAGGTCGATCTACATATATCCCTTTTGTAATCTTGGTTCCATTCCCGATTTTCATACCAGATAGTCTATAGATACCTATTCTTAGTCGCATCGGAAGAAATCCGCCAAGGGTAAATAGCAAGCGTCTGACTGTTTTCATCACTTTTCCTCGTATAATTATTGTTTCCCTGGATTGGTATTAATCTCGTCATGACTTGTCTTGCTCTCCCCATCAACAGCATTTGCGTCATACAAATCTTTCTTTATCTGGCTGCTGCTGATTTCGGGCGTTCTCGGCAGGTAGACAACCTCAACGCCTTCTTCTCTCAAAAAGTCGAATTTGCCTTTCCAGTCATCTCCCATGACGAATGTATCAATGTGATATTCGTGCATATCGCTTCGTTTTTGATTCCAGTTTTCTTCCGGAATCACAAGGTCCACATAACGAACGGCTTCAACAAGGGCTTTTCGCTGTTCATAAGAAAAATAGCATTTTTTATGCTTCTCGTTCCAGTTAAACTCATCAGTTGATATGGCGACAATTAAGTAGTCACCAAGAGCTTTTGCTCTCCGCAGAAGATTAATATGCCCATAGTGAAGTAGATCAAAAGTTCCATAAGTGATAACTCGTTTCATACCTTGAGTTCCTTTCACCTGTGCAAAGTGCAGCATGGCAGTTTCAAAACTTGTATTGATAAGCTCGGTTTTCTTTTCGCGCCTCATAAGCTTTCCGAGGGCATCAGAGGCAGAGCTTTCACCCTTGACAATGGAGTAGACCATTTTTGTGATAGGAAGGTCGACTTTATATTTTTCAGCCAGTTTTATTGCAGCAGGAAGTGCATTGATCCCTTCAACTACCATCCCAACTTGACGCACAGCGTCTTCTGTTTTGTAACCTTGTCCGATATAGTATCCGCATCGATTATTGCGGCTGTGTTTACTGGTAGCCGTAACAATCAGATCACCCATTCCGGCAAGCCCGCTGAATGTCTGTTCGTTGCATCCCATAGCAAGTCCGAGACGTTCGATTTCAGTGAGGCCTCTGGTAATCAGAGCAGCTTTAGCATTGTCTCCGTATCCAAGACCTGCTGAGATTCCGGCGGCAAGAGCAATAATGTTCTTCAGTGCGCCGCAGATCTCAACACCTCGTACATCCGTGTTCGTATATACCCTCATACAAGTGCTGCTGAAGACTTCCTGTACAAG
>Ga0247611_10003681_pt1 | contig 22345 bp, 35 predicted proteins | sample 177DNAGHGhighgp2_FD_192422 | JGI IMG/M metagenome (GOLD analysis project Ga0247611, IMG submission 192422) | Sheep rumen microbial communities from Palmerston North, Manawatu-Wanganui, New Zealand - 1770 DNA GHGhigh gp2 | ecosystem: Host-associated > Mammals > Digestive system > Stomach > Rumen... | reverse complement strand
GGAGTACTTATTGTGAATGGACAGACTGGAGATGTAACTATAGAAAGCTGATGAATAACTAACGAAACGACAGGGACTACAAGTACAGTAACAAAAATCTGGGCTTGAAGTGAAGCTGAATACTGAAACATAACTCCTAGTTGAACTATTTTATATTTTGTATTCTAAGGGATGGCTATTTATATGTGGAAACAAACTCCATACACTCCTACAACCGGCACTAAGATATATATGCCAATAGTGTGAGATTTAACTAATTACTGAAGTAGATGAGGAGTTGCTGAATGAGGTACTATTGATGGGAATAGTGTAATTGTTGATGATTCATATCTATATCTAAATGTTAGTGGTGGCGATTCATCAGCGTGAACTTACTCATTATGGGTAAAGACTATATCCTCTGTATGATGAAGCTGAATGATAGAATTAAACAACCAATCTTATGATATAATGTTATCTGCAGACTGAACGACATTAGAATATCAAAAAAGTCCTAGCTCTGGGGTAGAATATAGTGTAACTATAAGCAATCCATCTCAACGAAATCATATTTGTGTAATGAGTACAGGTAGCTCGCATAATGCGTACTTAAATTGAGTAAAGGTAATTTCATCAAAGAGCATATCACAAGGGTATCTTCAAGCGGATAAAAAGCTGATGAATACAAGTTATACTTGAATTAGAAATGCAAAGAGAGCATTTTGAGAGTTTATATTTACTACTGACAGATGGAACGATAGACAAGTTCTAAACTATTATAATAATTCAAAGTTAAATTATTGAATAAGTTAGTCATATTTATCCTATTTCTTAACAATTATGACCTTAGTACAAAGTGAACCAAAAAAGATATATATATGGGTAGATGTTCAGCCTATAACAACGGCTTGAATATATCATAATTCTGAATTATGACTTATTTCTCTATCTTCAGATTGAGCTAATTGGCTTACTATAGCTGATAAGAACTTATGAGCTACACAAGTATGGAATGAATGAGATACATTAAGCGAAGCTAATTGTGGTAAATTTTATCAGTGGTGAAACAATTATTGATTTCCATTTGATTGAACGTTTAATAAAAGTAGTACAAAGCCAAACGCTTCTTGATATGTTAGTAACTATTCAAATAGTACATTCATAACAACGGCATCTTCTGATACAACTAAAGATTGGAGTAGTACAACAAACAATAATCTTTGGTGATGAGAATGAACTACTACACAAAGAAAATGACCTTGTGCAACTTGATTTCATATCCCTACAAATACTGAATTAAATGTATTTAGAACTCTAGCTTCTATGATATGATGAAATATATCAAATTATATAAAAATGCCAGTACATAGATATATAACATATAGTTGAGCTTATATGGATACTTATCAAGAGTACTACTTCTGGACTTCATCTACTGACGCAAATCCATCATTATCTTGAGTGTATAATGTATATGTTTTTACTTGAACAGCGTGAACGTCTAGTATATTTAAAACTGGCTGACATCTAATTCGTCCATTCAAAAACGAAGCAGTACAGCCAGACACAAGCCGAACTAAGTTATACTAATTCAGATTTATTTTTTCTTTTAACAATTATGACCTTAGTACAAAAAGAAATCAAAGCAGTTTATCTATGAACTACTAAGGTCTGGCCAACTGCCCAACCTGTAAGTGTAAGTTTCTCTTATACAGGAGGTGACCAGACTTGGATAGTTCCTTATACACAAGACTACATCATTACTTGTAAATGAGCTTGAAGTAATACATCTGCTTGATGATTATGACAAGGTACTATCAACTTAACAGCTGGAACCGTATTAAAAATTATGGTAGGGCAAAGCTGAAACTCTACATCAAGTGGTACATATTGATTTGGTTGAACCTCTAATTATTCAAGTAATAGAAGCTGATGATGATTATCTTGAGTCTTTACTGGAAGCGAAACTATCACAGCTACTTCAGCTAACAGAGCCTTAGTGATAGGATGATGAGCTTGATGATGACAGTCTTCTTCTAGGGCTTGATGAATGTGAGGTTGAGAAACTTGACAGAACTGACAATGAAGTAATTACTGAACAGCTTGAGGGTGATGAACTCAGACTTGAAGAAATTCTTGATGAAATGTTTGAGCTAACCAATTCAATGGTTGAAATGGTAGCTGAACTTATTGATGGTGAGGTTGATGATGATGGTATGGTTGAAATTGAAGTATCTGAGATTGAAGTTGAGATGATGATAAGTGAGCAGGATGAGGAAGTGGATATGTTATATCAACAGCTTCTAATAGAGTGCTTACTCAATGAGGTTGAAGTGCATCGTGAAATCATTGAAGTGTTACTATCGTATCAGTTGGGAATGAAAGCAGCACACCTGTTACTCCATCATCTTGTTTCTTAGCCTGAACTCCTGTTCTTATTGAGTGATGAAGTAAATCTATAGATGAATTAAATATTTGAGATGTAGTTCTCTCATATAATAAATCTACTTGAGAGAAAGAATATAATAAGGTTGTTGATATCATAAAACATACCGAGACTAAAGATTTATTATACACATTAGATATAGAGTGACAAAAAGTAGAAGCCACAGAATTCCATAAATTCTACATATCAGATAATAAAGAAGATTGGAGATGGGAAGAAATAAGAAATCTGAAAGAATGACAATGGGTATTCTCTATCTGATGAGCAAAGAAAGTAAATTCTGTAGAATTCAAAAAATTTGATTGACCTTGCTATAACATAACAGTTGATAATAATCATAACTATTTTGTCTATGATGGTATTTTAGTCCATAATACAATGTCGGTAAATTAAACTACTGACTTTAATCCTTAACCTAACCCAATGACAGTAAGTAATCACTTCGTTCGCAATAGTTCTTTACATAACTATTCTGACTTTTACTCTCTTTTTATAGAGCTAGTAGGGTATGAACTATTTAGTAAATAATAAAAAAATCTGAATGACTAAACTATTTGAGAGTGAAGCAGTAGTCGCTAAAAGCTCCTCCACATTCCTAACAGAATATGATGAATAAATAATTTTATCCTTTCCTTTAATCCAATATGCTAAAATTATTTCTCCTTCTTATATTCTTAATCCTATTTGTGATAGGAATTATTAAGATAGATTTATTTCTATTTAGAGTAATCGTCGCTATAAGCATTATAGCTTTAGTGGCAATATTAAATTATCTTTAATCTTTAATAATATATAATAATGACAAACATTTTCATTTGGTTTATAGCTATTTCTGTAGTTATTACTAGCATAGTTTCTTTCGCTAAGCCAGCTTATAAGAAATTCGCAGGGAAATTTGCAGTAAGTGTAAATATCCTTTTAAGTTTCATCCTTTGAGAAGTCGCTTCTTTCTCAGTAGCTCCTCTATTAGGATTAGAGTTCAATACAGGGCTTCTTATTCTTTTAGGGTTAGCTCTTTGAACTGGGTCTAACTTATGGTATGACCTATGGGAAATTGTTAAATGACTAGGAGTTAAACTTAAGAAAGGAATTGAAGAAGTAAAATAATTTTTATTCCATTACCATTATAAAAACTATGACGACAATTAAAGATGTTGAACCAGTAGAAGTAAAAGGTTCTGATTGAAAAATTTACAAAAGAATGCCTTGTGAAATTTATACAAGATGTATGGGTTATATTAGACCTATGTCTTGACGAAATATCTGAAAAAAAGCAGAAGGTATGTCACGTAAATATTTCACAGAAGAGCGTGTAAATAATTCAGATTTTATCGCGAAATATATGACAGCAAAAACACTTGCAAAATAAATCATAAACTTTATATATTAATTATGGTTGACTAGCTATCGTAATTGAGGTATGTGGGTTATAGACATATACCTCTCCCATATTAATAATGTTTTATACTATAACTATAATAACTATGGCAAGATGACAATTACTAAACAAAAAAACTGATTGAAGGTTTAAGCATTGATTAAGTAAATCAATGATATATAAAAAATTTAAACACGCTCAGTATAGGTGTAAGCCTAATTATAAGAAGCACGAGAATTACTATGATAGATGAATAAGATTCTTATGGAATAGTTTTGAAGAATTTTATAATGATATGAATGAAAGTTATGAGCGACACTGCAAAGAGTTTTGACCAGAAAATACTACGTTAGATAGAATAAACAATGATGGTCCGTATAGTAAAGAAAATTGCAGATGGGCCACTCGAGAAGAGCAGTCTAGGAATAGGAGGCCCTGTAAGAAATTCACATTTGAATGAAAAGAGTACTCTTCTATCTCAGAATTTTGTGAAGCTACTTGACAAAATTCTCATACTATATCTACTAGAATAAATAGAGATTGAATGACTTTAGAAGAAGCTATAACTATAGAGCCAAATAGTTCCCCTAGAAGATGAAGACAAGTAGAATATAAATGAAAAATTTATCCTTCTATTAGTGCTCTTTGTAGAGAGATTTGAGCGAATAAGAACACAGTATTTGTTAGGATGTTTAGAGAAGGATTGTCTCTTGAGGAGGCAATAGAAACTCCTATAAATGAAAAGATGCAAAGGATATCACAAAAAGCTTTAGATAAAAACAATAAACAAGATGCCTAGTAAAGTTTTAATGATTTGTGGTGAGACCTGTATGAAATGTAGATTTCTTAAACCTCACCTTGAAAAATTCTGTTTAGATAATAGTATTCCTTTCGAAGAGAAGGATGTAAATGTAGCTACTCCAGAAGAAATCGAATGAGCTACTTCACTACCAGTAGTATGGTTCGATGATAAACAAATGGATTATGATGAAGTTTTGTCTATCATTTCTAAATAGAAAACCTAGGTAGTACCGTTACCAAAATGAAAATAAGACACATTAATTTCTTGGGTGGGATAATTATCCATCCAAGAAAATTTACATTCATAATTTAATCATTATGGAAGAAGAAGTAAAATATGAAGAAATAGATAATGCCGCTTGGGATGACTGAGATGAATGGGCCTTTGGAGATGAAGTCAACTTTAATGTGCCTACCATTGAGCATAACATCTTCCCTAGAACAAATCAAGGCTTACGTACAAAGACTAAATCAGCCTGCACGATTTACTGAAGTCTCAATCAATTAATCAGACTTTTTTGATTAGATTTAGATAAAGATGCTAGTAATGATTTATGAGAAGAAGTTGTAGATTATTGTGCTAAATATCATTGATACACTCCTTGATATGGACGAAGCACTCCTACAGCTATCAACGCTGTATGCAAATGGTGGAATGAAATCTGATATAAAAGATTCAATAAAGAGAAAGTATTCTATACAAGGAGAGATTATAGAGATGCTAAAATAAAGGAAGCTCTTTCTAAATGACACCTTATAGGATTTACTAAGGCTTTAAATTTCTGAGATGATAGAAAGAAAGGATTAGTTTGGAGAGATGAATATCCTTGCGCAGGATGACATCGTACTAACTGGTTAGCTACAAAGCTTACTAAACCTACAGGATGAGCTAAAGAAGACACGGCTGATTGCTGAGTCTACGACTCATACTTTGCTTGGACTAACCAATATCTAATTAGAGATAGAAGTAAGTATATGAACAAGGGTATGAATACTCCTTGATATTTAATTTTACCACAGAGTGCTATGATTAATCAAACAGTAGAAGAAGTAAAAACAGACATAGCTGAGACAAAAGCTATGAACTATGTGCTTTGAGCTTTAAGTACAACTTGGGAAAGTGTGCCCGCTAAGTATCAAGAGAAGTTCGCGGCACTAGCAAAAGAGATAAGAGAAGATTATAAAGATGCTAGAAAGCTAGAGAATGAACCTAATAAGAAAGGTGCAGAAGCTAGTACAGATGCTCTTAGTTATCTATGGAAAATAGTTGATGAAGAAACTCAAAAGAAGTTCGCTCAAATAGCTAGTGAACTTAGAACTAAATTTAATTTTAAATAATAAATAATGACTTGAGAATTCAGTGCAGCTGGTGCCGTTGCTAGTGTAGCAGGGGGGATAACACTTGCTTCTGTACTAGAATATCTACAACTAAGTGGAGAGGTTTATGCTATCTTTGCAGGACTTCTCTTCTTAGATTTTGTCTTTTGAATAGCTGATGCTTATTTTGAGAATAAACAAAACGTGACATCAACAAATGCTTGGAGAGGGATATTTAAAAAATTCTCCAAATTAATGCTTCCTTTGATAGTAATATTTGTTTTGAAATGAGTTGGTGCTGAGGATATATCTATGTTAGTTACTAGCGTGATGTCAATTCTTATTATAACAGAATGATATAGTATAATCTGACATATATATTCAATAAATACAGGTTCTCACCTATCAGAAATAGATGCCTTCTCTTTGCTTATAGAATTTATAGCAAACTTATTCAAGCAGAAGTTACCTAGAAAAGAAGATTCTTTAGAAAATATTAAAGAAGATGAGCAAACCACACAGGATAACCATTAATTGAGAAGAATACCATCTTAACAAATGTATTCCAGCTGATGCTAAGTCAGAACACCATATAGTTTGACGTTGTAATAGACTACAATATAATACAAATGAAGCTATTAATAAAGTGTTAATCGCTGATAGAAAACACCAAGCTCTTAATAGATTTTATGGGCAATCACAAAGCCCACACGAACAATTAAGAGATATGGTAAAATTACGAGAACCTGTGTTGAGCGATGTAGTGAGAGAAGAATTATATGCTATTCTCTCCTTGCCTAGATGAGCTTTCTACCAGCCAGGAATAGTAAAGAAAAAATATGAAGACAAAGAGTTATTCTCTGACGAAAGAAGCCATTTTTATAAAAAAGATTTATAGTAAACGGAGAAATAAAATTATAAATATATTTTACTCATAAAAGTTATAACAAAACCTTAAAAAAATATAATCTAAATATAGGAAGACTTAGTCTTCTTATAGCCTCTATAGAAATGTCCCCCGCATTTCTATAGAGGTTTCCTTTTTATAGGGGGAAATTTTTATAATTAATTTAATTGTAATGAGACAATTAAAAACTATGCTTAGAGCACGTAAAGCACAAATGTTATGATGTGGTCCTTGCGAATGTTTAACGCTTAAGTGCTGGCGTGAGAATGATGAATTCTGTAATTGTGGAGACGCAACAATTTGAGATATGAGAAGTTATGCAGAGAATTGGTTTGCTACTTCTGAACTTATGCAAAATGTAACAGACCCAGACACAGTTCAAGCTAACGCAGAAACAATTATAGATTGAGCTTGAGAGGAATTGCGTCCTTTCTATAATGCTGTTAAAGAATGAAATACTTTTGAAAAATATGTTACTGATAAAGGATTAACTGTAGATGAGACAGGAACTTGTGATGATGAATTAGCTAATACAGATGCTGCATTCATATTATATGTTTCTGCTATGGGAGCTATCGATTGTAAATATTTATGATTAGATAGCGGAAACTTAATTAATGCTACAGTTATAGCAGATTATTTAGATACTATAAATGCAGACTAAAATGAAATTTAATTATAAACCAGGTAAAGAAAGTTACATAGACTTTCTAAAGAAAAAGATATGAGTAAAGAAAAAATCTAAGAAAAAAGAAGAACCTAAAGAAAAGGTAGAAGTATTAGATTTAAATGAATTAAATAAATAATTATGGCTGGAAGAAAGCAGGCGTTAGTATTATGAGGAGTGAACAATTCAACATATCAGTTCCCAAATCTAGATACTAGATTGATGAGAATATATGAATTAAAAAATAATGCAAAGAATAGATGAACAATTAAACGTTGAAAGCCAAGACAAGCTATACCTGATACATCTAACTTACCTAGTGAAAAATGGGAAAACTTTACAGATAAAAATTGAAAAATAATTTCAATTAGATATTGAAAAGATGATAAATGAACCCCATCATTCTTTGCTAGAGAACGAGTTCAAAGCCCTGATGGCAATTATACGCGACTAGAATATGACCCATTTGAAGCAGAGTGAAATAATTATGAAATATATAATAATATACGTGGGGCAAAAAAGAATGAAGATTGAAGTATAGATTATTCTTTTAAGGACGGAATTTTCTGGCGTAAATATAATATGTCAGCTAACGCAAAATAATTTAAATAATTAACTTTATATTAATGCCAACACAAGAAGAATTAAATGCTGCTCAGGTTGAATTAGATATAGCTAATGATAACTATGCACAGCTTGCAGATAGATATAATAAATATAAAAGATTGTTTGAGACATATGCAAATGCTACACCTGAACAACAAGCAAGAGCTGCTGGAGTTATGAGACAGGCAATAGATGAATATAATCAAATAAGGTTAAATATGTATACTGCTGAGGATAGAATTCAGCAGGCTCAAAATAGAGTGAATAATTACAATTCTATAATTAATCAACCAGCTCAAACTCAGGTCCAGCGTGTACAAAGAAGGACAATAACTCCTACTCAAACAGTAGTTCCAACTACGACACAAAATAATACTACATATGTCGCTCCTATTCAAAGAGTAACTAATTCTAATTATATTCCAAATCAAAATATGTTGAGAATAAATTGAGTTAATACTCAACAGGCTACAATCTCTCCAGCTCCTACAGTTCCTTATGAAATACAGAATGTTAGGAATTTAAGATGAAATGATTATTTACAATGATTAAAAAACTTAGAAAATAATTATTGATATAATGTCATCTGACAAAGAGCTTATAGAAATTGAGAGTCATACAGAACTTACTAATTTAAATAAATAATATTTAACTTATGGTAACAAACAGATGAAGAGTTGTATGAGGGTTTATGGATGCTAATGGAAATATTGTAGAAGAATATGCAAACCCAGCTCAAGAGATGTATGACTACATACATTGAAACGAAACTGAGTTTCATCCTAGTTGGGAAAATAGCACCGCTTCTACAGTTGACCCTATACAATCTATGACTCCTTCAAATACATTCTCTAATTATGATGTGTATAACCTACAAGCACAAGGCTATGCTAATCAATGAGATAATGCTATGGCAAATGCTTATGGATGAATTGCTAATAACTTATGAAGGTATTCAACATTCGCAAATAATTCATTGAATGCAGCTGATGCATTATTAAATTATGTAAAGCAGAACGAAGCTTGATTACAATGAGCAGCTAGATGAGCATATAATACAATCTTATCAGATTTACAAAACCAAAGAGATTATATAAATAACACATTCTGACCAGAGTGAAGTCTTACTAAAGAAGTTAATTCATATTATGATGATTTATGAAATTATTTAGCTAGCGATGCTTGAAGACAAGCAGCGGCTATTGCTGCTCAATGAGTACATTCCTGAGCTAGTTTATGAAGTATCAGAGCTCAGCAAAATGAGGCCTATAATCAAAGTTTCTGAAGATATATTCAAGCTAAAGAACAACAGATTAATGCTAAATTAAATATAGCTACAAATCTAATTAACTTTATGTCTAATCTGAGAAAAGAATATTGAGATACAACAAATCAATATGTCATAGATTTATATAGAAGAGCTAATGATTTATATAATACTATAGCTCAAAATACAGCTTCAGACATTGATAACTATAATAAGGCTTTAGCTACTCCTACTTCAAGATGAGGTAGTGGAAGCTGAACTTCTACAACGACTGAATTACTAAACAGGTGGAATCAATTAAAAGGCTCTTGATTAACTGATGAACAAGCAAAGGCTCAGTTAGTAAAAGAATGATATTTTGCTGCTTCTGCAGATACAGATAAGTGAAATAATATAGAAGTTAATGAAACTGCTAGACAAAAAACAGGTTGAAATAAAAAAACTCCTAGTCAAAGTGTATGATTATGAGATGTAGTTCAGGCTATGTTATATACAAATCCAGCATATTTAACAGGACGTTGAGCTAGTTGGTTGGGCGAACGTATTGGTAGTATATTTAAATAATAATTAGATAACTATGGGCAGTAGAGAGGTTCCCCATTAGAAGTAGCAAAAAGAAAGACTTGAAAAATAATAAATAATAACTAATATATATACACATATTTATATTATTGGTTTGTATTATGGAAGAAAAAGTTTGTAAATTTTGCTGAAAAAGATTTAACCCAAGCCACAAAGCACAAGTTTTTTGTTCGCTAAAATGTAGTCAGCGCCGCGAGCATAAATTAAACTGTGTTATATGTTGAAATGAGTTTATATGATATTCTACAACTAATAAGTATTGTTCTAAAAAATGTACAACTGAGGCTAAAAGGTTGAATGCTGCGAAACTTAGGCTAAAGAAATGCAAATTATGCTGATGTGATTTTATGTGAACTGAGCAGCAGAGATATTGTGGAGATTGTAAAAAGAAAATTCCTAGGCTAACACGAGAAAATACTCCCGAAGAAATAAAAGAGAAAAGAAGACAGCAGGCCCTGATGGCTAGAGCTATACAGCAGCAGCAGTTTGATGCTCAGTCGGAGGAGGAAAAAGAAAAAAGAAAAAAGAAACATTGAGAGATATTTAAAAAGCGAAGAGATGGACTTACTAAAGAACAGCGAGACAGTGTACAAGAAAAAGCACATAGAACACTTAAGGTAAATGCCGGGAAAAGGAAAAAAGAAAAATGATATGCACGGACATTTGAAAGGCCTTGAGCTTCTGCTTATGCTAGAAAATTTTATACAAAAAATTCTAAGGTTAATTCGAAACGAAAGAAAGAATTTGAAAAATATTGATATGAAATTTTCAGTGAGTTTAATTTATGAGACTATCGATATGACTTTAAAATATGAAACACATTGATAGAAATAAATCCACGAGCTTTTCATAATTCCAACATACAAGTCAAGTCAGATTATAAATTAAAAGACAAAGAATATCATTATAACAAACTAAAATTCGCTATAGATAATTGATATAATTGTATTATGGTTTGGCCTTGGATGACTTTGGAAGATGCCTTAGTGTTAATAAAAGAAAATAAAAAAGTTAGTCAGTCAGAAATAGTGACACATTGGTTTAATATAAAAACTAAAGAACATTTGGTCTGAGATAATTATAGCGAAGAAGAAATGAAGACGAACTGATATGCTAAAATTTATGACTGATGAGAAAATTATTTATAACTTAATAAATATATTATGGCACGTAATATTTTTAGTAGGATGGTGCGAAAACTTACAAATGAAAGGTGACTGCCATTAGACTATGCAAAACGCTTGGCCTATAAAACTCAAGTTAGGAATTGACATCTTATTCCTTGAACTTACCAATTAACTGAGGAATGAAAAACATATTCTAATCTCTTCTCTGAAAAGAGAGCTGTGATTAGAAAAAATAGAGCTAGACAAAATCAACTAGCTAAAAAACAAAACGCTTTAAATTGAGTATTAGAATAATATGAGACACGAACTAGATTGAGGTACAACCAAATGTTCTTGTAAAGGATGAGGTTGTAAAATATGTTGAGCCAGTAATAAACAGATTTCCCTACATAATGACCTAATGAAGTTTTGACTTAGTAAAGAAATACTCAAAGAAAATCTAAATAAAATTAATTGATATTTAGATAAGGTAGACTCATATACATTATATGAATTTATTTCGGGGGTGATTGATGAAGAGAAATTTAATGAAGCGGTAGCTAATTATAAAAGTTACCTTAAGCCATACGTTCCTAAAAAGAAAGAAAGCGAAGTGGCTAACTTTAAACCTACGAAGAATCCAGATACCCATCATAAATTCCCTGGCTCTTCAGCTTGGGACCGTTGTGTTTATTGTAACTGTATTAGAAAATATTGTGGAAAAGAAGAATGCCCTATGTATATAGGAAATGAAAATGATGAGTAATATCAGTTACTACCGTCTTCAAAATTAAAATAAGACAATGTTGATATGCTGGGTGGCATAATTGTCCATCCAGCATTTATTTATATATAAAAATGAATAACCTATGAGCGATTGTAAATGTAAACAACCTTGTGGACCTTGTAGTAATAATTGCCCAGATGATGGAGAAATAATTGAAAGTACAGTATTAGACCCAGAGGATTGTAATACAAATTGTTGCTGAAAAACTTGTAGCGATAACTGTTGAATAAATATTCAATCCACTAACGATTGTCTCGTAGTTGATACAAGCGAGTGCTGAGTAATTAAACTTACAGCAGAATGTCCTAAACCAACATATGTAAAAGCTTGAAATAACATAACAGTAAGGGATGTAACTCCTCCCAGTGATTGTTATATAGACTGATGAGATTGTAGCGTAAAAGGTTGATGGGAGATTTCCTCTACAGATGAAACAGTAAAAGCTTGTGGAGGAGACACTACTCCAGGATACTTAAATGAGAAGCTTGATGCAGGTAATTGAATAGTAATAGATGAAATAAATTGTTGATGAGGTGACGCATATTTAAGAATATGAATAAAAGATTGAGTTATCCCTGAATGTCCTGATGTCCCTGATTTAGTTATTAATAATCAAAGCCAATTTATCAACGTCACCCAAAGTTGAGACCATAGACACGTTGTAACTATAACTGATAAATCAAGTCAAAGCATATTTGATAATACTGTAATGATTTGATTTCTATCTAATAAAGATTATACAGTTTGATTCAACTCTGATTGAAATGCTGAAAGAGTTACTTGGATAGAAACAGCTGACCAATGATGATGATGGGACTTATTAACTTGAAATAAGAAATTAGCGACAAAGAATTGAATTAAAATAAAGCAAAGTTGATATTATTGGTTATATTGACAATTAACTGTAGCAAACAACTGGAAAGATACTCCTAGATATACTAACCTATGAAGATGACTATTAAGAATAAAATGAGAAAGAGAATGGATATGATGATTATTTGCCTCTTTATGTACAGCAAAGCATTGAGCATATTGAACACAGACAGTATTTAAATGAGGTAATTGAATTAGTATAGCACAAGACTGAACTATATCTGTTACTTGAGCTACCGTATCTACTTCTGAATGATGATGAACTTGGAATGTAAACTTTAATCAATGAAGCTGAATTCAACCAACTCTTTGATATGATTGACCTTGGATGACATATAATATCTGAGTCTTTGTTGACCTACGTGAATGAGATGAAATAACATTATGATATCGTTGTCAATCAAACATCCCAGAAGCAGCAAATTGACATACAACAAATTTTAGAATAGTTTGAGCAAATGATAGTTCTACAGAATTTAAATCTCTTTTCTGAGGAACTTGTTTGTGAGTTCAGCTTATAACTCCTACATTGTTCCAAGCTGATGTTACTAGTGAAATAGTTGAAACAATTAAATAATAAAAACCCCTCAAAAGAGGGGCTTTTTTATAAATAGAACATAACGAAGACTACAGATAAACTTACTATCAATGTTATACATAATATAGTAAAGTTCATCTCCATTTCTTTCATCCTCTTTTCTAAAGAGGAATTTTTTTTAATTAGAGTTTCTATTATTCTATCAAAGTTTTGCAGCGATGTTTTCGCTCATTCATTTTGGCTCTGTGTATTCTTCGTTACAGAGGACTGGAGTGCATTCATAACTAGGTGGATTACCAAGTAAAGTTTGTTCCATTTCATATGGGTCTTGATGAGCATAGAAGTTATACATTTCTCAATCTCTATAAGCATAAATAGGGAACTCACAATATTCGTCTGTCTTTACTGCTAAACGAAGACTTCATAGGAAATTCTCATATTTATTAGCAGAGAAGAAAGCTTGTTCTCAACTACCAGCGACGATTTCTCATTCGTCTGGTACTTGGAACATACTATAATCATCCACGTGCCATAGAGTATTGGTGTTGGTCTCTAAGATTAACAATCAGACAGCTGGGTCTTTTGACAGTTCTGATACCGTTCTTCGAGCATCTACTAATGCTGTCTGTATTACTACGCCTAAATCCATTGTATTTTTTACCTTTGTAATTTCAAGCTTAGCTTCAAGTAAATTTAAAGTCAAATCTATTTCTCTAGTTCCCCCGCAAGAAGCTATAACTAAATCACAATTCTTTCAGTTAATTTCTCTTAATTTAGGACGATATTTTCTAGCAGCACTTACTTGAGCCTGCCCTACAGTTATGCAATCGTCTGTAAATAAAGTCCATTTTTTATCTTCTTTTGTTTTTCAAAATTGTTTTGCAGCGATGATGGTCATTTTTATTTTTGTTTAGTAGTAAATTAAAATCAACAGTATCAACCAACTAAGTCGTATTCAGCATCATCTAACAAGAATGCCGCCCCTTGTTCTTCATTAATTCTTTTTTCTTTAAATTCATTTAGTTCTTTATTGGCTTCATCTGTTACCTTTTGATATTCAGCAGATAGGTCAGACATTTTCTTATCTATCTCATTTAATCTATTTTCTTTTTCTTCTGTCCAACTCTCTGTATCGTTGTTCTCTTTTGATGCAGCTTTTTCTTTTCAGAGATTATTTCTTTCTTCTCCTAAAGGTTTCATCTCTTCAGAGATTCTATTCCATTCAGGTTTACATTTTGCTTCGACTATTTCTTCAGCTTTCTTTTCTATGTCTCCTCCTACAGTTTTGTATAATTCAGATTTGTCTAATTCTGCTACTGCCTTAGCGATTGTAGACATATCTTGTCCGAAGAAGTTGATTAAATCTCTCCAAGTTACTGAAGCAATTGATGAATGAAGCCATTGGTCTATTAAACGGCATTCTTTTACATTAACTCATTTCATTTTTTTGTATTTGGTAAATAATAAAACTTAATAGTCTGGGCAGAACCCAGATAAATAATGTTTATAGTTTAGTAGATTATCGCCTTTATGGTCGTCTAGTAAATTATACTCATCAAGTATATATGGCGTTATCTCTATTCTAGTTAGTCGGCAATTTTTGGCATAGCCTACATTTCTTACTCTAATCTCTTTTACAATAAATCTGTTGTCGTCTTCTATTACTCATAAATCAACTAACGTATCCATTATACTAGATACTTGATTATCACAATCAGATTTTACTCTGTCTCATACAATTGATGTTATATTTATTTCACAAGAATTAGCCTTAAATTTCCATTCTACATCTCATAGCTTGTTCATTATTCTCTTATGCCATTCAATATAGTTCTGACTTGGCAGAGAGACTTTACCAAAGTTTTGACGACTATTTTTTTTAGGGGCTATTGCTCAAGATAAATATATCTCTATTTTATCTTTTTTATTGCAAGTCACTTCTGCATCAATACTTTGCCGCCTTCGTCATTCAAATTTCTTTTTTGTTTTTCCCATTTTATTTTTATCTAAGGTAAATATCTGCCTTGAATTTAAGATAGTTTATAACATTCTGTAAATCTGCTAAATCTATATCTGTAGTATAGCCCATAGAGAAATCTCATTCTTTAGTTTTTACAAATATATAGACTACTCAATCTCAATCTGCAGTTAAGTCAAAGAATTTTTCCAACTCTCTTACAGGTTCCTCAATAGAATACCAAGCTTTATTAAAATGCTTTAGAAACTCTCTCAAAGTTTCAGCTATAGCATTCTCTTGCTTAGCTATTTTCTCCTCAAGTTTGTCCATTTGTTTCTATCTTATTAAATAAAATAGGTAATGTTTCACATTTTAATACATACATCTCAGCTCTAAATCAATCTCCTCATTTAGTAGTACGTTTCTCTACATCCATAAGCCTAAGGATTAATTCCCCTCTCTCCTGGACCCACCATTCTCACTTTACATTATAGACTATATAATCTGCTACAGAGGTGTAAATACCTGAGGCTTTTCAAGAGCAACGAGTTTCAATTACATAATTTCAGGTATCTTGTGCTTTAAGGTCCTTCTTTATTTCATAAGTCTTCTCTCATTCTGGGGTAGTAATCTTTATATCCCAAAGCTTAAATTTTCATTGAGCGATTTCAAGGGTAATAACCTTTTCTGTACTAAGTAAAAGCTTAGCAAATTCTATTTGGCAAGCTTCTCATATTGCAAGGTCAGATACAAATGACATATTCTATTTTTGTTTATAAAAGTTTTTTATTTCCAAGAGTTTTTCTTCTTTGCTCTTTTCTTTTTAGGTTTCTCTTTTACTGGAGCGTCTAAGTCTACAGTTTTTACATAGCCAAAGAAAGTTTCTTGTTTCTTATCTTTCTCTGTCACTTCCTCAACTACATCTATAGTTAAAGCAACAATGTTTCATTTAATGATAATATCATTTATTTGCTTTATTTCTTTGTAGGTAAGGTTATACATTTCAAAGACTTTCGTAGCTTCTTCATTAGAGGTAATGGTGAATTCTTGGTGGTATGGTAGTTTAGTTTCTTCTCATTTAAAGAAGGTATAGTCTTTAACTTCACGAGCAATCGTGACTTCTTCTATTTCTATTTTTGCGTTCAGCTTAATTATGATTTCGTTTATTTTTTCTACGAGCATATTGAAATCAGTAATTCAAGGAGCGCGTCTAATAAAATCAAGTTTCTGCATCCCCATTAAATTGGTAATCTAAAGTTGTCAACTGCAAGAGCGTCGGTTCATCTAGCTCTAGGTTTCTTAGGCTTAGAGGGGAGGGGTTCGGTCCCCAGGCCCCCGGTTTCCAAATTTTCGCTCGGCATTTCGGGTTCTGGTCTAAGAATGACTTTTTTCTCCTGTTGCTCCTTTTTCCTAAGGGCCACCTCTTTATCAAGACTTTCATTCTCTTTCTTAATTCTTTCTAGGGTCTCCCTCTTGGATTTATTCTTTTCTAGGTAATCTTGAATTAGATGCTTTGATTCCTTAATTGTTACACGGAATGGTTCGTCTAGTTCAGAGATTGTCTGGCTCCATAACTGAGCCACTATCGTTGCGAGCTGAAACTTATCTAAATTAAGTTTATGCTCTTTTAGGTAGTCTTCGCACACCTCTATTAAATGAGCATTACAGTCGTCTAGCATATTATCGGTGTCTGATTTATTATATTTTAATATAACTTCTAATCATAACTTTTCTACAGAGAAAGAAATTATAGATTGATACACCGTTATATACTGAGAAATAACTTTTTGCTCTGCATTAGCTGTTAGTTGCATCTTCTAAATCGTTTTCTTCTAAAAACCTTTTTATCTTTAATCAGATTGTATCCACAATATCTCTTACATTATAGTATGTAGTTTTCATAAGTCTTGCGATTTCATATTTCCCTCTTCATTCTCATACATATTGGAGTACCTTTGCCTCCAATGGAGAAATTATATTATTTACTACTAATACATACTGTAACATATCGACATCCATATCATAACTTCGGCTATCACTATCTCTAATATCATCTATAGTATAGCTTTCAGCTCCATATTGATTTAATTTATTATATAGGGCTCAGCCTCATCTATTGAATAAATACCATAGTTTAGAGATTTTCTTTTCGTCTGGTATATCCTTTCTCAAAAGGATTTCATCAGCCAATAACATTACTTCTGATATTATATCATCTTTAGTATAAGTATTGTTTTTTATCCTCATTAAAGGGTTTTTTCTCATTAGCTTCGGGAGATTTTCAAATAGAAATATTCTCCCCTCTTGCTTATCTTTTTGATATAGCTCTAAGATTTTTTCATAAATCATTTTGTTTTTTTGTTTACTAAATCTGTTAGTTTTATTGGTTCAGGGCATTCCAAAAAACCATTGTGGATATTGATGTGACATTTAGGGCATACGGGGACGATAAACTCTCGCATCTCCATTGATTTATATGATGGGTGATGCATATGAATACGCCCTGCTTTTCAGCAAACCACACAAGAATTAAACTTTATCTTATTTTTTTTCTTAAATTCTTTCGCTTTTTGATGGAAGTAGTATCGGCTAAATCATATCTCCTCACTTTTTCCCTTCGAATAGTTCTTCGCGTAGTCGTTTCGTTTTCATAGAGCTTTGTATTTTTCATAATACTCTTTCTCCTTTTCCTTATTCTTTTTATGCCATTCTTGTGTTTTCAAATTGCGAGCGTCTCTGTTTTTAAGATTATATACTTTATTTTTTTTCTTCTCGCACTCAATACAGCTATAAGCAGCCCCTCTACTTCCCCTTCGAAATTTATTTTCTGGGAGATATTTAAAACAAGTATTACATTTGTATAAAATTTCCCCCTCAATCTTTTTTATTTGGCGCGGTTTACGTAAACGATTATCCCAATCTCATAAATATTTTATAGCTTCCTCTTTAGTTAGTCATTTATTTTTCATATGCCATCATATTTTACTTTCAAAATTAATTCTTTCTTTATTATCATTACGATATGCACGTTTACACTCGAGACAAATATTAGCGACTCACCGCTTAGATTTATTATTTTTTACAAAATCTTCAGCTCTTTTAAATTCCTCACACTTAGAGCATTGAAATAAAATAGTTCAATCTTCTAGCATTTTAGTTTGTCTCTTTCTTGGCATTTTTTATCCCCTATTAATAAAAAATTAGCACCTAAAATATGTCCATATTCTAGGCACTAGTTCTGTTATTCTTTTCGTCAAAGATATCCTTAAGACACCTTCAACAAGTTACCACATCAACTCATAAATATTTACTTACACATTCATACATATATTGGTAGGCATACTCTGCTAATTCCATATAGTCTGTATTATTTTGGTCTGTGTCTCGTAGTTCCTGAGCGAATTGATAGCAACATATGCTATGCTTTAAAATGCAATGTCGCTTATCATCGGCCGTATCTACCATCTCTCTCAACACTCTCATAGCTTGTCTTCTTTTTTCTGTTAATTCTTCTAGTTTGTTATTATGGTATACGCTTTCTTCTTGCATTTCATTTATCTGCTCTTCTGTGTATAGCTCGGGGTGTTGCAAGTCTGATTGGATAGACATCATAAGCTCGTAGTGGTGGCTGTGAGCCGCACATAGATTAGCAATTAATTCTATGATTTCAGTCTCTGCTCACCTAGATGAGTTTGGATTATTCATTTTCGTTTTTTGTTTAAGGTAAATATTATAATCTGTCTAAAGCCTCTTCAGAGGTTTTAATCTCCCCATTATGCACTTTAGTTAAATATTCTTTTAACTTATCTCGTACAAAAGTTTCACATTCTTCTCTAGTTAATACGTGGGTCATTACCTGCAACTTTGGAGTTTTGTTTTTTATAAATATGAGATATGAGAATGAGATTTTCTCTAGCTCTGGATGAGCTAAGAATTGCATCCAGCTATATCGTCTCGCTTGATAGCAACCTAATTCTCGTTTCTCTTGTTCATTTCGAGCTTTTCTAGCTGTCTTTACATCCCATAGGTATTCACCATCTATTCAAAAATCACACTCTCATTTGCTTATAATCTTATAACCTGACGCGTCTATTTCTACTAAAGAGTTGTGGCTTCTTAGATTATAAACATCCCCACCATAATAAGGCATAGCTAAGTCGACATACTTTTCTAATCCATCATAGACTCGTTGATATGTCTTGTCTAAAACTCAACTAGAGGAATAAAATTGCATCCTGCTTGGATTCATATATTCTCTTCGAACTTTACACTTATCATAGCCGGCCTCTTTTCACTTCGTGATTGTAATCCAGACAATATCCTCGACTATGTTTCATAGCCAAAACGTAGCAGCCTTTTTCTTAGTTTCCTGCTCCGTAACAAACGGATTTTTAGGCGCTAATTCCTTCTCCAAGGTGGATGGACTTATGACTATAGTTTGGTAGTCAGGTTTCAATTCTTTAAAGCAATGGTAGAGCATCTATTTGGTAATTATTTGTGATAAAATATAATTAATAACTAGCTAAACTTAGAATGGCAACTCAAGGTCATCTTCTTTAGCTACCTTTTCATTTTGAATTTCATCTGCAGTAGCATTAACTCTTTCTTGGTATGCAGCTAGTTTAGCACCCCAACTTTGTTGAACATTTTTCTGTTCTTGAGTTAATTTATCACAAATGGTAAACTTAGGGAATGTATATTTAATACTTCAAGTCTTACCATTTTCTACTTTATCAAAGCAAACTAGGTGGTCACTTGCAGCAAATCTATTATCATCTGCAAATGTTTCTAACCAAGCCTTTAATCCAGCTCATTTAATACAGAATGTTCTAAGTTCATCTGTTTTATCTGGGTCTACATAGTGAACGTTCTTAGTAAGTTTTAAACCTACTGCTTTAACTTTATCTTTTATTTCACTCCATAAACCTTCATAGAGAATTTCTCCATTATTACTTCTGATAGTTAAAGGTTCTTTAGCAAATGAATAAACTTCATTAGACCATACTCATCATTTGTCTCCTAGAAATCCTTTTACAGACCATCATTCTGCTACAATGATAAAGCTTTCTGGAAGTTTAATTTCTTCTTCCGTTTGCGTATCTCTATTCCAAGCTTGGAATTTGTCGGATTTCCAATTAGCCCAAGATAAAGATGGATGGCGTGGCGTATCCACGCTAGTTGTTTGTTGTCAATAGATTGGCATCTTATAAATTAGTAATAAATATAAAGGACCTTCTTAATAAGGTAACCCTTTTATAAGGATTTCATTTCCCGTGTCAAGAGATTTTTTATTTTGTTATGTAATACATATTTTTGCAAAGTAAGAACCCACGTTTCTCGTCAGGAGAATAACACAATGAGTCTATATCGCAACCAACTTCTTCATTAAGCGATAGCACTGAAGCTTTTAAAGGTGACGGTAAATCAAATTCTAGGATAAATTGGATGAGAGATTTTGGTAGAAATACAACTCAGTCCATAACGTCTAGTTTATCCTTAGTAATAATTTTAATAGCCCCGTGGTTGTAAACTACGGTGTAACCATTCACTGATTTATATGGATTTATTCCCATAGTTAATTTTGTTTTAATGTAAAAGTTTTTGTTTTGCTAGCTTGACAAAGTTCCACGGCTGACACCTAGTGTAATCCTTTTCTCATATTAGTCTGAATCTTAATGTGTAGGGTATATTTTTCCCCATATGGCAAAGGAGCCATCGGCCCTTCAGACCTAAAAGAAATTCAATTTCACTGGTAAATTGGTCATCTATTTCTTCCGTCCATTTTAGTCAAGCTTCTTCAGCTTCTCTTTTTATAACCCTTCTAGCTTCATAGAAAGGCATAGCTTTTCGCTTGTTAGATAACGTATTTTTCATCTACATAACTTTTTTTATAAATTCTCTTGACATAGAGTTATAAATGATTAATATTGACTCCGCTGTCAATAAAAAGCTAGTTGACTTATCTAAATTTCTATTACAACTAACACATTCTCGGTTGACAGATAGTCTCTCTTTGTATCTTGGGGTAAGTACAAAGAACAACGTGTGGGCTGGTGCTCACATTTTTGTTTTTAATAAATTTTATTCAGAGAAACCCCAGGTACTTTCGTAGTCAAAATTCAAATAAGCCTCGTTGGTTTCTGAAGCTGAAGAATTATCCACTATAGGGATAAAACTTCAATAATCTGTTTGAAAATAAAAGCCCCAACGAGGACAAAATATATTGGTACCATCACATAACATAGGTATTCAATCTATGATATCTGCTACGTACCATAACATTTGCTCGTTAGGGCTCTCTACCAAGTCTCCTACCTGTAGGAGAATACTGGGGTAAACTCTCATTTTTGTTTTTGTTTTTGCTGGCTAAATAATTACAACAATTATTTCATAATGTTATCAAAATAGATTTCAAGTCTTTTTTTATAAAGAGGTATAGTCGATTACGTGAGCTAGTCTAGCTCTAGTTTTTTTATTACTGAATTATATGCTTTTGCCCAATTCGTGCAAGCCGATTGACAATAAGCTGATTTACCTTTGAGCCAGTCTGCTCAAGTAATTCTCTTTCCCCATCAATTTTTTTTGTAAAGCGAAACCCAAACTTGAATTGATTCTTCAACGCTTGAGAACTTTCTCTTTGTTCACTTATACATAAGCCCTAGTCAATTATTACTAGGCTTCATTCATTTAGTAAATAAAGTACTTTCGGCGTTAGCAACGCCTACGATACTTTCAATACAGTGTCTATAGTCATCATATACTTGTGTAGTGCATTCATTGACTATAGCATAACTGATACTGTAGTCCCCTATTAAAGCATTTACTTTATTAGCAAGATTAACTTTTGTATCTTCCCAAGTGTAAATTACGGTTTCAATTTCCTTTACATCTCAAGAAGCTACACTACCTGTCTCAACAACAGGTTCCACTTGCATCTCAGTTATAATATCCTCACCGTGTCAAGCATTAAAACCTAACATAAATATTAGGATGATAGACATAACAGCGATAAGGATTTTTAATCGTTTAGTTGCCATACTTTGGTTTAAAAGTTAAATCTTCTCCTCCTATATTTCTATAGAGAGGATGCAGACCATACCTCTTCCTCCTCTTTTTTTACGGCTAGAGAGTTCC
>Ga0247611_10003680_pt1 | contig 22348 bp, 20 predicted proteins | sample 177DNAGHGhighgp2_FD_192422 | JGI IMG/M metagenome (GOLD analysis project Ga0247611, IMG submission 192422) | Sheep rumen microbial communities from Palmerston North, Manawatu-Wanganui, New Zealand - 1770 DNA GHGhigh gp2 | ecosystem: Host-associated > Mammals > Digestive system > Stomach > Rumen... | reverse complement strand
CGAAATAAGTCCACAAAACTGAAAATTTATTTGTATTTATTGCAGTAATATATTGCGGAACATTTGATTGAACAACAACTTCATCTATTCCGTCACCGTTTATATCACCCACAGCCGGTGCACCCGCAACAAGATGAGCTTTACCGGTACTATCCAAATCAACAATTTTTTTCGTTCTTGTAGCACCGTCAATAAAAAACACTTTGCTGTTATAGTTTGCAATAACAACAAAAGGATTGAAATCTTTTCTGTTTAATATTACCGGACTTGCATATATAGGGCCATCAACGGATTCTGTTTGTCTATGATAAGAAGGAAAACCCGGAGAATACAAAAAGTGGACATTACCCTCTTCAGACACCACAACAACATCCTTTCTACCGTCGGAATCCAAATCACAAACAACCGGTGTTAAACATGCCAGTTCGCCGCCTAACATTTCCTGCACTATAGAAGTTCCCGTCTGCCCGTCAATAATATATATCATACCGGATTTTGATACGGCAACAATATCAGCAAAACCGTCATTATTTATATCATCGGTTACAAGAGAAGCAACACCGGAGTTATATATCTGTATCGGATTCCAAAGTAAATTTCCTTTTTTACCGTCCCATGCATATAAAAAACCGGCACTGCATAACATTGAAATATCATTTATTCCATCTCCGTTAAAATCTGCAATAACAGGAGTAGCTGTTACATCATAATTTCCTGTATCAACTTTCATGGGAACATCTTTTGACCAATTTGTATTTATTGATAATTTAACTTTTCCATCACTTGAATTTAATGCAGAAATTCCGCTGTATCCGCAAAATATAAGATATGAAGAAACGCCAAAAATTATTAATAATGTTAAAATTTTTATAAATTTTAAAAATTTTAAAGCAAATAAATTTTGTCTTAAAGGTAAAGAATAATTTTCATTGTAATAATCAACTACTCTGAATATTGTTCTTCCTATTGAAATTTCATCACCGAGTTTTATGGAAGTAGTGTTCAACTGTCCTAATTTTTCTCCGTTTATTGCAACACCGCCGGTACTACCTATATCGGTAATTGTATATTCATTTTCTACACCTGTTATTTTGGCATGTCCTTTGGAAACGGTCATGTCACCGGAAAGAACAATATCGTTTTCTACTCCTCTGGGTGAAACATCTTCTCTTCCTATAAAAGTATCATTTTGTTGTTTTATAACAAATTTTTTGCCGTAAAACTTACCGTATATACCTATTAAATAATATTGAGGAAACAATACATCAAACTTATTTACCGAAACATCTTCCAAAAAAGAAATTGTCCAATTTGCAACAGTTATCTCATCACCGAAATTCAATTGAATTTCAGTTATATTTTTCCCGTTAACCTGTGTTCCGGTAATTGTATTTTGATCTTTTAAAATATATTTATTATCCGAGTAAAGAATTACACAGTGTTGTTCGGAAACATTTTGTTTATCGGCAAGAACGATATCATTACCTTTTTTGCTTCCTATAAAAATTTTTGTTTTAGTTCTTCTCACTACAAATTCTTTTAAAACTTCTTCTTTCTTTTTTAGTAATAACCTTGGCATATTATTTTTCCCTTTTAATTATCTTGCAATAAATAAAGCCGCTATCATTGTTAAGCCTAAACTTATTTTTGCTATCGTTCCTGTTTTACTTGAACCTTCGGAAGAAACGGATTTTGAATCGGATTCATCGGAATTTTCAGTTACTTTTAAATTATTTAATCTGTTCTCTATTCTTTTTATATCTTTTGCCGTTTGCGTATTTAATTTTTGTATTTCGGCATCAACATAATCGTTTGTAGGAATATTTGCTACCGTCTTTTTTATTGAAGCTATTTGTAAATTTATATTTTTCATTTGAGAATTAGTTAATTTATCATCTTTACCGGATGGAGCGACAAAGGCAGCTTGAGTGCTTTCCAAATCATTTACCTTTTTTGACATTGCAACATAACTTTTTTGTATTTGATTTAAAGTGGCTTTCATTTCGGCAAGCTCACTGGCAGTAACATCCGAATTTTTTATTTTTTTAGAATTCTTATCTTTTAAACTTGAAGCAGAAGCAAGTTCCATCTCAAAACCTTCAATTTTTTTATTTAATGCAACAACCTGTTTCCTGAGTGCAAGCATATTTTTACTATCATTTTCGGAAATATTTTCGGAATTCTTTTTATCAACAGAACCTTTATCAATAGAAGCAGAAACGGAAGAAAGTTCCTGTTCGAAATTATTCATTTTTTTGTTAAGTGCTAAAAATTGTTTTTTTATGGCAAGCATATTTCTACTGTCTATTTCTGAATTGTTTTCGGAATTCTTTTTATCAGCAGAACCTTTATCAATAGAAGCGGAAACGGAAGAAAGCTCCTGTTCAAAATTGTTCATTTTTTTGTTAAGTGCTAAAAATTGTTTTTTTATGGCAAGCATATTTTTACTGTCTATTTCTGAATCGTTCCCCGAATTTTTTTTATTCTCTTTATTAACGGAATCTGAAACCAAAATAAGTTCTTTCTCAAAATTATCTATTTTTTTATTAAGTGCAGCAAAATCTTTTCTTAATGCAAGTATACTTTTTGAATCGCTTTTTGAAAGAACCGATGAAGAATCTGCAATTGCAGCAGCATTACCACCGCTTGAAACTAAACTCACTTTTTTTTGCAAACTTCTAAAAACTTTTGACTGAGCCAAAGTATTATCCAACAACATCGGCATATTCGGTTCCAAATCGTTCATAACAGCTACTATATCAACTGAACCGGAAGCTGCACTCTTTGTTTTACCTCCGGTAGTATTTGCAGAATTTTTTTCAAGAGCTGCTATTCTGTTACTTAATGCCATATACTGTTTTTTAGTGAGCCCGCCACTTTCAGAAACCGCAGCTGCAGCTACTCCGGACCCGCCGGAAGTTTTTTTATCATATTCATACAATGCCTTTATCAAAGCACCTCTTGTAATCTTTTCATCTTCGACAAAAACAGATGCACCGTATTGATTTATAAATTTAGGCATTTTCGTTGACAGAGAATTTATCATTTCTCTTAATACGGGGTCCGTTACATCTTTTTTCTCGGCAGAAAAACAAACCGATACATTAACAGCCATAGCCAGCGTTACAAAACTACTGATAATTTTTTTATTCATTGTTAACCTCTAAAAATAAAGATTAAGTGAGAACTTTGTATTTTGTTCAAAAATATTACCGCTTAATAAAGCTATATCAAGTTGCAAATAAATTTTTGATATATAAAAATCAATACCGAAACCGCAATTATATCCTATATTTTTGTTTAGTTCAGAAGAAATATCATGTCTGTTTTCTATTGCCCAACCCTCAATTCCGCCTCTTAAAAATAAGCCGTTAATTCCAAAATTATCAAGTGCCAAAACATCCGTTATACCGAACTCCAAACCCAAATTACTTGATAACGGATCATCTTGCCTTTGCATCAAATCTAAAGCAGGTAACAACTGAAATCTTTTACCGAATTTGAATAAATTTGAAACACCGAATTTTGTCGTTAAAGGTGCTTTATCATCCCCTATAACAACTCCTTTTTGAACTAATGCACCGAAATTTAAACTGCTTATAGAATAAATTAAACCGACATCAAAGTCCATACCGGAATCGGAAAGTCCCGCTTCGGAAAATTTATAAGAAATAAATTTTAAGGATGCACCTGCATATAAACTTGAACCTCCTTTAAATATGGGAATACCTGCCGATAAATAATATGCATTGTCGGTATGACTCATTGTTCGTCTTGAAGTGCTTCCTTCGGGATTATATTGAATATTATCCATTGTTGAAGAAATATATCCTAAACCGAATACAGTTTCTCCTAAAATTTTTGTAAATTTACTTGCAGGAACAGCCAATGCAAAAAATTGATGTGTGGGAACAATATCTTTTAATCCCGGATATTTATCACTTGCCCCGCTTGCCCCCATGGCCGTAAAAGCATATTGTTGCCTTTTTGCAAGCCCTGCAGGGTTCCAATAAACAGCACTTGTATCATCCGATATTGATGTAAAAGCTCCGCCCATAGCCATGGCTCTTGCACCTACACCTTTTTTTAAGAAAGCCGCAGCATCCGTTCCCGCAAAAGCAGAACTGCTTATAAGCCCCATACAAACTAATACTGATAAAAATTTTAATTTTGTCATATTATTTTCCTATGGCTAATGCCGTATATCTTCTATGTTCCCCATTTCCTGTTGTAGATTTTGCTATTATTTCACAAATATATGCACCAACCGCTAATATTTGTCCTGCATAATTTCTTCCGTTCCATTCAACACTGTTTATTCCGGCTTTAAAATTTTCATCTTTTATCAAACGACAAACAATTTTACCTGCTTTATCATATAAATTTATCGTTACGTTACTGTCATAGGCCAAAATAAATTTTATTGTTGTATTTTGTTGTTTAGGTTTAAAAGGTGACGGATAAATATAAATATCAGCAACACCGGTTCCTATTGCTTTGAATGTAACTTCGGAACTTTCTTCAATATTTTTACCGGTTAAAGAAATTTTTAAAGTATATTGTTTATTTGCAGAAAGATTTGCCGGCAAATTATTTGAAATATTTTCACCTGATATCGCAGCCAAATCGGAATAATTACATTTTAAACAACATGTATTCGGATCTACAAAACCCTTATCAACCAATACCGCGGTAGACAAACTTACTTCCCCTATATTAACCAAAGATATTGTTACGGTAGAAACAACATCAATAGAAATTGCTGTTGTTTCTATTAAAGGATCAAGTGCAGCCGTTCCCATAGTTGCATCCGGTGAAATTATTTTAAAATCAGAAGGATCAACTATATTTGTCCAAACGGTAAATTCATTCGATTCTCTGCTGGAATATTCCGTTCCAGCTTCATATTGAGCATAAAATTGAATTCTATGCTGATTTTGTGAGGAATCAAAAGTAATACTCTGCTCAAAATTAACCGTTGCTGCTTTAGTAAAGCCATCAACATTTATATATTCTCCGAATTTACCGTTTTCACCTTCGGCTATTCTGTATAAAAGTTTTGTTATAATTCCGGTACTTGTTTTAATTTCAACTTTTACCGGAACAACATTTGATTCAAAAGTTTTTTGTTCCGTGTTGTTTGTAAAAGTAATTGATGATGACTGCGGTGCTCTTACTGCAGAAAGAAAACCTGCCCTAAAAATAGTATCTTTTGTTTCTTCGGTAGCAACTACAGTTTGCCCTACGGAAATTGTATTCAACGAACCGTTACCGCTTGCTTTACCGCCTGCAGTATTTATCGATACAAAGTTTTTTGTAACAGCATAACACACCGATGCAATAAATAAAACAGTTAAAATAATTAAAATGTTTTTTATTTTTATCATTGTAAATTCACCAATACTAAAATTGTTCCTTTTTTGGAACTGAAATTTGCAAGTGCTTTTCCTATAATTGTTCCCGGTTTAGGATTTGCCCCTGCTTTTTTTGCATAACCTGCAATCGAGGCAGAAACCAACAAATCTCCTCTTTTTATATTTCCGCCTTCGTTACAAACTTTTGTAGGAACTTTACCTACAAGAGCAAGTTTATAACCTTTTTGGTTTTTATTTAACAAAAGTCCCGGTTCGGTTGAAACAACCCCTGCAACTTTTGTATCTTCAGCTACTTTTGTTTTTACAACGGCATCATTTTTTGTTGTATCAATTGAAACAACATCTCCCGGTTGTAAATTTTCACTTGAAGCATACATTTCCGCAAGGTCCGCCCCACCTGTAACAGTTTGACCATCTGAACCTAATTTTACCCATCCTTGGTTGGAACCATTCATTACCCAAACATAATTAGACTCATTTTCTTTTGAAAAAGTAGCAAAATAACTACTATCATTTGTTGGTAATTTTTTTACTGAAATAACACCACTACCATCAATATTAACAGTACTTCCATCTCCTTTTATACCACCTATACTACCAGATGTGGTATTTGAAGCAGCTAATAAATATATACTTCCTCCTGATACAGATACTCCTGACACACCTGTCAAAGATAAATCATCTGCTGTTAATTTCCTAAACTCCGGTACTCCATTTTCATTACTAGGTGCTGCTAATACATATTTTGCAGTCTTACTTCCATAAGGATTTATTGTATCTCCATAATTTTCAGCTAATGATATACTTCCTCCTGATATAGATACTCCTGACACACCTGTCAAAGATAAATCATCTGCTGTTAATTTCCTAAAACTTGGCGTTCCATCATCATCATTCGGTGCTGCTAATACATAATTTTTTGTTTTACTTGCATAAGGATTCTTTGTATCTCCATAATTGTCAGCTAATGATATACTTCCTCCTGATACAGATACTCCTGACGCACCTGTCAAAGATAAATCATCTGCTGTTAATTTCCTAAAACTTGGCGTTCCATCATCATCATTCGGTGCTGCTAATACATAATTTTTTGTTTTACTTGCATAAGGATTCTTTGTATCTCCATAATTGTCAGCTAATGATATACTTCCTCCTGATACAGATACTCCTGACGCACCTGTCAAAGATAAATCATCTGCTGTTAATTCCCTAAACTCCGGTACTCCATTTTTATTACTAGGTGCTGCTAATACATATTTTGCAGTCTTACTTCCATAAGGATTTATTGTATCTCCATAATTTTCAGCTAATGATATACTTCCTCCTGATACAGATACTCCTGACACACCTGTCAAAGATAAATCATCTGCTGTTAATTTCCTAAAACTTGGCATTCCATCATCATCATTCGGTGCTGCTAATACATAATTTTTTGTTTTACTTGCATAAGGATTCTTTGTATCTCCATAATTGTCAGCTAATGATATACTTCCTCCTGATACAGATACTCCTGACACACCTGTCAAAGATAAATCATCTGCTGTTAATTCCCTAAACTCCGGTACTCCATTTTTATTACTAGGTGCTGCTAATACATATTTTGCAGTCTTACTTCCATAAGGATTTATTGTATCTCCATAATTTTCAGCTAATGATATACTCCCTCCTGATAAAGATATCCCGGTACCTGCTGTTGCAGACTGCTTAGTATCAATAGATTTTTGCAGTTTCCCTAAAGCTTTATTTAAGGAATCAGTGTTAACTATGCTCTCTGCCGTTGGAGCTATAGTATAACCTGTTAACGAAGTTATTTTAGAAGAAGCTAATTCAGGAATATCTTCTGTATCCAAAGCCGCACTGCTTATCACTAATCCTTTACTATCATATGTTATCTTTGTTGCTGTTCCACCTGTTATATCTTCGTTTTTCACTACATATGTATCTGTTATAATATTTCCGGAACTATCTTTTATTGCATAAGTTGCAGTTGATGAATAAATTGAAAAAGGAACATGTTGAAATTTAATGCTGGTTTTAGCTAACTCTTTATTATTTGAACTATCATAAACATAAAGAGTATAATCTGTATCCGCAGAAAAAGTTAAATCAGTTAAAGAAACATTAACATTATATAAACCTTCCGAATCCGTATTTTCCGTTGCTGTACCACTTCCTAAATCTCCTATTTGTATTTTTACTTTTTTACCTGTAATTGGATCGCCAAAATCTTTTGTAAGCCTACCTTGAATATTTATTTTCGGATTATCTGCATAAACAAAAATACAAGCAAACAACATTATTGAAACTAATAAAAATTGAAACATATACTTCTTGACAATATTCATACTATCTTTTTTACCTCCTACTTTAAAGGTTTTGCACAATTTACACAGAATCTCAATTTTCTGCTTATAGGTGCTGTATTTACGTATCCGCAATGCGGACAAACTACAATTTGCTGCTCTTCATTATCATCTTCTTCTGCCGCTTCTTCCTGCTGTTTTTTCTTTTTTTCGGCAGCTTTTGCCGCTGCTTTTGCTTTAGCCTTTGCTTTTGCTTCTTCTTTTGCCTTTTCTTTTTCTTTAGCTTTTTCTTCCTTAGCATCCTTTTCTTTTTTTGCAGAATCATCTTCTTTTAAACTATCTTCCACAGGAATATCATCTTTAGCCAAATCATCTATACCTTCGGTATCAATATCAACAGGAACTTCTTCTTCTTTTTTTATTAAATTCATTTCAACATCATAACTAAGTTTTTTACCGGGAAGAACCGATAATTTAAACGGTTGTTGCTCATATTCCTTATTTATGAAATTAAGGTCATATTTACCCGGTAACAAAGTGGTTTTAAACATACCTTTTTTATCTGTTTTTCCAAGTAAAGTTTTTCCCATCCAAATAAATGTTTCCGGAAGAACTTTTTTGGTTACGGCATCTTTTGCTATTAATACAACAGACATTTTAATATATTCCATATACGCCGTAACTTTATCTGTATTGTTTACATCCAGCCTTGCCGAGAAAGGTTTATATTCGCTGTTTCCTAAAAATAAAACATCGTATTCATCAACCGGTAAAGCAACTTTAAACGGTTTAGATGTCGAAATTTCCTCACTTATATTGGTATCTTTATTTGATATTTTAACGGTTGTTGCAACTGAAGCATTAGGCGAATTTTTCGACTTGACGCTGAAAGTAACAAATTTATTCATTTTAACAAATACTTTTGTTTCAGATTCGGCATCAACCAATAATTCTTTTGTTATTTCACCGTATCTTCCGGAAGGATCAAACAGTTTAATATTATAGTTACCTACTTTAAACTGAGTATGCAAAGGTGTAGTTCCTCGAGGAGAAGTCTCTCCTTCAACCTGAACCGTCATTCCTTCCGGATCTGTATTTATTTCAAGTTGTTTAAATAAAGAACCGCTTACACAAAAAACATCCTCACCGTTGACATTTTTCAATTCATGTTTCCAAAAATTGGAATCTACTCCATCAAAAATTTCTTCGGGAGTAGATTTCGAAAAATCAACATTGCATTGACCTGCTTTGGATTCTTTAGCATTTGAACCTAAATCGGCAAAACCATCTTTACTTAACTTTATTGTGTGCGGTGCCGCTATAAGCTGAATATTACACGGAGTAACACCGAATTTATTTCCGTCAACATACACGGAAGCACCTTTAGGCATTGAATCTACATTCAACACAAAATCAAACATTATTTCAATTCTTTCTCTTTTAACTTTATTTGCTTTTTCACTCGGTTCAATTTGAACAACTCTTTGAACAGGTTTAAAACCATCTTTTAAAGCCGTAACTATATATGAACCCGGAGCAACTTTACGGACAGGAATTTCCCCGTAAGCGGTTTGATTATTTAATACAACATCACCGCTTTTTGTTTTCATACTAACTAATGCTCCTTCGGGAGTAGTTGTAATTATAACATCCGGCGGATTCAATTTTGCATATATGCTTTTACCAAAAGGCGTAATTTGCAAAAAGATATCAAGCCCCAATAAAATTATTATCGCAAGCAATAATACTAAAATTATCTTAAATATTGTTTTTTTCAAATTATCAAACTTTTTGAATAGCCAATCGCCCACTTCTTCAAAAACCGTTTTTCCTTTTGCTTCAACTTGAGGTTGCGGTTGTTGCCTTTGCGGTCTTGTTTGTTGAACGGGACGTCTTACAGGCGGCCTTTGCTGCGGCACAGGTACAGGTTGCGATTTAACGGAAGCAACGGGCTGAACATTTTCAGGTACTTGTTTCGGTTTTACGGCCGTTGCCAAAATATTTTCTTTTGCTTTTTTTTCTTCCTGATTTTCTTGAGATTGTTGTTCTTGTTTTATAACTGTTTGAGGGATTTCTTCCCGTGTATTTTGTTCTTGTTCAGCCTGAACGGAAACAGGAGTAGGTTGCACTGTGGGCTGTACAGATTGTCCTTGTTCTGCAATTGTTTGAGTTTTTTCTTGTTGTATATCGTTTTTTGGTTCCGTTTGAACTGGAACGGAAATACTTTCTTCCGTTTTGACTGTATTTTCCGTCTTGTTTTCAACATTAGAAGAAACAGGTTTCTGAATATTTACGGAATTATCAACTTGTTCATTTTTTGTTTCATTTACAGGAACGGATTTTTCATCAACCGAATTATTTGTATCCGTTACAGAATTTGCAGCCATTGCAACAGCCGTAGTTGCAGCTGCCGTCGTTGCAGCCGCTGCTATTGTTGCAACTTTTTCCTCGCTTTTAGGTTGAATTTGAGGTTCCGCATGAACAGGTTTAGCCGGTTCAATTTGAGGTTGAGGTTGAGATTGCTGTTGGACTTGAAGTTGAGATTGTTCCGTAGCACCGGTCATTCCTATTATAGGCTGCCCAACTATAAAATCCTTACATTGAATTTTTATAACATTTCCATCATTTTGAACATCATTGATATTTAATGCTTTAACCGCTTCCACTACTTTTTCGGATTTTGTAACATTTTCTTTAGCTGCAATTGCTATAAAATTAGACAATTCAACAGCTAAATCTTCCGTATCAAAAGATCTTAATACCCTTCTGACATCTTTATACATCTCGATGGCTCTTTCATATCTGTCATCTCTGTTTTTATGTAAAGCCTTTGAAATAATATCCGCTATCTCTTGAGAATTTGAAACTTCAAGAATTTTTGACGCATCAAAAGGTTTATTTATAATTTGGTCTCTTATCTCGTCATTTGTCCCCTGATAAAGTTGTTCTCCCGTCAATATTTCATAATATAAACTTCCCAAAGAAAAGATATCTGTTCTGTGGTCAACATCTGCCTCACCTCTAACCTGTTCGGGAGACATATACGGATATTTTCCGGTAACAACTCTTTCGGGAATTGAATTTTGTATTTCGTCGGCAGTTCTTGCAACACCGAAATCACTAAGTTTTATATTCCCGTCAAAAGACATTAAAACGTTCCCGGGAGAAATATCCCTGTAGACTATACCATAAGGAACACCCGTTATTGAATCCCTTGCAATTCTGTTTGCATAATCAACGGCTTTTAACACATTCATACATATCAAAGTAGCCAACTGCCAAGGAATTAAAATATTTTTTTCTTTACATTTTTTTAAAAGAACTTCCAAATCCAGCCCTCTGACATAATCCAACACTATATAAAAAGAACCGTTACTTCCCTGCCAAAAATGTTGAACTCTGACAACATTGTCATGAATTATATTTTTGGCTATTAAAGCATCTTTATAAAACATCTCAATAAATTTCGGTTCGGCATATTCCGGAAGTAACTCTTTAATGGCAACAAAATTTCTTAAACTGAAATCGTAAGCCAACCAAACGGTGCCAAAACCGCCTACACCGATTTTTTTAACGGTAACATATTGATTATTTATAAGCAGACCTAAACTTATCGGTCCGGAAGATGCCCATTCACTGCCTATCATAATACCTCATTAAATAATAATCTAAAACCTTTTAAAATTATACAATATTTAGTATATAAAATTCAAAAAAAATCAAAGCCGCAACAATTAGAAACCTGTGCTGTTATTCTGTTCTTCCTTCAAACCTTCTATTTGTTGTCCTTCTTCTTTTACAACATTTGAATTTTCCGTTTTATTCTCTTCAAAAGGAAGTTCCTGAACATCGGCATTTTCTTCAACGGATTCATTATTATTTAAACTTTCGTCATTTGTTTCAATTACGGGAAGTTCACTTAAATGGCTTAAACCGAAATGTCTTAAAAATTCCTGTGTTGTTCCGTATAACATGGGTTTGCCTATTGTTTCTTTCTTACCGACAATTTTGATAAGTTTTCTGTCAAGAAGCGTATCCATTACACCGCCGGAATCCACTCCTCTTATACTGTCGATTTCCGCTCTTGTAATAGGTTGTTTATATGCAATTATTGCAAGTACTTCCATGGCGGAAGGTGAAAGTTTGAAAGTAGTTTTATCTTTTAACAAAGTTTTTATCCAAGGTGCATATTCCGGTTTTGTTGCAAATGTCCAGCCGTCAGCAACAAAATTAAGTTGAAAGGCTCTGTTTAATTGCCGATATTCCGTTTGAAGTTCTTTTATTATATCTTCAAGGTTTGTGTTTTCCGGCAAATCTTCTTTTACAATATGTTTTATTTCCCTTGTAAGTAAAGGTTTGTCGGAAACAAAAAGTAAAGCTTCTATAACTTTTTTTATTTCATTTATATCCATCCGGTTATTCCTCTTGATTATCTGACACCAATTCAAAACTTTCCTGATTTGGTTCTTTATTTTCTTCGATTTTTTGTTCCTGCTTTAAAGATAAATCATCTTCCGTCATTTTTATAGATTCAACTGCCGTTACTTTATAAATTCTTATTTCATCAAACAATTCCGATTGTTTTGCTATTATCTGCCTGTTTTTTATAAGTTCCAATACCGCCATAAAAGAAACTATTAATGCTTGCTTTGACGGTTGTAATTTCATAATTTCCGTAAATGATATATGTTGCCTTTCCGATAACAAATCAATAATTTCTCTGATTTTTGTTTCAATCGGAATTTCTTTGTACATTATTTCCCGGACATCTTCGGGAGCAGTTTTTAATGCTTCTTTAAAACTTGCAATCAAATCATATATTGTTGCATCAAGTTCAAAGTCGCCCGTATCTATTACAGGGTGTGGCCTGTAATAAGTATATGCATATTTTTGTTCTTTACTTGCAAGAATTTTTGAAGCTTCTTTATATTTTTGATATTCCTGCAATTTTGCCTTTATTTTGTTAATTTCGTTTTCTACATCGGCAGCATCTTCTTCGTTTTCGGGATGAAGCATTTTAACTTTTATCTGCATAAGCATTGATGCCATAACCAAAAAATCACCGGCAACATCAATGTTCAAATTCTGCATTGTTTCAAGATAAGCCAAATATTCCGAAGTTATCTCGGAAACTTGAATTTCCTTTATTTCCAAATCTCTTTTTTGAACAAGATGAAGAAGTAAATCCAACGGACCTTCAAATGAATCTAAATGAACGGCATAGTTCATAATTTACCTATTTTAACGGCTTCTTTTATTTCTTTTATTGTTTTAGAAGCAGTTTCTCTTGCCTTTTGACAACCCTGCTCCAATATTTTTTCTATCGTTTGTTTATTTTCGGCTATTTCTTTTCTTTTTTGAACAAAAGGTTTTGTCCATTCGCACATAAGTTCGGTAAGCTCTTTTTTACATTTAACACAACCTATTGTTCCCGCTTCGCATTGGCATTTTCTTTCTTCAAAATTTTTATTGAACAATTTATGAAAGGCAAAAACAACACAACCTTCCGGATGCCCCGCATCGGTAGCTTTTATTCGTGCGGGGTCGGTAAACATAGTTTTTACTTTTTTTGCTATTTCATCTTCTGTTTCCGCTATTAAAATTGAATTTCCGTAAGATTTTGACATTTTTCTTTTATCAAGTCCGGGGACCCTTGCCGTTTTTGTTAACAAAGGTTGCGGCTCAACTAAAACTTCTCCGTAAAAATTGTTAAACCTTCTGACAATTTCCCTTGAAAGTTCCAAATGTGCAAGCTGGTCTTCACCTACGGGAACTGCCTGTGCCTTATATAACAGTATATCGGATGCCATAAGCACCGGATAACCTAAAAAACCGTAATTATTCAAATCTTTTGATTTCACTTCTTTTAATTGTTCTTTATATGTCGGACATCTGAATAACCAGCCTAACGGTGTAATCATCGACAATATTAAAAAAAGCTCCGAATGTTCGTAAACTTCCGATTGTCTGAATATTGCAACTTTTTCCGGATCAAGCCCTATGGTAAGCCAGTCAACAACCATATCAGCAATATTTTCTTTTAGTTTTGAAGTATCGGCATAATCGCTTGTTAATGCATGCCAATCGGCGACCATAAAAAAACAATTGTAATCGTTTTGTATCTGTACCCAATTTTTTAATGCACCGAAATAATGCCCTATATGTAACCTGCCCGTAGGCCGCATTCCCGACAAAACTCTTTTTTTATCACTCATAATATTCCTCGTAAATTTTATCTTCCGCCTAAAATATTTATTAAAAAATAAGCTATTGGTGCTATTATTTTCCATAATATACCGGTAGCCAAAAGTGCAAAAATAATTATAAATCCGTAAGGTTCAATTCTGGCATATTTAGCGGCAGCCTCTTTCGGTAAAAGTAAAAAAACAACTCTTGAACCGTCAAGCGGCGGAACCGGTATCAGATTGAAAAGCGGTAATATTATATTGATAACAAGCATGATATTCAATATATAATAAACCGATACAAAAACTGATGTTTCTGCAGTAACAAAAGTTTTTATTAAAAACATACATATGCCGGCAATAACGGCTAAAGCAAAATTAGCCGTACAACCGGCAAGAGAAACCCATATCATATCTTTTTTGGGATTATTTAATTTTAAAGGATTAATCGGAACCGGCTTTGCCCAACCGAAAACAGGGGCATTAATAAGCAGCAGCATTAAAGGCAAAATAATACTTCCGAATAAATCAATATGCGGAACAGGGTTAAGTGTTAACCTGCCTAACATTTTAGCGGTATTATCCCCTCTTTTGTATGCCACATAACCGTGTGCAACTTCATGAACTATCACCGAAAATAATAAAACAACAACTTGTAATATATAATTCATTTTTAAAAACTCATCTGTCAAAATTATCCCTATCGGAATAATTTTTTATTTTACTTCCGGTACCTTTATTATTTTTCTCAACTTTATTCGTTATTAAATTTTCTATTGTTTTAATAACACTTCTTCCTATTTTCCTTTCAAAACCGCCTTTCGTCAAAGGAATACCGGTTTTTCTTGAAATTTTTGTTTTCAAACCGCTTATACCAAGCAACCTTTTCCATGAAAAAGAAAAGCCGTATTTTTTCATTTTTATTGAATTCCTTCCGAAAGCAAATCCCTTTCGTCAAGTATTCCTATAGGTTTATTGTTATTATCTACTACGGGAATATTATCTATATTTTTTTCCTGAAGAATTTTTGCCGCATCAACCGCAAGCATATCGGGCTTTATTGTTGACGGTTTTTTTGTCATAACTTCGGATATTTTTTTATTTAACAAATTATCATTTTGTTGAATTTGCCTTCTTAAATCACCGTCGGTAAAAAAGCCTACAAGTTTTCCATGTTTATTTACTACACTTGTAGCACCTACCCTTGTACCGGTCATAACAAGCAAAGCTTCTTCAACGGTGGCAGTTTCTTTTACTATTGGGTTTGCACCGCCTTTCCTCATAATTGCTTTTACATCCATTGTAAGTTTTTTACCTATTGCACCTAACGGATGAAGCATTGCAAAATTTTCTTTTTTAAAGCCTTTTCTTTCCGACACAACCAAAGCAAGTGCATCGCCCAATGCAAGCATTGCCGTAGTTGAAGAGGTAGGAGCAAGGTTAAAAGGGCAGGCTTCTTTTTTAACCGAAGAATTTATTATTATATCACAACCTGTCCAAACTTTTGAATTTACTTTTCCCGTCATAGCTATAATTTTTATCTTCATTTTTTGTAAAACGGGAAGTAATTGCTTTATTTCTTCGGTTTCTCCGGAATATGATAACATCAAAACGATATCGTTTTTCATTATCATACCCAAATCACCGTGTAAGCATTCCGCAGGATGTAAAAATATTGCCGGTACTCCTATTGAAGCCATTGTGGCGGCAATTTTTTTACCGATAATTCCCGATTTTCCAAGCCCTATTACAACAACCCTGCCGGAAGTTTTTTCTATTGCATAAACAGCCTCTATAAATTGTTTATCCAAATGTTCTATTTGGTCCTTAACGGCCGTTGCTTCCAATTTTAATGTATCTATAGCTTTTTGCATATTTATTTTTTTCATTTACAATTCCTATAAACTGTGAACATTTTTTATAAAGTCTGCCATTTTGTTAAAATCTTTTCTTCTCTGCAATCTTTCAACAGATTCATCGGCTATTATACCGAACGGCACAACCTGTTCGACAATTTCCGCTATTTTACCCGACGGAATATTTCCGTTTATAAAAAACGGAACTTTCAACTGATTAACTTTTTTTAACAATTCAATATCAACAACAATATTTCCGTTTTCATCTTTATTTGTTATATCCAATATAAAATAATCAATGTTATTAACAAAAGGTTGCAACAATAACAAATCGGATTCTTTTGAAAATTTAAAATTTTTAAATATTTTTACACCTAATGCCACCGACAATGCTTTACAAAATTCCGGTGTTTCTTCTCCGTTTAAACAAATTGCTTTCAAATCCGCTTTTTTTATTATTTTTGTTATTTGTTTTTGGTCTAAATTTGCAACAGTTGCAACAGCTAAAACAAAAGGAGGCAGTTTTTCGTTCACTTGTTTTAACATTTTATCGGAAACTTTTTTAGGTGATTCTTTTATCAAATCAAAACCTATAAAATCGGCACCCAAATTGGTTGCACTTAAAGCATCTTCATAATTTGTTATACCTGCTATCATTACTTTAATCATAATTATTTCCCGTAAACTTTTTTAGGATCAAATATTTTCTTACCGATTATTCTTGTATTTCCCGTAAAAGATAATTTTCTGTAAAAACAACTTCTGTAACCCGTATGACATGCAGAATCACCGACCTGATGAACTTTTAACAAAATACAATCGGCATCACAGTCATAATAAATTTCTTTAACTTTTTGAATGTTACCGGATTGTTCACCTTTAATCCAAAATTTTTGCCTTGATCTGCTCCAGAAAGTAGCCTTTTTTGTTTTTAAAGTTTTTTCAAATGCTTCGGCATTCATATATGCTACCATTAAAACAACATTGTCTTTCCAATCCTGCACAACAACGGGAATCAATCCGTCTTTATTGAATTTTAATTGTTTCGTAATTTCCATTTTACATTCTCCGATTAATCTTTTCTTAAAGCTCTTATAGCTTCTTCCAATTTAAAATCTTCGGTATATAATGCTTTACCGACTATCGCACCGATAACACCTTCTTTTTCAAGTTCGGCAATTTGTTTAACATCGTCAACGGTTGTTACCCCGCCGGAAGCAATTACTTTCATTTTACTTTCAACTGCTATATTTTTCAAAGCTTTTAAATTAGGACCTTTTAACATTCCGTCTTTTGAAATATCCGTATAAATAATTTGTGTAACCCCCATACCTTTCAATTTTTCTATCATTTCCGAAGTCGATATGGGTGTAATTTCTTTCCATCCGCCTATTGCAACTTTATCTTCGTAAATATCAAGTGCAACTATAATTTTATCGGAACCGTATTTATCTATTGCTTTGCGAACAACATCGGGGTCATAAATTGCAACCGTTCCCAAAATTGCATAACTTGCACCTAATGTAAAAATCTCGTCGATTCTTTTCATATTTCTTATACCGCCGCCTACTTCAACAGGTGCATCGACGGACAAACAAATATTTCCTATTATTTCATTATTGGATTGCCTTCCGGAAAAAGAACCGTCCAAATCCACAATATGTAACCTTTCGGCACCTTTTGCTCTCCATAATTTTGCCATAAAAACGGGGTCCGACGAATATATTGTTTCATCGGCTATTTTACCTTGTTTTAACATAACACAATTACCCTGTCTGATATCCACTGCAGGAATTACTATCATTTAATTAACCTCTATAAAATACCTTTTGTAGAAGGTATATTTTTTATTTTTTTATTTATTGAAACAGCATCTTTTAATGCTCTTCCAAAACCTTTAAATACTGCCTCTGCTATATGGTGATTATTTCTTCCTTTCATCATCTTTATATGTAATGTAACACCGGCATTATTTACAAATGCTATAAAAAATTCCTGTAGCAAATCATAATTAAAACCGGTTTTTTGAAATTTAATTTTAACATCATAACTTAAATGCGGTCTTCCCGATATATCCATTGCAACATAAGCCAATGCCTCATCCATAGGCAATAAAAAATGACCGTAACGGGTAATACCTTTTTTATCACCCAATGCTTTTTTTAAAGCCTGACCTAAGGTGATTCCGATATCTTCCGTAAGATGATGGTCGTCTATTTCAATATCACCTTTTGCTTTTATATCCAATGTTATTTGTGCATTTGCAGCAAACAAATTCAACATGTGGTTTAAAAACGGAATATCGGTTTGAATTTTAGCCGGCTTAAAAGAATCCAAATTCAAAGCCATTTCAATATCGGTTTCGGCAGTTTTTCTTTTAATTTTTACTTTTCTCATTTTAATTCCTTAATTGGCTGATAAGCTGAGGAGCTGAAAAGCTGAACAGTTTATCAAAGAATTTTGTTTCAATTTAAGTATTTTCCTTTAGTCGAATTTTTAGGTTTAAAAACTTTATCGTAAAGTTCCAAAGTTTTTCCTAATTTATCCAATAAAATCAACTTATCAAGCAATGCAAATTCATTTTTAAATTCACAATCATCATTGGAATGCATTGACTTTGTAACCAAATGTATAAGTAATTCAATTTCCCTTTCGGAAAATTCTATATCCATTTAATAACCTCTTATCTCAACAGATTTTTTATGATTCTCCAATCCTTCTTTTGCTGCAAAATAAGCAATATTTTTTTGAGTTTTTTTATCAAGTTTTTTAACTTCTATATAACTGCTTCTTTTTAAAAATGTCATTACGGATAATCCGCTTGAATATTTTGCGGAAGAATTTGTCGGTAAAACATGCGACGGTCCAGCCCAGTAATCGCCTAATGCCGTCGGTGTATTATAACCTACAAAAATTGCACCTGCATTTTTTATATTCTTTACAACATCTTTTGCATTGTCCGTCAATATTTCCAAATGTTCCGGAGCAATTTCATTAACCTTTTTAATTGCTTGTTGCAAATTAACATTAAAAAATATTACTTGTTGCAAATACTGTTTTTCTATTCTGTTTTTTAATTTATTTATTACTGATTGTGACGGACATAATAAATATGCTTTTGCCATTTTATCATGCTCTGCCTGTGCCATTAAATCGTAATAAATATAATCCGTATTTGCTTTGGAATCGGCAATAATTGCAACTTCACTCGGACCGGCCAAAGAATCTATCCCGACTTTTCCGTAGACAAGCCGTTTTGCTTCATTAACATAAGCATTTCCCGGTCCTACAATCATATCAACGGGTTTTATGGTTTCTGTCCCGTAAGCAAGTGTTGCAACGGCAACCGGTCCGCCTATGGAATAAACTTCTTTTATGTTACATAAACTTGCTGCAAATAAAACCTCGTCAGTCATTTTTTTAGGCGGTGTAAACAGAACTATTCTTTTAACCCCTGCAACAAGTGCAGGTATAACATTCATTAAAACCGACGACGGATATGAAAATTTCCCTCCGGGAACATAAACGCCTACCGAATTTATCGGATTATATATTTGTCCGACTTTTTTATATTTATCCGATATAAACCATGATTTTTTTATATTTTGATATTCTTTTTTATGAAAATTTAAAATATTTTTATAAGACGAACTAATGGCTCTTTTAAATTCCGCATCAACATTTTTAGCTGCCAATGCAAATTTTTTTACCGAAACTTTTGCTTCATTTATATTTTTAAATGTAATACCGTCAAATTGCTTAACATAGCCTATAACGGATTTATTACCGTTATTTTTTATATTTTCTATAATATCAAAAACATACTTTGTTATATCTGGTCCCACTTGTTCTCCTTAAAAAACGTAAAACAACTAACCTCATAATCTAATAACCCTGTAACCTAAATTTGTTTTGCAAATTTTATAAAATATTTTTTGCTACAAGCATTTCCGCAATTTCTACGGCATTAAGAGCAGCACCTTTTAATAAGTTATCCGATACTACCCAAAAAGTTAAACCGTTATCACAGGAGATATCTTTTCTTATTCTGCCTACAAATGTTTTTTGCTGGTTTTGTGCAAATAACGGCATAGGATATTTATTTTCAGCCGGGGTATCTATAATTTCTACACCTTTTGCATTAGACAAAAGTTCTCTTGCTTTTTCGGGTGTAATTTCTTTTTCGGTCTCAATCCATACGGATTCGCTATGTGCTCTTAAAACCGGAACTCTTACACAAGTTGCACTTACTTTTATATTTTTGTCACCCATAATTTTCATTGTTTCGTTTGTCATTTTCATTTCTTCTTTTGTATATCCGTTGTCTTCAAAAACATCTATATGCGGTAAAACATTATATGCTATTTGATACGGAAATTTTTCAAAAGGCGGTAAAGGTTCTCCCTTTCCCAATGCTTTTGTTTGATTATCCAAATCGTGAATACCTTTTGAGCCGGCACCGGAAACCGCCTGATAAGTTGAAACAATTACTCTTTTAATTTTTGCATAATCGTGTAACGGTTTTAATGCTACAACCATTTGAATTGTTGAACAATTAGGATTAGCGATAATTTTTTTGTCTTTGCTCAAATCGTTAGGGTTTACTTCAGGAACAACTAACGGGCAATTATCATCCATTCTCCATGCACTTGAATTATCTACCACAAAACAACCGGCTTTAGCAAACGAAGGAGCAAATTCTTTGGATGTTCCCCCACCTGCACTAAATAAAGCCAAATCCATACCTTTACCGCTGTCATGTGTTAAAAGCTCAACAGGTATATCTTGTCCTTTAAATTTTAATTTTTTACCTACACTTCTTTGTGATGCCAAAAGTTTTATTGACTCAACAGGAAAATTTCTGTTTTCCAACATCTTTATCATTTCGTTACCTACAACACCTGTAGCACCTACAACCGCAACTTTATACTTTTTCATTTTATATTTCTCCATATTTATAGCCTACAGAACGTCGTCATTGCGAGCGAACGCGAGGCAATCTTGCACACAAAGTGTGCTTTTTTAATATATTATTGAATCATATAAATCTTGCCACTTTATATTCATACGATTTATTAATTTTTCTTTATCTTTTCTTGAACCGCCTTTTATTTGCTTCTCTCTCTGTATAGCTATCCTTATATTATCAAAAACTTCATAATAAACTAATTTTGTTAATCTGTATCTTGATGTAAATCCTTTTATTAAACGCCTTTTATGTTCAAAAACTCTTCTTACAAGATTGTTAGTTACACCTGTATACAATGTTGTATTACTAAAGTTAGTCATTATATAAACATAAGATTGCTTCGTCACTTCGTTCCTCGCAATGACGAATATTTCACTTACAAATTACTTGCAATTAAGTCACCGACTTCGGTTGTTCCCATTCCCATCTTTCCTGCAGCCAAAGATTTTATCTTCCCGCTTGCCAAAGATTTTGCCATGGAATTTTCTATCATTTTTGCTTCTTTTTCAAGCCCCAATGTTTCAAGCATCATTGCACCGGCACTAATTGCCGCTAAAGGATTAATAACATTTTGTCCCGTATATTTAGGTGCCGAACCGCCCATAGGTTCAAACATCGATACACCTTCAGGGTTAATGTTTCCTCCTGCGGAAATTCCGATACCGCCTTGAATCATTGCTGCCAAATCGGTAATTATATCACCGAATAAATTATCCGTAACGATAACATCAAACCATTCGGGGTTTTTTATCATCCACATACATACGGCATCAACATTTACATAATTTAATTCTATATTCGGATAACTTTTTGCACCCATGGCTCTGAAAGCCCTTTCCCATAAATTAGATGCAAATGTTAAAACATTTGTTTTCCCGCATAATGTAAGTTTATTATTTTTATTTCTTTTTTTAGTCAATTCAAAAGCATATTTTAAACATCTGTCAACACCGAACCTTGTATTTATTGATTCCTGTGTTGCAACTTCATAAGGAGTATCTTTTTTTAAGAAACCGCCTGCACCCAAATAAAGTCCTTCCGTATTTTCTCTAACCACCACAAAATCTATATCTTCCGGTTTTTTATTTTTTAAAGGGCAATCCACACCTTCGTAAAGTTTGACCGGTCTTAAGTTTATATATTGGTCAAGTTCAAATCTTAATCTTAACAAAATGCCTTTTTCAAGTATTCCGGGTTTAACATCGGGATGTCCTATTGCACCAAGATACATTGCATCAAATTTTTTAAACTCTTCAACACAACTGTCGGGCAAAATTTCACCCGTTTTTTTATATCTTTCTCCGCCTAAATCAAAATTCGTAAATTCAAATTTTGCACCTGTTTTTGCCGCAACCGCATTTATAACTTTTACACCTTCCGCTATTACTTCAGGTCCTGTTCCGTCACCGGGAATAAGAGCTATTTTGTAAGTTTTAGACATTTTTATTTTCCTCCCTTAATGTAGGAAAGCAATCCGCCGGCTTTTATTAACTTCTGCATAAATTCCGGAAACGGTTGAGCTTTATATGTTTGTTTTTTTGTTATATTTTTTATTTCGCCTTTTGCCAAATCAATTTCCAATTTGTCGCCTTTATCTATATTATCAACAGCTTCTTCGGATTCTATAATGGGAAGTCCTATATTTATACAATTTCTAAAA
>Ga0247611_10003679_pt1 | contig 22352 bp, 14 predicted proteins | sample 177DNAGHGhighgp2_FD_192422 | JGI IMG/M metagenome (GOLD analysis project Ga0247611, IMG submission 192422) | Sheep rumen microbial communities from Palmerston North, Manawatu-Wanganui, New Zealand - 1770 DNA GHGhigh gp2 | ecosystem: Host-associated > Mammals > Digestive system > Stomach > Rumen... | reverse complement strand
GCTAAAAAGTCCCTTGTGCAGTTTGTTCTATATTTGCACCAGTTGAACATAAAATATTTTGAGACATCTGTGCGGTCAAATTTTGGGCTTCAAATTTAATATCTGTTGCCGATTTAATATTTATATTTCCTTGTGCATTTATGTTAATATTTCTTTTAGCGTTTAAGTTAATATCACCATCAGATGAAGCCGACACACATTTAAGAGCCCAGCAATCTACATAACCGTCATTATTTAATTCGGCCCAAGCTGTTCCATCTTTATTAATCATATAAACATGACCTTTATTATTTGATAATAAAATTTGGACTCCATCACGAGTTCTTAATCTAATTCCCGAATCATATCTTTCAACATCTGATATTTCATTAAGGTTAACTTGTTCCGTTTGTGCATCATCCCAAGTTTCTAGATTATCAGTTTTTGACCAGCCATCATCCATTATAAATTGATTTCCCATAGGAGTCAAAATACCAAAACAATTAGATGGACTTTCTCTTTTAATTCCTGATGATGTTGGGCCTCTTAAAAGGTCATTGCTTAAACCTTGTTTATCAATAGCTTCTGCTAATGGATTATAAACAGCGTTTCCTTCTTTAGATGGTTTTAAATCCGAATTATAAGGAATACCTGGAATCATTAAAGATTCTTTAGGGTCAACAGGACAAGAAAACCAATAGCATAGATTATTTTCACCCTGAATATTTGGAAAAAATACAAAAACCATATTATCAACCGCCGGCGGTACAAAAAACATGCCAAACGAATCAGCAACAGTTGTATCAAAATAACTATTAAACATTTGAGGATTACTATTACCATAAAACGGCGAAGCATACCTTGCAGTTAACCATCTAGAACTATCCTCTTCTGGTATTCTTGATGTAGGAAGCCATACTTTTAATTCACCGGTTCTGGTAAAACTTCTGGTATCTTTTATTTTAGCTAAAGATATTCTTGTATAATCAATTTTGTCTTTATATGATTGAATATCTTTAATATCAAGAAATGTATCTAATTGTGCCATCTTTTATTCCTACAAAAACTTTTTTAATCTGTTTGCTACTGAATTCCAATTAGTTGATTCCAATGTATCTTTTACTGATTGCTTTGGATTATTTATAAAATTTCTAACTTGTAAACCCAAAGATTCATCTGGTGTATATAAATCAGTCTTAACCTCTGTGGGGTTAATATTATTCCTTAATGAATAATCTTCATAATCAGACCTTACTGTTGATAAAGGGTCAATTATTGCTTCAATTTTTTGAGTAAATTTGCCATTTGAAGAAAAATTATGTTCAATACTTATTACTTGATAAAAACCTGTTATTGTAGTACTTGTCGAAACATCTGGTTCACCTGTTAACTTATTTATTTGTGCAGGTGTTTTTACATTAAAAATAATCTCGTGATTACCATAAACGCATTGTTTTATTTTCATCAAAGAATTATCAAACGTTTCATCTCCTAACCAGAATGGGTCTCCAATAATTTCAAAATTGATTTTACAGTGTTGACCACAAGAATGCAATTCTTCGAGAGCTGTTCTTCTGAGAACAGGTGTATATTCTTCTTCCGATGGATAATTATCAGTTGACGTTACTGATACATTATCAGGTCTTGAAGGAACTTTACCATAGTTTAAGTATATTACTTTATCTGTATCCGAAATCAATTCATTTATATCATCTAAATATTTACAATTGCTTGGAGCTGTATTAGATTGTTTAGTATATTTTTGATATAATTTATTAAATAATTCGGTTGCAGTCTGTCTAATTGTATCTCCAGAAACCGTATTATGCAGCCATTCCATTATTGTCGTATCACTGACATCTCCAATAAATGTTTCTTTAGGGGTATCATACAAGTTATAATTGATAACTTTACCAACCTCACTTGGTTCTTTAACATACCACATATTATTAATTTTAAAATCAAAATTTAATACACTCGTATCTTTACCAGAAAACATATATTCATATTTTCTGTTAATTAACCCACCAGTATATAATAAATTCAAATGGTCTGCTAAATTTCTTATAGGTGTTCTGGTATTAGTCATATTAGTTTTTTCTTTAATTTTATGACCATACTTATCAAAATACCATTGAACAAACGGAACATTATAAGGGACAATAAAATAATAAATACGCTCAACAAATGAACCATCTGCTCTTTTATTAACTATAACTTGTTTTGGAAATATTCTTACTTCTGTATTTTCATTATTTTCATTTGGTATAACATTGTGCCATATATCCTGAACAATATCTAACAATGTTTTTTTAGGAGTAATTTGCATTTCATATGTTCTACCAAATTCATTATAATAACTTGAATTTGCAGACAATTGTCTATCAACAATTGATTTATCAATTACAAAAATATATCTTTTACCAACTTGTGTTCCGATAATAGATTGTTCTTGTTTATTTTCTTTAGGAACTTGAGGTATTGGCGACATCGTTGAATTTAATAATGTTTGTGTTTGTTCTCTTGCTGCCGGTTGTGAAGTCGTTTCAACCAAATTAATCCAATCATCAGTAGGATATAATTTACCAATTATTTTATTATCGCCAATTTCAAAAAACTTTTTATTTAATACTTCTTCTAATGATGAAATTGCATCACCAAAAGTATGCCCTCTAATTTCTTCTCCTATTTTACCAATATTTTCTGCAATAAAATTATCTTTAGAAAAACCATATTGATTATTAGGTACCATTTTAACTGTATATGTTGTACCAGTATTGTTAATTTGAGCATCAACACTTGTTATCTGAGTTCTAAAAAGATAAGGATGAGTTCCTATTTTTTCTGGTAAGCCAGTTAAATTATTATAGCCAATAAATGATATTTCCAAAAAGCAAGGAACAGCTAATTCTGTTTGATAACCAACCGCACGACAAACAACTCTAAATTTATCCTTAAAAGTACAGCCATTATTCTCTTTAAATTTTAATGTCATATTGGTCATATGTATATAACCATTTAAGTCATTTTCTGAATAAACGGTTTTATATGATAAATTTTCCAACGCATAATTAGCAGTTACACCTGTTTCTAATAAAACAATTTTTTCTGATGGGTCTATACCATAATAATCATTTAATACTTGCCCAAGAACTTTATATTGTGCATCTTCACCATCATTTTTGACATCAGTCGGTTTAAATTGCATATATTTATATTCTCTGGCTTGTAATGTCGGGTATGGTATTATATACCATTGTAAATGATATGTCCAATTGTCATATTTTGTAAGAATATTCTCATCTATAACCATTTGGCTAATCATATTTTTAATTTCTATTTGAGGAGAAATCTTACCAACAGTTGAACCATAATTTAAATTATTTTTGTAAATAGGTGATAATGTATGAACGATTGCCATATCTACATTCCTTAAAAATAGCTCATCAAGCGTTGTTTAGATGGTATAATAAGTGTCATACCAGCTTTTATATCAAAAATTGGGTCTTGAACAAGATTAGGGTTAAAATATGCAAAAATCCAATATAATTTTGGAGTTCCATATAATTCATAAGCTAAATTGCCTGGTTTTTGATGATAAGCTTCTGGAACTGTAAATTCATAGTCAGTCTGTTCATCATATGGTATAAGAATTGGGTCATAATATTTCATCTCAAACCCATCATTGATAGTATTTTTATAAATTGAATATTTATTTGTCATCTCATATCCCTCTTAATTACCATGTCCAACCAGAGCGTTTATAACTATCAGCTAAACTATATTGTGGAGCAGTTGTTGATTTAACAGGATTATTTTTAATATGAATATTACCTTGCTTAAAACTCTGTAAATTAAAATTATGTGTATATTGATATATATTAGGTTGAACTAATAAATCAATTTTAATATCAAGTTGAATTGGAAGCATATTTCTAATAGTATATATACTTGATGCATTTTTATTAGCCTGAGAATTTAAGGTATCATTAGAAAAATATTCAACAAATTTTACAGCGTTTGCTAGGTTAAACATAATATTAGTATAATCTTTATCATCATTAAAAGTATAACTATAACCAGAAACTACCACAGGTATATAATTCATTATATAATCACCATAGCCATTGAGATAAAGAACTGGTGGTGGTGTGCCTGCCATTCTTTTATCACCTGCAGCTGCTTCAATACCAAAATCCGATTTAGTAACAGCTTTTAAAAACCATATAGCCGAAAGCATATATTTTGCATTTTCTTTCGTGTCAGCAGTAAATTTAGCTGACAAGCTGATAGTAGGAACCGGAGTTCCTGCATAATTTTGTAATGATAAATTCGATTGAAATATATCAGTTGTTTCATATTTAACTCGTTGGTTAAAACTAACAGTAGGTGTATAAGGGAATACCAAACCGCAATTTTTTGACAATGCTTCAAATAAAAATCCATATAAAGTCGATGTTCCTTTTGACCCCGTTAAATTGTTTAATTTAGTAACAGTTGAACCATTAACATCAGAAGCATAATTACCCAATACATACTGCATACGCTCAATTATACTTGCATCTCCGGTATCAGGAGATTGAAGAGGTGCGACTCTTAATGAAACCCTCAAATCTGAGCGTTGTTGGTCTTTTAATTCCTTGAAAACTGTTGCTAAATTTTGTACATAACTATCCGCAACAGCTGATACCGGTGTTTCACTTACAGATGCTTTTAATGCACCTGCGCCTTGGGATTTAGCTCTTGTAGCTAAAGTTTGTGATGAAGAAGAAATTGGTGTTCCTGCGCTTGATGAACTATAACCTAATAAATTAGAAGTAATTGAACTAGCCCAATTACCAGCACTAGATAAAGCACTGCTAAATTTTAATCCATCTGAAATCATTCCTGATATATTACCAGAAGAAACAGAATTCCATAAATTTAATCCATTATCAGAAATATTACTCCAATGACATGTAGCAACATTTTTGAAGTCATTACATTTATTTGAAGCAAAATTTATAGCATCATTAGCATAGCTTTTAATACTTGATGAAAATAATTCAAACACCAAACAACTCTTCTTTATTTATATCTATATTTATCTTATGAAAAAGCTGTTTTTTACTTATTTGATTCATCCCATTCGAGTAAAAGCAAAGATAAATTTTTGCCTTTGATTTCTCTTTCACAACCAACGCATTTTAATGTTAATTTATCCTTTTCACTTGATGGGTTATTAACAACTTCAACCGTTGTAGAACCACATTTTCTACAAGGATAACTTGTTTCTAACCTTACTACACTACTAACCTTATTACGCATAAATTTTACTTTCTAACGGTTATTTCAAGCAATATCATAATTAAATAATATTGTCAAAATTATTTATTGTTGAATTTGCTTGTTTTTACGCCAGCCCAATTTTCTTCCTCGTTTTTGTTTAACCTTTGGAGCTTTTAAAATATTTTTCTTAGGTCTTCCTACTGCTCCACACAATTGAACACTATCACCATAACCCTTGATAGTGAATACTTTCATATTCATATTTGGGTCTTTATCATTGGTAAATACAACTTTCATACCATTATAAAGCGGAATACCGTTCAAGGTTGGGTATTTTTGACCAATAATTGTTTTACTGACATCAGTTTCTTCATCAATTTTATTAAAATTGGCTTTAACCATTAAATCTTGTGTTGCCTTATAAAATCTATCAACCGCCTGTCCTTCAATTTGTTCTATTTCATTTGGATAACAGATATATTTTTTATCGTCATTATTTTTATAATAAACAATTTTATATATATCGTTATCTTTATCATAGTAAATATTAGACAAACGAGCATCAATCTTTACTTTTTTTGGAACAACATAATTTTCAGATACATTCTTTGTTTTATCCTTAATAACAACCATTTGGGTATTAAGATGGAGTGCCTTCTCTCGCAAGAGAAAGCTCATTTGCGAATTTGTTAAACTCATTATTTACCTTTAGTATGTTAGTTTCAGACCATTCTCGTTTGCGGTAATTGTCAATTTTCCACCCTTGACCAACTTACCATATACCAACTCTTTGGAAATAATGTTTTTAATCTCATTATGAATAATACGCTTAATAGGACGAGCTCCCATATTCTCTTTAGAAGCTTTCCGAGAGATATATTCAACAGTAGAAGTATCATAACTTAATTTGACCTTTTTCTCTGCCAAATCACTCTGTAATCCAACCAAGTTATTATCCGTAATTTTATTCATAACCTCATCAGATAAATTGTTAAAAGAAATTGTTGCATCTAAACGGTTTCTGAATTCTGGTGTAAAAGCAGAATTAAAAAACTCATCAGAAGCATTTTTATTTGAATCAGCTCCAAAACCTATTGAAGCCATTTTATGAGAAGCAGAAGCTCCAATATTTGATGTCATAATCAAATAAACATTTGAAAAATCTACCTCTACACCCGATGAACTTGTGAGTTTACCATTGTCCATAACTTGTAAAAATATATTAAGAACTTTTGGATGAGCTTTTTCAATTTCATCAAGCAATACTATACAATATGGATTATCTTTAACTTGGTTAATCAATAAACCAGAGCCAGATTTACCATTTTCAAACCCAACATAGCCAGGGGGTGAACCAATCAATTTAGACACTGTATGTTCTTCCATAAATTCGGACATATCATATCTAAACAACGGAATATTTAAAATCTCTGATAATTGTTTTACTGTTTCTGTTTTACCAACACCCGATGGTCCTTTGAAAAATACTGTCAACGAGGTTTTATTCTTTTCTCTAAGACCAGATTTCGAAATCATAACACCATCAACTAAGCAATCAATTGCTTCATCTTGCCCGATGATATTGCTTTTAATTGTTTCGGATAATGTTTTCATGCGCTCTATTTCAGATGTTTCAAGTTTAATCTTTGGTAAATTAGTCAGCTTTGTCAAAACTTCATAGACATCATCGGCTACAACTTTAACAGCTTCTTTAATACCATAATTTTTCTTTTGACAATACGCACCAACCGAATCCATTACTTCAATAGCCTTATCAGGGAATTTCTTATCAAGAATATATTTACCTGATAAATCAACTATTTGCTTTATAATTGGCATAGGATAAGCAATATTATGATATTTTTCATAATTTTTCTTAATACCCTTTAATACTTCAATAGTTTGGGTTTCATTCATTTCTTTAATTTTGATTGTCTTAAACCTGCGGTCAAGAGCTGAATCTGATGCAATGGACTTTCTATAATCTTCCATAGTAGTAGAACCAATTAAATGTATTTTGCCTTTTGTCATGGCTGGCTTAAGCATATCTGCAACACTCATCACTCTATCAGAACCATTTTGAATGTTATGTATCTCGTCAATATATAGAATGACCTTTTCTTCTTTCTCAAGAGCTGATATTAAATTACCTACCCGTTCTTCCATTGCCCCCATCAAACTAGAACCGGCTGTCAATGTTGTTAAATTCAACTCATAAATTTTATATCCATTAAAAAACGGAATACATTTCTTTTTATTAATTGCTTCAGCGAAACCATAAACCAGTTTTGATTTACCAACACCTGGTTCACCAATCAACAAAGCATTAGGACGGTCTTTGCGAAGCATAACTTCCTGTAATTCCTGAAGTTCTTCATTTCTGCCAATTAATTTATTATACATTGGCTGTTTTACTTCTGAATTAAGAAGTGTGCAATATTCTTCAAGAGCATTTTCATATTTACCAAACATTGACGGTCTACCATTAGCTTCCGATACTAATATATCAGCCCATTCATTTAAATCATTTGGCTCTTCGGTTGAAATATTTGGTGCTTGTTTCAGTAATTTAGACAAAATTGAAGCTATTGATGTGCTGGTATTTTTCATAGTATCAACCATGTAATCCCTAATGGTATCAACAATTGCATCATCACCCAAATCAGCTTTTTCATATGCCTGTTTAATAATTATATTATTACAATAAGATATTGACAAAAGAACAGTTATATAGATTCGTTCATCTATTGAATTAAACGAAACCAAAGCCATATTTGTGTCAATCATTGAATAAATTTGAAAAAAATCGTAAACAGATGGATGAAAATAAATATCCTCGGTCTTTAATTCGTTGATATTAGGTATTTCTTTAACTTGATTGACCTTTCTTTCTTCTCTTGTACTTTGTAAACCCTCAACAAAACGAAATAACTCCATTTTATAATCAGACAAAAATGTAGGTAATTTTTTAGTGCAAAAAAATTCAATTAAAATATCTTCAATATAGACACAAGGTTCGCCTTTTTCTTTTGCTCTATTAGTGCATTTATCAACAATAGACTTCAATTCATTAAATTTAAGCATTTATTTATTCCCTATATTCTTTAGTTGTCTAATTTCTTTATCTGTTAATTCAATCAAACGATTTTTAATATGTAATCTAACCTTTAATTTTCCTCTCTCCTTTGACCATAATTTTTTCCAACCTTTATTTTCAATATAAAATTGATAACCTTCCTGAAAGCCTTGAGGTATATCAAACTTAATTATTGTATCATCAATACCGATAATACTTATTTTTCCACCGATTATAGCTTTAATAATATCTACATCAACATCTTGAACAAGCTCACCATCTTCGAAAGAAAAACCTTCTTCTCGTTGAATATAAACCGTAGCAATAATATCACCAACAGTCCCATTAACTGTTTTATTACCTTGATTGGGTTCAATTACAACTTTTTTTGATAAGATACCAGCAGGTATTTTAATAGTTCGTAATCGATTGTCATCCGGTGTAAATGATACAGTTGTTCCATTAAATGCTTCTTTTAATGTAATAGTAGCATCAAGGAAAATATCAGGAACGTAATGCGTTGGAGTTTTTGAATCGGCTTGATGAGTTAGTTCAATGTGCTTCATCAAGTATTCATAAGCCTTACTAATCTCTAAAAACTTTTCAGAATTACCAGTTTGTTGATTATCTGGATGATATATTTTAGCCAAACGATAGTATGCAGCTTTTATTTCGCTGTAGGCGCAATTTGGTTTTAACCCTAATACTTTATAATATTCCAAAATATTTGCTCCTGTTTGGTTAAAAATAATCTTGAAAAAGGATATAATATTTAAAAATAAAAAATGCAATATTATTTTTATTTTTTTCACAAAAAAATGAAAACTTTTTATAAAAAGTTTTCATTTTTTGATTTATCAATAGGTTAACAAAAGAACTTAAAAGGTATGACCCTGTGGATAAACAATATAACTTTCTAATAAATCACCATAAAATTTTAATGTTTCTTGTATTTTATTATCTTTTAATGCCTGCTCATATCCATCTTTTGAATTCCAGTTAATCAATAACATACCATCAGCTTTATCTTTTTTATTGAATAACAATATACCGGCAAACGCATATACACCTCTTTGAGCCAATCTTTCATTAACGACATCGTTTACTTCGCTTCTTAATTTACAAATAACCTCTTTTGATTGTTCATCGGATATTTGTAAAAATGTGTTATGCATTTTTTGTAATTTAGTTTTTTCTCTTGAGATTCCAGCATTAACGACTTCATATACACAAGAATGATATCCAGAATAAAAATCATCATATGGGAAAAATTTATAAACATATGCTCTGGAACCATTTAATGCATACATAAAATCTTTTAATTTAGCATTAACAACATCTACATCTACACCATCAGGTGGCAAAAGAATTTGACCTTTTTTATAACCAATAACATATCCTTTATAAACTAAACCATTAAGGTCTCCATTAATTGACTTAACAGTTGCAGCCAAATTATGATATACATTTGAAAGTGTTCCACCTAAAATTGTAAATATCATATTCATTTTAACATAATTATCAACTGTAAAATCGTTTGAAAGGATTGAATCAATAGCTGCATTTTTTAATGATTGAAAACCTTCCGATACCATAAAATATTTTTGAAGGAATAATTCAGGGATACCATCTTCTCTAGCAGCAGCTATAACATTTGCCGAATGAATTTCTAATTCCCTTTTAAATACTGATTTAAGTTCATCATTTGATAAATCACCAATTTCATTCGAACTTAAAAAATTTTTCAAAATTATTTGAGCACTTTCGGCATAGATAGTAAAAATACTCTTGGCAATTGCTTCTTTGGCTTCATTATCTGAAATTTTTATATTATTAACACCAACTGTCAGCCAATATTGCAAATCTTTAAATAATTGATGTTTAAGCAGGGTTTCTTTATTATATACGGTTTTATAATTATATGGTTTATGTAAAATATGTAATAAAAGAATGTTTTTACAAAACCAAGATAAGCCTGCCCAAAAACCTTTAACCATAGCCGGTATATCATTTCTGAAAATCAATAATATAAATATGACCATAAATATCCAAAATGATATACCACCATTTTGGATAGACTGCCAGAGCAAAGCTAAAAAATCACCATTTAAATCTGCACTGCCTGTCATTACTTATTACTTTGTTGTTTCTTCCTAACATTATTTATCTTATTTTTATTAGAAAATGATAAAAGTTGATAGGGTAAAAATCCACTACAAAATAACGAATATATCAAAAGAACGACAAACATTATCAAAAGCATCAATTCTTGCATTGTTTTCTTCCTTCTATAATTAAATTAAAAATTTTCTTAGGGGTTGGACAGCCTGATTTATCCCAATTCATAGCACAACAATCACCACGACAATATTTATAATATTCACAATTTAAACATCTTGAATTAACTTGTTTTTCTCGCTGACATATCTCATCATAATTTTCTATATTTAAATTTTTTGTATTTACATTATAAAAAGGTTTATCAACATTTAATATACATTGTCCTACATCACCATTAGGTAAAATTGTATAGCTTGATTCTTGGCAATTTCTACCGTGTTCATAATGATACTCGCCATTAACAGCATCTTCCATACAATCAAATGTATCAATATAAAACTCTTGTGTTTTTTGTATTTCTTTATAAGCCTTATATGCTTCATACAACCATTCCGATACATCAATATTAAGTGGTTTGGCATCTTGAAATAATGGTCTTTCTTCCATTGGTCGGCAAAGTCTTTCCAACTCAATATGATTTAAATTTAATTCTTTAAATCTATCTAATAAATCCGCAGGTTCTGGATAATATTTTAATAATGGTTTGGTTAAACAGATTATAATTTCAATGGATTTTTTTGATTTTAAGTGTTGAAGGTAATCAATGTTTGCCCAAAATTGAGATACTTGTTTATTATTCTTAAATCTTAAATTAAAATCCCAAGAAGTTCCTATTTCATCTACCGACTGTAAAATATTATCATAATTATTAGTGGTAAAATCTGGTATTGTAAGATTTGATTGAAGAATAAATTTAAAATTCGTATTTGAATTTTCTTCTTTTAATTGTTTGATAATATTAGGTATTTCTTCATAATTGCCTAAAAAAACTTCACCACCGGAAAATGATACAATTTGTAAATCATTTGGATTTTCAGTTTGGATTTTATGTGAAATAAATTCAATTGTGTTTTTAATAGTAATTTTACTCATTACTTCTTTTGATTGTAATGAATAACAAAAAGGACAATTAAGATTACATTTATGAGTTAAATTAAATTGAAATGTTGACATATTTTAATTAGTTTTGTTTGGATAAATTTATAACAAAACTAATTAAAAAAGTCAAAAATAATTATGCTTTCCATTCATCAAAATTTAATGGATTATGTTCATACCAATTTTCTTGATTGGTATAATCCATAAGATACTTACGATAATTTACAATATCAGTTTTTTCTTCTTCAGTCATTTCTACCCAAAGTAATGGTTTAGATTGATACCAATCGACATAATCTGTAAAATATTGTTCACGAACTACTCGAACTGCTTGTTGCTTTTCTTCAACAGTTGGCTCTGGTGGTAATACGCTTTCCAAATACTCACCTTTGTCGATAATTACCATCTTATTCTGATTACAATATGAAGCTAAATCAGCATATTGCTTGTTGGTATAAGGCTTATTTAAAATCATATATTTACTCCTTTATAAATAGTTTCATCAGTGTAATAGTCATAATCATCAGCCGTGCCGGGAATAATAGTTTCTGCTAATTGAGTCGCTGTAAGTTTTATTTCAGCTACCCCACAAGAAGATGAGCCATATTGTCCACTACTAATATAAAATTTATAATATTTATAATAGTTTTCATTTAAAGATAAATCTATATTCCATGTTGCTTTAGCTGTTGTATTACCAATAAAATTACTTATTTCAATCCATTCTTCATTATTGTTTGATGCATATATAATTCCTGCTGATACTGCCGTTGGATTAGTAGTATCTTGCCTATTTGTAACAGATATATTTGATACATTTAAAGCATTAGGATTATAAATTATTATATAATGACTAGCTGGATTACTAGCATTAACAGGACACCACATCGTAGAAGTATTGTTATCAAAAGCTTTATATGTTTCATTACCTGATTTAAAAGCTGATGCTAAAACAGCAAAACTGTCATCACCTATTGTTCCATCCGCCGTTAGAACAGGTTGTGTCCAAGGTTGTTCAGTTTGTTCACGCTTCCAGTAATGTCTTATTACTGTCGGAACGGCTTTATAAATATATTCGCTAGTATAGAAATCATAATTCTCAGCCGTGCCTGGGGTGATGGTTTCTGTTAGTTGAGTAGCTGTAATGTCCATATTTACAATACAATACCATTCATCGCTCCATGTTAAAGGTAATAATTTCCAATATTTATAATACCCTGAATGTTGAATGTTTATAGTTGTTAACCCAAAATTACCATCTGTTCCAGATAATATATCTACAAAAGTTTCTCCATCATTACTAGCTTGAATTGTCCAACTTGTAAGATATCCAACAGCACTAGAATTTGATGTCATATATTGTATATCTAACTTTGATATATTTAATGCTTTTGGACTATACCATTCAAAATAATTATTTGCCGCTTTTGAAAGCCAACCTGCAGTAAAATTATTAGTTTTATTACTGTCAAAAGCCATATAAGGTGCTGTTCTAGTATCAGTATTTAATGCAGAACACGCAAAACTATCACCACCAATAGTCCCGTTGGCAGATAAAACTGGTTGTGTCCAAGGTTGTTCTATTTGTTCACGCTTCCAATAATGTTTTACTATTTCTTTTACCGTCTGCATAAATTATGCTCCATATCCGCAAGCCATCCAAATACAAGTATTAGTTCCATTTGTGGTATTATGAATTTTCATACTATCACTGGATATTGTAGATATATTAAAAGTTCTATATTGAGTTTGACCATTCAAACCAAATTGCTGCCCAACAATAGGCGTATAATCAGTGTTTGCAAACGGTTTCAAAAAAGTTACTGTTGTATTTGTTTGGTCGGCACTACTAAAACGTCCGCCTTGTTCGACCCAGCCATCAGAATAAATACGATACCAGTCAGTGCCATTAACATAAGTTTCGACAACTGGGTATATAGTCGATAGGTTAGCATTATCAACCTTACCATTTAAATCGGTCATTACTTCATCTATATCAACTTCAATATTAGTTTTGGTTGACGTGGCTATAACTATATATTCATACAGTTGCAAAACTTTATATTCTGAAATATTGCCATAACCGCAAGCTTGCCAAAAAGCACCTTTATTATTTGAAACTGAGCCATCATTGACAATACTAAAAAGTGTTGCGCTTTCAGCATATGCACCCATTGCTATTGCACTAGAACCATCAGTTCTGCTTTCAAATCTACCAGTAACTTGAACATTATAATTAGTATCAATAAAAGGTTTCAATAATGTAATTTGAACATTACCATTAGTTGCGATTGCTGTTGTATATTCTCCCCCTTGTTCAACCCAGCCGTCAGAATATACTCTATACCACTCTGTGCCATTAGAATAAGACTTTATCAAATATCTATCTTCTGAAGAAGTTTTAGGTAACCGAACGGTATTATTTGTACTGTCATAAACAAACTTACCACAAACTCCATAAGTCGTTACTGCTGTTTGCCATTCAGCTTCTGAACAAAAATAAGGTTTAATAGCTTCTTTTGCAATTATATTTATTTGTACTATTCGTGAAGGATATTGAGTTGTTGGAGCATTACCACCTGTAGCAGCTATAACTTTAAATCTCAATTTTTTTGTTTCAACTTCATTAAATGTAGCTGAGGAAGTTCCTGAAGTTGAATCAGATACTCCTGCCCCATTTGCTAACAATGTTTCAGTCCCTTCACTATCTACAGAATAAATAGCTACATTACAAGCTCTTGCAACACTACTTATATATTGAGTTTGTGCATTAAACCCACTCACTTTTAAAGTTTGTCCTAAATCCCATTCTATATAATCTGTTAAAGTACCACAACTTGCATACGTTGAAGAATCATTATCAAAAGCGTTTGATGGATTACTGAAACCACTTGTCGATGTAACATCACTCGGGTTGATTGGTTGAACATAATCTATCCAATAATCAGATATTTTATCATATAATTCTGCCATATAATTTACAAACGCATCATAAGCACCACCACCTTGAATAACTCCACCATCAAGCAAATGCAAACCTGCATCAATTAAAGGAACAGTTGATTGTATAATTTGACCTAAATTTCTATCAGGCTCATTAGTAGAACCACTATCATCAGTTATATAATACAATGTATTATCATCAATAGTTCCGGCATCAACTAATGCATCATATTGAACTTTTGTTCCTCTCCAAGATTTAATAGCAGTTGTTATATTATTTTGGTCAATAACACCAACGGTTTGAATTTTATTCGAAGCATTATTAGTAATAGAATTATTATCTATATCAGCAGCTCCACCACCGCCTGCTCCTGCAATTATATAATCACCTTGTCTAATGGACATCTTTACACTTAGCACCAATATTTAATAAATACATATATATTAAATATTGGTGCTAACTTTTACGGAATATCAAAAATTATTTTATACTTTCATAAAGTCTTTTAATTGCTTGATTTTTCTTATTTTCTATCTCTTCTAATTTAAGAGCCAATTCTGAATCGTTAATCTCACCAAATTCTGCCTGAGCGTTTACATCATCAATTTGTTCCATAATCTCATTTTCTATATCATTTTTTCGGTGCATATAATCTTCAAAAATAAAGGCTACCTCATCATTGATTTCACCAGAATACATTCTACGCTCGATTTCAGCGTCAAGCATATCTTTCATATTTAACAAGCTATAAAGGATATTATCAGCATTAGACAATGTATAAGCCTTAGATAACTTTTCATTTAATTCTTCTTGCTTAATTAACAAGTCAATCGGCTTTAAGCTCATATATGGATTTAAATCATCAAACATTGAGGTCTTAATTGTTTCTTTTAGACTATTTATTAACGATTTACGTCAGAATCAGTGTAGAAACGTTTATCAAAAATTGGTTTCATTTTATCAAGAGCAAATATATCCATATTCAAGTCATCAGCTGTTATTTGTCTTACTTGATTGTTTTTTGACCGTAGAGAAACTATATCACCATCAACCTTTTCTATTACCCATTCTACATCATATTCATCAATGAATCGCATTTCCGGCTCAAATTCAATATAATCTGCGTTATAAGTTATACCAGTATCACCAATTGGTTTATCTACTTGAACATAAGCTTCATCTAATTGTTGAAAATCAAATCTATTAGTTTCTGGATTATACCACTCAATTTCATAGGTGTTAATTAGAATATCAGAAAACTTTTTATCTATGGCTTTTTTAGCTAATAAACATTTTTGTTTAGTTTCAGCTTGGATATAACAGTTGATAGTTCCCCTGCCTAATCTTTCTATACCAAATCTAGCTTTATTATCTTCAAAAATACCTTCTGGGTCTAAATGACAATAATCCATTACATCATCTTCTGGGTCTAATTCTTTTACACCTTCTGGTTTTCTTTTAAGCATTTCAAAATGTCCATTATCAAACCAATAAAATCCAGCAATACGATTATATCCTTCTAAATCCTCATTGATTTGCTGATTTTCTTGTCCAAAATAAGCATTTTCATAATCAAGCCAAGGTTCTTCAGAACTTGATACACATACCTTATAATTACCAAATGTTGAACCAAATCTTTGGGCTAATACTTGTTTAAAACTATCTAATACGTCTTGTTTAGCTTTAATAGTTTCTTCTTCTGTATTTTCAAAAATATCAGCTCTGTATATAAAGATATTATTCTTATTATCATAAAGCATTACATCAAAACCGATATTATAATCTGTCCACTCAACAAATTCTACACCCTTGTCTTTAAGTGTTTCAAATAATTCTTGATGAACAAAATCGTGGGCGTTACCAAAATACCAGTTACCATAATCATCTTCAACAATTCTAAACTGTTGATATTTGTCCTCTGATAATTCTTTTCTGGTAGGATTTTTATATATTACCAAATATAATTCACCATAATTGCTTTGTGCGGAAACAATTTCTTCTTTTAATAATCCTAAATCATCATCAGCAATTATTTTATCCAATTTGTCTTTTGACATTGGTTTTTCTGGTTGCTTACCATAATATTTTTCTTTAATATCAGAAGTAAATTTAGAAAATCCAAATACTCCCATATCATCTTTTCTAAACCAACAACCTACATAATCTTCTTCTTTCCAATCTTTTCCAATTATTGAATCAAATACTTGTTTATGAGTTCCGTAGTATGAATCCCATACATAAAGGATTGGTTCATTTATTCCTAAAACACCTCTTAAATCTTTTGCTTCAGAACGATTTAATAATTCCCAAAATTCTTTTTTGGTAGGATTTTGATGAACCTCAAACATAGTTCCGTCTTTAAGCATTGTAGCATGATAGATTGACTCATTGAGGTTATCATATCTTTGATAATGGTCATATCCGTATTTAGAACCAGTATTTAAGTCCAAATCTACATTTTTCTTTTCATTACCTAATATAATTTGTGAAATATGAATAGGAGCATTAACCTTTAATCTTATTTCGCCTTCTGAATCATCTTGAGCTTGTAATGCTATTGTTTTAATCCAATCTATATTTTTATTATCAATTTCACCTTTTAGGATATAAATATTATTATGTGATTTATCTCTTTCAATGGCATTAGCATAACGATAATTTATACCCCAGCAGTTACCTGTTCCATATTGTTTTAAATCATTTATAAAATCATCAATTTTTTTATTTGAACTAATTGCTCTATATATATCATTATTTTCACCCGTAATACCGTGTTTTTCATCATATATTCTTTTATATGTTGATTTACAAATCTTCATTATATAATAATTAAGTAATTCTTTAGAAGCATTACCTATATTAGAAAGATTATCATTTATTTTTAAAGCCCAATCTTCGAGATTATCCGTTTCTGTTTCTTTTAATGCTTGCTGAATAACTTCTGGCTTATAATCTTTAACACCATCGGCAATATAATCAGTATCATCTGGCTCAATACAACCATATGTTTCTAATTGGAATTTAATATAAGTATCAACAACTTCTTGCCAATTTATATTATCATATGAAACGGCTTCTGATAATTGCTTATTTCCAATAATTTTAATTATACTTGTATCAAATATAACATAAACATATACACCTTTTTCTTTTTCAAAATAAATTCCTGTGTATCCATTATCAATTAGATATTTCTGTGCTTTATTTGCATTGTCGCCTTCTAAATCAAACGGTATATTATATTTCTTTTCAAACTGATTTATAATTTTGTCATATTTGTCAGAATCAATATTAAGAATATTTGAATTATCTACCTTACAAGTGTAAATTATTTTACCAAATTGTTTAATATATTTTCTTGAATTGGATAACCAAATGCCTTTCATTTGTTCTTTATGAGCTTTGGTATTAACATAGTTAATATCAAAATTATCGAATTTACTATCAGATGCGTGATATAAGGTTATATTATGTTCTAAATTTTCATCAATTCTTCTTATATCTGGTTTATCATTGGTTAAATGAATTTGATTATTAGAGAATATAACATAATTTTCTGTGCCTTGTTCAAATACGACTGCGGAATCAAATTTAGTTTTAATAATATCTAAATATTGTTCTACACATTCCCAGTTATCAAATTCTATATCTTCCCATTTCATAAAGTTTGTATAATCACATACTTCAAAATCTTGGTCATCATCAGAGTTTTCATCAGGAATAGATATAACGCCGTTATTTTGTGCTAATAACCAATCAAAATGTTGTTTATTAAGAATATTAAATGTATTACCTAAATCAAGTTTAGCTGAATAAATATATCTTCCATAAGTTTCAGCAAATTCTCTATCAGTTGACCAGAAGATATTATTAGTATACCATTCTTTTATATTTTTAGATGATGAGCCATGATAAAATATTGTTTCAGAGTTATTTGTTTCATCTAATTGTTCAAGCATTTTAGCTTCTGAATTTTTATCTAATATCTTAACATCATTTTCAGAGAATATGCAAAATACTTTTGTTTGTTTACCATTGAATATATCATATGATAATATTCCTTTAATACCATATTCAAGCATTTTTTCTGAAGCTAAACGATATGCTTTATCATCATATATATTTTTAACCAATTTATAAGCAATTGTTGTATATATACGACCACCAATTTCTTTGAGGTCTGATTTTTTAAGATAACCATCTTGATATAACTTCATTATTGCTTTATAAACATACGGTGATTGACCTGACATATGTTCATCTTCTTTAAGTAAATATTCATCATCTGGTAATTCTACTCTATAAACCATACCTGTATCAAAAGAAAGGTTTTTAGCCAGTTTGATTTGATTTTTAAGAGATTTAATTAAGTCTGTATAATATTCTAAATCTCCTTTGGATAATTCACCAGATTCTATTCTTTCTTTTGAATATTTAAGTTGCCATTTTATACCATTTGTATAACTTTTTCCATCACTAGTAACACGAGATAATAATTTCCATAAATCAGATGAATCTGGTAAATTATCAACATCAGTATCACCAATATAAAAATGTGCACCCTTTTCTGTTATAGGTTGACCGTTATATAAAGCAGTATATTTTAACGCTCTATTTTTATAATCTTCTGCTTCTTTCTTAGATGAAGTAAAATATAAACCCCAACCATGTGTTTGACCTGTATTTCCTGTACCGATTTTATCAGTTGAAAACTTGTCGTGATTATGTAATGTTCCGTGATAAGCAACTTGCTCTGTAATGTTATCTTGTTCGCCTAATATTTCAATATCTTTACTATTAAATATAACAAAGCAATGACAATCATGGTCATCATCAAAATATTTTAAACCTTTGATACCAGCTTTATATAATTTTTCTGTCATTACCTCTTTACCACCAAAGGTTAGGTTATATTTATTCATAAGAGAAGTATATATATCATCTCCAGTAGCAACTCCTTTTTCTTTGAGGGTTTCTTCATTTACTGGATTAAATTCTGAAATGAGATTGACTAACGCTTTAATTACATATTCTGATTGGTTCTTTATTTCATTATTTAAGTCAAGTAAATATTCATCATCAGGTATTTCACATTTATAAATTGAGCCTTTACCTTTTGAATTATCAGAATATCTATAAGCCATTTCTTGTGAATCTGTGAAATAAAAACCGTGTCCATAATCTGTTCTTCTAATCTTTTCAGATGCAAAGTATTTAATATTCTTGGTAGTTGAGCCGTGATAAGCAACTTGTTCCGAAATCAAGGATTTAACTTCTTTTTCAATTGTTTCTGGGTTAATTTTATATTCATTCATTAACCAATCAATGGCACCAGCCATTTTACCTTTTGAGCCACCTTCTTTGATTTCAACTTCATCATTTTCATATTGATGAATATAATATTCATATATAAAATCATCTTCTGAGCCAAAAACAGTTAATGTTTTTTCAGCAAAACTATAATTATTCTTTACTTTTCCATCTACAATTTGATGAATATATGATACACCATATTTTTGATTATTACCTATTATATAGAAAAGTTTTCTTTCTATTAACCGTCCATCATCTTTTATATCGGTTGTATATTTTTTATAGTAGAAATCATCAGACTTGTTTGTAGTACACCATTTAGTATTTTTACCATATTTTTGAGCTGCTTCTCTTGATACAATATTATAAATAGTATAACCATCAACCGTTGCAAGTTTTATAGCACCTTTTGAAGCATCTTTGGATTTTTCGGATTTGGTTTCATAATCATTATGGTCTTGTAAATCATATATTAACTCAAATATATTTCTATAATCCATAATGGGCTTAACTAACCCAGCTTTTTGTAATTTTTGATGTCTTTGAGTTAATTGAGCTATATCTTCATCTTTATGTAAATTATTGTTAATTAAATATTGCCCGAAAAATTTAGTATAAGCATTGGCTTTACCATTCGAAGAAGTATCTTTTAATAAGTCAGCATACTTATCATCAGGTATTTCAGGGAATAACCGCTCATTTAATACTTGTTCATTTAATGCTTCATTTACATTATCTGAATACAAAGACCAATTACCTTTATTATTAACAGATTTTATTTGATTTGGATTCCAAACAATATATTCATCAATGTTTCCTTTGAAATCACCAATATCGTCCATTAAATTCTTAATAATTAAACCATCATATTGACGACCATCTTCGTGAAATTCGCCATCTTCATCATAATATCCAAAAGCATCACCTATTTCTTCCCATATAGAATCATCAAATAAACTTGTATCAATATCATTCCTGCCTTGTAAAATCATCTGAATAGTATAAAACTTACTATAATCAAAATCTTCACCATGATTATCATATATAAATGGATTTTCCATTTTTAAGAAGCAAGGGTTTATGTGTGGATTTTCTCTAACTTTATCTCTTATTTCTTCTTCATATTCATCATAAGATTTTTCATCTTCCATATCATTATCATAATAATCACTTTCGTGTGCTCTAACTGTTGCTTCAACAGAATAATCAATAGCTGATTCTTTACTTGATGTAAAATAAAATACTTCTGCGTAATTATTACCAGTTGTTGCTCCTGAACAACCTTTATCAAATTTCTTAATATCAAATTCTGAACCATGATAGCATACTAATGGATTTCCGTCTTTATCTACAACCTTACTATTACCAAACCAAGCCCAGAAATTATTATTTAATTTATACTCTGATTGTTGTCTTGGTTGTTCTTTTTTACCTAAATCAATATCATCACCAATATTTAATTTATCAAAAGTTCCATCACCCAAATAATTATCAATAACTCTTTGATGATACCATTGTCCATCTACTTGAACTTGATTATCGGTTTTATCTTGAATTTTTGATTCTTTAAGACTAAAATCTTGTTTTTCAATAACTTTTATATCATTTGGACTAAATATGACAAAACATTTACCATCTGTTCTACTAAAGTATGTAATACCTTTGATACCAAATTTGGCTAATAATTCAGAAGCCTTTTTAGCACCACCTACTTCATCAGAAATATCATCATATATTTCTCTACCTGTTCCAGAAATTGGGTCTAAATTATATTTTTTATTTCTTTCAACTGCTTCTTTTGGTAATATCTTTGAATTATATAACTTAACAAGTCTTTTATATACATATTCAGATTGTTCTTCATTATCCTCATTGATAAAATACTTATCTTCTGGTAATTCAACTGTCATTATAGCACCACCAGTTTTTCCATCTAATGTATGACCTCTGCGGTAAAAATCAGCTGATTCTTTATCAGTAGTGAAATAAAATCCAAATCCATGTTGGAATAGATTATGCCCTTTACCTATTAACTTTGGGTCAGCCTTATCAAAAGGTTTAGAAGCACCAGCATAAGCGGTTTGTTCTTTAATTAACTTATCAACTACTTTAACATCATCTGGGTTAAAGATAACATAGCAACGACCATCTAAATTGCCGTCATAGGTTATACCTTTAATACCGAATTTATTAAGTAGTAAAGATGCTTCTTTATCTGAACCATTACAGAATGACATCATTTCACTATATAATTGACCACCTGTTGCATTATGATTGACATATCCAGTATATAAAAGTTCTTTAATATCTTGACCAACAGATTCAAATGCTTTTTTCAAGCATTTTTTTATATAAGGTGATTGTTGAGTGTATAATTTTTGTTCATCAAGTAAATACTCATCTTCTGGTAATTCAACCTGGTGAATTTGACCTTTTGGTTTTATTTCCTTAATATTATTTTCATTTTTCTTTAAAAATTTAAATATTTTAAGATTGTTTTCTTCTGTCTTATAATAATCATAGTGTGAATCATTTGGTTTATTTTTAAGATAA
>Ga0247611_10003676_pt1 | contig 22366 bp, 19 predicted proteins | sample 177DNAGHGhighgp2_FD_192422 | JGI IMG/M metagenome (GOLD analysis project Ga0247611, IMG submission 192422) | Sheep rumen microbial communities from Palmerston North, Manawatu-Wanganui, New Zealand - 1770 DNA GHGhigh gp2 | ecosystem: Host-associated > Mammals > Digestive system > Stomach > Rumen... | reverse complement strand
TGAACAGAATCCATAATGAGAGTAAGCCCGCCAAGAAGAAAGTCAGGCTTTGACACATCAATAAGACTTAAAAGGAAAGGGGGCATGCTCATTGTGGCATGCCCCCTTACTCGATGAGTGTGGTATCAGTCTACTCGATGACGACAAGTGCATCGTCTTCCATGACGCTCTCACCTACTTGTACGCAGATGGCCGTAACCTTGCCGGCCTTTTCTGCCTGGAGGGCGTTGGCCATCTTCATGGCCTCAAGCACGATGACGGTGTCGCCTGCCTGAACCTCGTCGCCAACGGCAACCTTGATTTCGGTGATGACGCCAGGCAGGGGAGCCTTGACGGCATTGTTCTTGTTCACCGCAGCCTTGTTGGCAGTAGCATCCCCTCCTTCCGAAGGAGCGGCAGAAGCCGCAGGCTTGCCCAGAACGGGTTTCTTCTTCTCGGGCTCGGGCTCCTTTTCCATTTCCACTTTATATTCTTCACCGTTCACGGTGACGGTCACAATGGGCATCTGGTGCTCACTGTTGCCTTCCTCAATGTCGCCAACGGCTACTTCGTACTTCGTTCCGTTGATAGTATACTTGTATTCTTTCATAGCTTTTGGGGAGTTAAGGATGAGCTGTCATGGTCTGGGCATAGCCGTTCCATTGCGTGGTGTGTTCAGCAATGGTGATGATGCCCGGCTCAATATCATGGACATTGTTGCCTAAGTGCTCGTGCAGAGCAAGGGCAATGGCAGCGAATACTTCGTTTTGTTTCATTGTTTTTCTCTTTTTCGTGTAGGAAGGAGCATAGGAGTTTGCACACCCATGCTCCCGAATAACTACATAGGTATATTGCCGTGTTTCTTGGCGGGCAGCGCGTCGCGCTTGGTGGCCAGCTGGGCAAGTGCGCGGCAAATGCGGAAGCGCGTGTTGCGCGGCTCGATCACGTCGTCAATATAGCCGTACTTTGCAGCCTGATAGGGATTTGCGAAGAGTTCGTTGTACTCATCCTCCTTCTCGGCGATGAACGCCTTCACGTCCTCGCCAGCTTCCTTCTTGGCCTTGGCCTCCTTGGCATAGAGCACGGCAGCGGCGCCAGAGGCACCCATCACGGCAATCTCGGCCGAGGGCCATGCATAGTTCAGGTCAGTGTGCAGCTGCTTGGATCCCATCACAATGTGCGAGCCACCATACGACTTGCGCAGCGTGACGGTGATCTTGGGCACGGTAGCCTCTCCGTAGGCATAGAGCAGCTGGGCTCCGTGCAGGATGACGGCATTATACTCCTGACCCGTTCCGGGCAGGAAGCCGGGAACGTCGACCAGGCTGACGATAGGAATGTTGAAGGCATCGCAGAAGCGAACGAAGCGGGCACCCTTGCGAGAGGCGTTCACGTCGAGCACACCTGCATAGCAGCTGGGCTGGTTGGCCACGATACCCACCGACTGTCCGTTGAAGCGGGCAAAGCCAACGATGATGTTCTTGGCAAACTTGGGCTGCACCTCGAAGAACTCACCGTTGTCCACAACGGCACCAATGACCTTATACATGTCGTATGCCTCGTTGGGGTTCTCGGGGATAATCTCGTTCAGCGAGTCCTCCATGCGGTTGATGGGATCGTCGCACTTCTTGCGTGGAGCAGTCTCCATGTTGTTCGAGGGAATATAGGAAAGCAGCGTCTTGAGCATCTGGATGCCTTCCTCTTCGGTCTTGGCCGTGAAGTGGGTGACGCCCGACTTCGTGGCGTGGACAGAGGCACCGCCGAGGTGCTCCTGGTCGATGTCCTCGCCAGTAACGGTCTTCACCACCTTGGGGCCGGTGAGGAACATGTAGCTGGTGTTCTCCATCATCAGGGTGAAGTCGGTCAGGGCAGGGCTGTAAACGGCGCCGCCGGCACACGGGCCGAAGATACCGCTGATCTGGGGAATGACGCCCGAGGCCAGGATGTTACGCTCGAAAATCTCAGCGTAGCCTGCCAGGGCGTTGATGCCCTCCTGAATACGGGCACCGCCCGAGTCGTTAATGCCGATGACGGGAGCGCCCATCTTCATGGCCATGTCCATCACCTTGCATATCTTCTGGCTCATGGTCTCGGAGAGAGAACCTGCATGAACGGTGAAGTCCTGTGCGAAGACGAAGACCAGACGGCCGTCGATAGTACCGCTGCCAGCCACCACACCATCGCCGGGGAACTGCTTCTTCTCCATGCCGAAGTTGTGGCAACGGTGCTCCTTGAACATGTCGTACTCCTCGAACGATCCTTCGTCAAGGAGCATTTCAATACGCTCGCGGGCCGTGTACTTTCCACGGTCGTGCTGCTTCTGTATTGCTTTTTCACCACCACCGAGACGAGCCTGTTCACGCTTCTCAATCAGTTTCTTGATTTTCTCTAATTGCTTGCTCATTGCTGTTTTTTGTTTGTACGCAAAGACGCAAAGGCACAAAGATTATTGATGCTTTTACTTTTATCAATGCGTACTCGTTTATTCATAATAATTGTTTACTTTCTTTTGATTTTTGCGTACACATCAAATCACTCAGGGTGCTCGCAAAGCTCCGTGAGAATTCCACAGGTGGACTTCGGATGCAGGAAGGCAATGTTCAGACCCTCGGCACCCTTGCGGGGAGCCTGGTCAATGAGGCGTACACCCTTCTCGCTAACCTCTGCCAGGGCGTTTGCCACGCCGTCCTCAACACAGAATGCCACATGGTGAACACCCTTGTTGCCCTTGCCGAGCCACTTCTGGATGGTGCTCTCGGGCGATGTGGGCTCCAGCAGCTCCAGCTTCACCTCGCCGCAGCGAAGGAAGGCAGTCTTCACTTTTTGGTCTTCTACCACTTCTGTTGCATAACACTCCAGGCCCAGCACTTCAGTGAAGTAGGGCAGACTTTCCTCAATGCTCTGGACGGCAATGCCCAGATGCTCAATGTGCGAAATTTTCATGTCAATTTAAGTTTAAGATTTCAAATTTTCCGCAAAGGTACAAAAGATAAATGGAATAACGCCCTTTTTTGGCTTTTTTTATATAAAAAAAAGATTAATCCCACTCCGGCAACAGCAGAACGTATGTACTTTTCAAAAATATTTCGTACCTTTGCCCACGACTATCATTGTTAGTACATGAAAACCGTAATTTCAATGAAAAGGAATAACGCAAAAGCTGTTTAGATAATGATATTAGCAATTATTTTGGCAATCATGATGATGAATACATGTAGTGGACAGAAGTCGCCAGATGCGGTGGTAAGACCGGCGACGCAGGCAAACAGGTTCTATACGGGCGATGCACGGAAGTTGAGCGAGGAGGTGGACAGCTTTCTGGCACTGCACAAGGACGACCGCATCTATAATAATGTGGCGGCGGTCATCGTACCTCATGCAGGGTATTACTTCTCGGGCAACGTGGCGGCTTCGGCCTATATGTCGATACCTGTTGACAAACCGTACAAGCGGATATTTCTGCTGGGACCAAGTCACCACGAATGGCTCGACGGAGCTTCAGTGAACACAGAGGCAGACTATTATGCTACGCCTTTGGGAAATGTGAAGGTGGACCACGAGACGGCTTTGGCGCTGACAGAAGAGGACAGCGTGTTCAGTTATCACCGGGAAGCGCACGACAGGGAGCATTGCTTAGAGGTACAGCTGCCGTTCCTGCAAAGAAGGTTCGATGGCGATCTACCGCCTATTGTGCCGATTATTATCTCAACCAACGACTTCTCGAAGCTGAAGAAGATGGCTGAGGTGCTGAAGCCTTACTTCACGGACGAGAATCTCTTTGTTGTCAGCAGCGACTTCTCGCATTATCCGTCTTATGAGGATGCCTGTGAGGTAGATGCCCGTACGGGCAGAGCCGTGGAAAGTGGTGAAGTGGAGCAGTTCATTGCCGCCATTGAATCCAACGCAAGGCTGGGTATGCGTAATCTGGCCACGAGTGCCTGCGGTGAGTTTGCCATTGTCACGCTGATGTGTATGCTTGATAGCAGTTATGAGGTAAAGCACCTGATGTACCAGAACTCTGGCGACATCGATAATCATGACCGTAGCCGTGTGGTGGGGTATCATTCGTTTGTGATTCTTCGCAACGGACAACAGCAGAAAGCTTCTAATAGCAGCGTACAAACACGGACAGACACGGGCTTTTCTTTGTCTGCAGAAGATAAGAAGATGCTGAAAGATATTGCCCTGCAGAGTATCAAAGACTCCCTTGATGGCTCTCGCTGCTCCGATAATTCTTCACTCCTCACTCTGCACTCTACACTAAAACAAAAGTGCGGTGCTTTCGTCTCGCTGCATAAGCACGGGCAGCTGCGTGGCTGCATCGGACACTTCGGAGAGGACGTTGCGCTGCACGAGATAGTGGCTGAGATGGCGCGTGCCGCTGCCTTTGAAGACCCTCGTTTTTCACCAGTACGTCGTGAGGAGCTGAATGATATAGACATCGAGATTTCCGTGCTTACGCCCATGCGTCGCATAAAGAGCCTTGATGAGTTTGAACTCCATAGGCATGGCATCTATATCCGTAAGGGCTACCGCAGCGGAACATTCCTGCCACAGGTAGCCGACGAGGTGAACTGGACGAAGGAGGAGTTCGTGGGGCATTGCTCGCGCGACAAGGCCGGACTGGGTTGGGACGGCTGGCGCGATGCAGAACTCTACGTCTACGAGGCAATTGTTTTCTAAACACGCTGTTGATGAAAGCATGCAGGTATTATGAGCAATTGGACTACGGGCTGGTGGCATGCACGCTCTGTCCGCACCATTGCCGCATAGCTGATGGCAAGACGGGTCTCTGTCGCAGTCGGCGCAATCATGGGGGCGTGTTGATGAGCGAGGTGTATGGCAAGCCATGCGCTCTGGCTATCGATCCCATTGAGAAGAAACCGCTGTACCACTTCCATCCTGGCACCACCTGTCTGTCGCTGGCCTGTACGGGCTGTAACTTCCGTTGCCTGAACTGTCAGAACCACGACATTTCGCAGGTGGCTCCCGATGTCGTCAGCCATTATGACCTGATGTCAGAAGAAGTGGTAGCGCTTTGCAGGAAGCACAAGTGTCCCGGCATTGCCTATACCTATACGGAGCCGCTCACGTATATCGAGTACATCATCGATACGGCACGGCTGGCACATCAGGCGGGATTATGGAACATCCTCGTCACGGCAGGTTATGTCTGTCAGGAACCGCTGGCAGACCTGCTGCCTTATCTCGATGCTGCCAACATTGACCTGAAAGCATTTAATGACGACATCTATTGGAAGATTTGCGGCGGTCGTCTGCAGCCCGTCCTCGACACCATCCTTGCCATGCGCGATGCAGGAGTGTGGATAGAACTGACGAATCTTGTCATCCCAGGAGTGAATGATGATCTGAACATGATTCGCCAGATGTGTCGCTGGATAGCCGACAACGGCATGTCAGAGACCCCGCTCCATTTCAGCCGTTTCTTTCCTCGTTTCAAGATGCTCGACATCCCTCCTACGCCTATATACACGCTAAAAGCTGCTAAGCAGATAGCCATGGAAGAAGGCATCAGGCATGTATATCTTGGAAATGTGTAGATTGCAATTCGCTCTGCAATGAGCGTCTTATTGGATGCCCATCCGACGCTCCCGGGGGCGCAACGGGACGCTGATTCAGCTTCAATAAGCGTTGCTTTATGTCCCGCAACTTCCCGTAGCTATCGCAGGGCAGTTCGTCCTGAAATGCGGAAAGTAGGAAAGTAGGAAAGTAGGAAAGTGGACATTAAGCTGTTTCCGGGTGCGGAAGAGAGACATTTATAGTAGAAGTTATTTATATAATTTTATATAATTATTATTATATTTATAATATATATTATTATTATATTATTGTAATTACAGATACTACTTGATTATTGTAATTACTGATACTACTTGATAATATCTTCCTTCAGAACACCTTCATGTCCACTTTCCTACTTTCCTACTTTCCTACTTTCCCGGCGTTTTGTTAAGAGTGTTGGAGGTGCTAAGTCGTGTAGTAGAGGTGGATACTTCAGTCGATGAGGACGCTGTACCCAAGGTTAAGAGATGGAGTAGGCGAAGGCGATAATCAAAGCTCAACGATGACTTTGCCGTTAATCTGCCTGCCTGTCAGATAGTTTGGTACGGCCCACTGGCGGTTGGTGACGTCGGTCACCCAGTAGTAACTGTTGACGTTTGAGATGCCGAACAGATTCAGGCAGTCCAGCCCTATCCAGACGTTCTTCAGGGAGTAGCGGGAGGCATTGTGCGATTTGTATGCCAGGTAGCTCATGCCGATGTCAGCGCGTTTATAGGCGGGAGCTCTGAAATGCTGCGACTCAAGTCCTCGGTGGGGGGCACCGAAGGGCAGGCCGTCGGCGTATGCCAGCCGCAGGGTCATTTTCCATCGTTCGGTGCCGGGGAAATAGTCCGTGAAGTGCAGGTTGATGGCATAGCGCTGGTCGGAGGGCAGCGGCACCCACACGCCGTTCATCTTTTGCTGCGTACGCATCAAGGACAGCGATAGCCAAGAATCGGTGCCGGGAACAAACTCGCCATACAGTTTCAGGTCCAGACCGGTGGCATAGCCCGAGCAGAGGTTCTGGCCGTAATAGGTGACCTTCACGTTCTGCACGTTGTAGGGAATCAGATTGGAGAGTGCCTTGTAGTAGGCTTCGGCAGTAAACTTGAAGGGGCGTTCCAGCATGCGGAAACGATAGTCGAAGGCTGCCAGGAACTGCAATGACTGCTGGCTCTTGATCTTGTTGTTGAGCGTGGCCACGGTGATGCTGCCCACGGTGGTGGTGTCGCGCAGTTCCTTGTAGAAGGGCGCCTGATAATACAGGCCAGATGCGAAGCGCAGCGTTACATCCTGGTTCCAGGCAGGCACGACGGACAGTGACAGGCGCGGGGAGACGATTGCCTCATGGTTGAACGACCAGTGAGAGAAACGTATGCCGTAGCATAGTGTGTAGAACGTCATTTCCTCGTTTCCCGACCACCGGTAGGTGTCCTGTGCGTAGCCTTCAATGCGCCGTGACGACATGTCGTTTTTCGAGGACAATGTGTATATGAGGTCAAGTCGTTGGCTGGTATGGGGGATGGAGTAGCCGCTGGAATCGCGCATTTCCCACTCGTGGCTTTGTTCTTTCACATGTTCCCACTTGATGGTGAGACCTACTTCGGCATAATGGCTCCTGAATTTCTTTTCGGCCATGAGCTTCAGGCTCTGAACGTTGGCCGTCAGGTAGTTGCGGGCATGCTCCATATAGGTTCCCACGCCCAGCTGTTCGGATGACTGTGCGTCGTCCAGCCAGTATTGCCCTTGTATGTCGTAGGTCTCCTGCTCCTTGGTGTGAAAGGCCGACCAAAGCAGTTTCACATGTGTGGAGTCGCCCAGATGACGGGTTATCGAGGCCGTGCCGAAGAGCGTGCGGAAGATGTCCTTCTCCTGTCCGTCGAAATACACTCTGAACGACTTTACGTCTTCCATCGTGCCGAAGCTGGTTTCCCGGTCCTTCGGCTTGAAGTTGTAGTGGTTTTCTGAGATGTTTCCCAGTAAGGCAAGCGTCCATCTGCTGTTAGGCTCGTAGGTGATATAAGTCTGATAGTCAAGGAAATTGGGCTTATACTCTCCAGTAGTTTCCAAGGAGCCCAGCAGGTATCGGTTGGTCTTGTATCTCAGGCCGTGGCTCATGGAGAATTTCTTTCCGCTCATGCCCACGTAGCCGCTTGCTCCAAGCAGTGATGCCATGGCCGAAGCCTCAAACTGTTCAGGACGCTTGTAGGTGATGTCAAGTGTCGACGACATCTTGTCGCCATATTTTGCCGAGAAGCCGCCGGAGGAGAATCCCACCTGTTCCACCATGTCGGGATTGATGACCGAGAGACCTTCCTGCTGGCCGCTGCGGATGAGCAGTGGGCGATAGACCTCGACGTTGTTAATGTAGACGGAGTTCTCGTCGAAGCTGCCACCGCGCACATTGTACTGGCTCGAGAGTTCGTTATGGGTCGACACGCCTGCCTGTTGCTGGATCAGTTCTTCCACGGCATTGCCGCTTGCCGAAGGCACTGTCTTCAGGTCTTTCAGATCGAGTTGCTCCATCTGGTCTGTCTGGCGGCGCTTCTCAGTGATGACGACTTCGCTGAGTTCTTGCCCGTTGTGCAACTGAATCTGGAGCGTCTGTGTGCCTTTGGGATGGTAGAGGGTGCGTGTGCGTGTGCGATAGCCCACCATGGAGAATTTCACCACAACCGAGTCTCTTGATTGCAATGACAGTTGGAATTCGCCTTTGAGGTTGGTCATCGTCACGGCCGACTGTTCCAGACACGACACCGTGACCAATTCCAGCGCATTGTCCTGGTCGTCAATGACCTTGCCTTTCAGCAAGAACGACTGCGCCGCGGCATCTATAGACGCCACGGTCAGGATGGCAAGCAACAATAGCTTGTATGGGATACTTCTGCTCATTATCAATAATAACGCTTGCATGGCCGATTTATTGTCTCGGCAGGGCGCTGTTCAGTCGCGATAGAGCCATGAAAGCAATCGGTTCAGCCAGCCTATAGAGGTGTGGAACCACCGATAGGTGCTTGTAGGCTTGCCCCCGAACCGCAGGATGAAATCGCGGAAACGGTTTTTCCGGAAGGGCAGCCCCACGTCAAGGAAGCAGATGTGGTCATAGCCGCGGCGATGCGAGTCTTTGATGGCATGCCAGATGGTCAGCTCGTCGGGATGCAGCCATGAGTATGATTTTCTTCTGAAGGCAGAATACCAGAGGTAGGCATTGTTCTGCATGGCTTCGTGGGAATTGCTGTAGACTACGGCCGAACAGCCGATGGCATGGTCGTGGAAGCGTGTGAGGTAGAGCCGTCCCCGCTTCTGTGCCTGTATGCCTCGGAAGAAGTTCTCGTGTGGAATGTAGCGTTTGGGTTTCAGCCAGTTGTGGTGGCGCAGCAGTCGCATGAAGTCCTGGAAGTCTTTCTCGTTGCTCACCTCGCCGGTGACGGCTCCTCGGGCGTAGGCCGTGTCGATGCGTTTTTGCATGCGGTCGTTGATGCGTTCTTCCGGGGTATGCGAGTGCAGCGAGTTGTGTATGCTCATCCATCGTACGGGGAAATAGCCCAGCCGGCGGAATTCTTTATAGGCAAACATCTTCTGGGGGAGGTGGCTCACCTCAATGTAGAGCATGCGACGGCCCAGTTTGGTGGTGAGTTCCTGCAGCATCAAGGCAAATAGTTCGGCGCTGGGCGTGTCGTGGGCCGTGCACGCCTCCTCGTCGTTGCTATGAGCAGCCACTCCTGTGCCTAAGACGCGGCAGTGTATATATAAATAAGGTGGAAACCACGAGGAGCGATAGCGAACCAGTGCCAGCATCTGTGCGGCTACATGGCCGTGGGCGTCGTGCACAACGACCATGTAGGGCTTGTGGCGTGGAGTTTGCTTGCTGAGTATGAACAGTTCCCGGCTGTGGAAGAAGCTGGCATTCGACAGCTCTTCGGGCAGGTCCTCGCTCCTGGTGTAGATGTGGGTTCTGTATTCGCTCATCTCCTGTTTGCTTGTAGCTCAATAGCCGCAGCCCGAATGGCTACGGCAGGCTTGTTGTTTTGAAAAAACTGCGAATTTCACGAATGGTGCGTGTTCTCCCACAGATGAGAAACCTTGGGGAATGGCATGCGAATTCGTGAAATTCGTAGTTGTCGTTTTTTTACACGCCTCCGTGCTATGAACACAGAGGCGTGTGTTTGCAGTTACTTGTTTTCTACGGCACACTGCTCAATGGGCAGGCACTTCTTGTAGTTCTCGATATATTTCTCGAAGCCTGCAACGTCCTCGGCAGTGGGTGCAATGCTTACGCCCGTATTGCCTGCAAAGACCACGGTCTCCAAATAGTCGGCCAGGGAGAGCTTGTTGGGATTGTTCACCGCATAGCCTGCCAGCAGGGCAATGCCCCATGCGCCGCCTTCGCCTGCCGTCTCCATGACCGAGATGGGCGAGTTCAGGGCAGCAGCCAGCATGCGCTGACCCACGCCGGGTGTCTTGAAGTAGCCGCCGTGGCCGGTGATACGGTCTACGCGGATCATCTCGTCCTTGAACAGGATGTCGTTGCCGATCTTCAGCACGCCGATGGCACCATAGAGGTGGGCACGCATGAAGTTGGCCAGATTGAACTTGTCGTTGGCCGAGCGTACAAACATCGGGCGGCCTTCGCTCAGTCCCGTGACAGGCTCTCCGCTCACGTAGTTGTAGGCCATCAGGCCGCCGCAGTCGGCATCGCCCTCCAGGGCTTTGTTGAAGAGCTTTCCATAGAGCTGGTTCATGTCCACCTCCAGGCCGAGCAGCTTCTGGTATTCCTTGAACAGTCCCACCCAGGCGTTGATGTCCGAGGTGCAGTTGTTGCAGTGAACCATGGCCACGAGGCTTCCGTCGGGCGTGGTCACCATGTCAATCATCTCGTATGGCTTGCTGAGCGGCTTCTCCAGCACAATCATCGAGAACGACGATGTGCCTGCGCTGACATTACCTGTGCGCTGCTTCACGGCGTTGGTGGCTACCATGCCGGTGCCGGCATCGCCTTCGGGAGGACATACGGGGATGCCTGCCTTCAGGTGTCCGCTGACGTCCAGACGCTTGGCACCCTCGGGGGTGAGGAAGCCTGCGCTTTCGCCTGCGTTCAATGACTTGGGCAGGATGTCGAGCAGCTTCCAGGAGAAACCTTCCGGAGCCACCAGTTCGTCAAACTTGCGCACCATTTCGGCATCGTAGGTCTTCGTAGCGGGGTCTACGGGAATCATGCCCGAGGCATCGCCCACGCCCAGCACGAACTGGCCCGTTACCTGCCAGTGCACATAGCCTGCCAGCGTGGTCAGGTACTTGATCTCGGGCACATGCTCCTCATGGTCGAGGATGGCCTCATAGAGGTGGCTGATGCTCCAGCGCAGGGGGATGTTATAGTTGAACAGTTCGCTCAGTTTGGCAGCAGCCTTGCCCGTGTTGGTGTTGCGCCAAGTGCGGAAGGGCACCAGTATCTCCTGCTTCTCGTTGAAGGCCATGTAGCCGTGCATCATGGCCGAGAAGCCGATGGCAGCGAGGGCCTCAATCTCGCAGTCGTACTGCTTCAGCACGTCCTTGCGCAGCTCTGCATAGCAGTCCTGCAGACCATACCAGATGGCTTCGGTGGAGTAAGTCCAAAGTCCGTCAACGAGCTGGTTCTCCCACTCGTGCGAGCCCTGGGCAATAGGTTTGTTGTCCTGGTCGATAAGTACGGCCTTGATACGTGTGGAACCGAACTCGATTCCTAAGATGGCTTTTCCTGCCTCAATAGTTTGTTTTGCTGTCATGTGAATAGTATTGGTGTTATAGTTTTAACCGTTTATTGGATTTCGTCTGCAAAAATAATATTTTTCTTTCATATTGCCAAAGATATTGGCGGATAATTATGGTTGCATTTGCGAACGATTCTTCACTTTCGGGCATTTTTCGACTTTTCCCGTGCCATCGTCTTGCATTTTGCCGCAAAACGCGTTGCATTATGCCGCAAAATGCATCCCATTTTGCCGCAAATTACAGGTCGTTTTGCCGCAAAATGGGACACTGATTAGCGGCAAAATAGGCAGGCATTTTGCCGCAAAATGAGAGTCAAGGAAGTCAGTCCACTTTTTTGTTTCTTTGATTATTCATTCTTCTTCCAGAGCTCGTTCAGTTTCTGTTGGATGGCGGGGGCGAGGGTGGGGATGTTGTGGGTATGCTCGAACTGGCGGATGTTCTGATAGGTCATCTTCATTTTGTTCTCCTTCTTTTTCTGTTTCAGCTCGGCCTTGTCAACGTAGGCACGCTCGATGGTGAACACCTGCACGCAGTACACGTTGTGGATGCTCTGGCCCTCTTTGTTGTCCTTGTCGAAACTAGTCATCAGCTGCGACATGATGAAGTCCTCGGGGGCGCAATGGCCGTCGTCATCAATCCTGTAAAGGATGTAGTCGGCTTCCTCTCTGTTCCTCTCCTTGGCATCTTTGGCCTCGCGTTTCTTCAGTTGCTTGTCCTTGCCCTGTACTTCCAACTTATGATTAACCATCTTATGACCGTCGTAAGTAAAGCGGCGCTGACCGGTGGCCTTGTTGTCGGTGATATAGCCGATGGTGCCCTTGAAGTCGGTGATGCGTTTCCTGCCGTTTCCTTCATCGGTGATTTTTATCTTGATGTCCTTGCCTTTCTCTTTGATTCTCTCCTCAACCGACCTCATCTTGATCTGACTATTCTTGTCGAGCTTGTCTCCAACAAGGCCATTTAAGAGCGTCTTGACAATGCCGTAGATGGCTTTCGATGCGGTGGAGGTGCTGGCCGAGACTTTCTTCTTCGCACGGTCTATCGTATTGTCGGAGAGACCTGCACGGTAGTAGAAGACACCGTCCTCCTCGTCGTAGAAATAGGCACGGTAGTAGGTCTGCACATAGACCAGGGGCTTCTTCTTCACCACGATCTCAGGCAGTCCGAAGTCGGCATCCTCGAGGGTGATGCTGCCGCTCTTGCCGTTCACCTTGTAGAGCTTGGTCTTGTAGGCCACATGGCTCACGCTGATGGTGTCGGCTCCCTTCACGTCGTCCAGCACGCCGTCGATGTCGGTGACGCCGATATACTTGGCGTCGGTGGTCATCACAGAGACGTAGGGCACGGGCTGTCCGTCCTTGTCTATCGTACGGATTTTCTGCGCCTCAGCGCTCATGGTAGCCATCATGGCGGCTACGGCTATGAATAGAATCTTCTTCATTGTTACTTATTTGTCTGTTCCTTTGTAGCAGGTGGTGAGGGTGGTGGCTATCGTACGATCCAAAGGTCTTCTTCTTCAGCGTGCAAAGGTACTCTTTTTTGCCGAACTATCGAACTCCTTTTATAAATTAATGTGGAAAATAAAGCCGAACATTCGGTGATTAGTGGAAAAAGTTGTAACTTTGCACCATATAAAACTTAAAACTACTATGGACGAGAAAGAAAAACTGAAGATGCGTGAAGACGAGATTGCCGCCATGGCGGTGAAGTTCTGCAAGGAGCGGCTGGACGAGGATTACGAACAGCTCTGCGAGAAAATGGTGAGGAAATAATTTTCTCATACAACCAACATTAAGACGAAAAAAGAAGCGAAACCGTTGTGGTTCCGCCTCTTTTGCACATAAACCCTCGGCCAATCGGGGCGGAAACATGGAGTATTGAACTCAATACTCAGCTACAGGGCTCCGCAAGTAGAGAAATGAAGATTTTTCTCGACCGCGCAAGTTGGAGAGTAGAGAAATCGGAAGTTTGGATAGTGTCTGGGTTATTCTTTTGCCCTCTTAACAAACTCAGCTGGTGTCATCACCAATATGTCCAAGTCGTTGAAGCCTTTCTTGTCGCGCGTTATCACTAAGTCAGGGTGATAGGGAAGTGCCGACAGATATTGCACAGCATCCTCATAGTCGTATGGTTTCATACTAATGGCATTTTGCACTTGCTCCTTTGCAATAGGCATAATATCAAGTATCTGACATAACGTGTCTAACTTTTCAAGCATCATATCAGATCCGTAGGCTTTCTTCAAAATATATGCACAATTGACAATGGTCAGCGATGAGACTGAGGCATGAATACTTCCATCTGCAATCATGGAGAATATGGCAGAAGCATCATCGAAGAAACCCTCTCTTTCCCCCATGAAGTCAATTACGACATTGGTATCAAGAAACACATTCATTGTGCCCTTTCCTCCCACATCAATTCAAGTTCTTTGTCTACGTCGAAATCTTTTGGCAATGGGCCACAAGTCATTGCCATCACTTTTGCCGACGGCTTATAGTCCTTAGGTATCTTGGGGAATACGAGTTCTGCCTTCTGCTGCTTCTCTTTCACACTTTCCGCAGCCTCCATCAAGTGACTGGCCAGCCAACGTTGGTTGCTGGCCGTCAGCGAAAGCCCTTGAAGGTAGCTCCACAGATTGTTAAGTGATGCTGCATTCATAATTCTTCTGCTTTTTTATTCTACGGTGCAAAAATACAATCTTTTTCTCATACTACCAACATTAAGACGAAAAAAGAAGCGAAACCGTTGTGGTTCCGCCTCTTTTTTCTCATAATTCGTGGTTTACTTCAGCGCCTTGTTCAGCATGAAGTAGACCTCGTTGTTGCGGAGGGTCTGCTTGAAGTCGGCGATGTTTGTCTGCTTGTTGATGCGGACGTACTCGATGCCCAGCATCTCGGCGAAGTCCTCCCAGTACTCCTCGTTGATGTCGTAGGAGAAGGCTGAGTGGTGGGTACCGCCGGCGAGAATCCAGGCAGCAGCGCCAATCTCGAATGTGGGCTGCGGAATCCACAGGGCAGAGGCCACGGGGAGCTTCGGCATGGGCTTCGGCTCGATGCACTCCACCTCCTGCGAGATGAGGCGGAAACGGTTGCCGAGGTCGACAACGGTAGCCTTGATGCCGGGGCCAGTCTTCGAGGTGAAGACGAGACGGGCGGTCTGCTGCTTGCGAATGCCGATGCCGAGGAAGTGAACCTCAAGCTTGGGCTTGTCGGTAGCAATCAGCGGGCAGATCTCAAGCATGTGGCTCTGCAGGCACGACGAGCGGTCGCCGGCGAAGTTGAGTGTGTAGTCCTCAAGGAACGAGCAGCCTGTGGGCATGCCCTGCTGGATGACCCAGAGCGTGCGATAGAGGCAGGCGGTCTTCCAGTCGCCCTCGGCGCCGAAGCCGTAGCCCTCTTCCATGAGACGCTGGCTGGCGAGACCAGGAATCTGGTCGAAGCCGCAGAAGTTCGGATCGTCGATGTCGGCGTCGCCCAGGTCGTCGAAGTTGGTGGTGAAGGCGGTAGCGCCCTCATCCTTCAGCACGCGGCGCAGGGCAATCTCGGCCTTGGCGGCGTTCTTTACCTTCTCCCAGTAAACTGCTTCACCGCTTTCGTCTATCTTGATGGTATAGAGCTTCTTATACTCCTCGACGAGTGCGTCAGCCTCAGCGTCGGTCACTTTCTTGAAGTAGTCCATCAGCGACGAGACGGGGTAGTAGTCCACGTGGTAGCCGAGGCGCTGCTCGAACTCCACACGGTCGCCGTCGGTTACGGCCACGTTGTTCATGTTCATACCGAACATGAGGCAGCGCACGTTGTGAGCGTCGGCGACGCCGGCAGCCACGCGAGCCCAAACGGCAATCTGCTTCTGAGCCTTCTCGTCCTTCCAGTAGCCGCAGACCACCTTGCGGGCCACGCGCATGCGGGTGCAGATGTGTCCGAACTCGATGTCGCCGTGGGCGCTCTGGTTCAGGTTCATGAAGTCCATGTCGATGTCGCTCCAGGGAATCTCGGCGTTGTACTGGCTGTGGAAGTGGAGTAGAGGCTTCTGCAGCTGCTGCAGACCCTTGATCCACATCTTGGCGGGCGAGAAGGTGTGCATCCAGGTGATGATGCCCACGCACTTCTCATCGTTGTTGGCGGCGAGCATCACCTGCTCAACCTCCTTTGAGCTGTTAGCTGTGCCTTTGTATACAATCTTCACGGGGATGTTGCCGCTCTTGTTCAGACCGTCGACCATCTCCTTAGAGTGTCCGTCGACTGCTACGACTGCATCACCACCATAGAGCAACTGCGCACCAGTTACCCACCAAATCTCAAAATCTTTAAACATAATGTCGGCCCCCTCTAACTCCCCTGGGGGAGGACCGTTTCAGGGCTTGGGTCTTTAGTTGTTAAAAATGGATAGTTATAGTTATTTCATCTTGATACACATCTTTGTCAGGTCGTCACTGGGTTCTGCATCGCCCACGAACTCTTCCACGGCCTTATGGATGGCCTCCGATGTCTGTCGGGCATTGCCCAGGTCTTTCTTCAACAAGGTTTTTAGTCGCTCGTCGCCAAACTGCTCCTGCTGTAGATTCTCGGCCTCGTTGATGCCGTCGGTATAGACAAAGAGTGTCTTTCCGTGCATATCGTCAACCGCTTCCCCCTCGTAGTCTATTTCAGGCCATAGTCCGATGGGGGCGTTGGGTTCCATCTTCATGTATTCACCGTCGAGCAGGGGCGGGTTATGCCCTGCGTTGCAGAACTCCATGTGACCAGTCTTCAGGTGGATAAGTCCGATGAACATGGTGACGAACATTCCTTGTTCGTTGTCCTCGGCCAGCGCATGGTTCAGGCGGTTGGCAATGGCTTCTGGTGTCAGCTTGCCATCAACCAATGTACGGAACATGCGCGTCACCTCGGCCATGAACAATGCTGCCGGCACACCCTTTCCGCTGACGTCGCCCACACAGAAATACAGCAGGTCGTCGATCAGGGCGTAGGCATAGAGGTCGCCGCCCACTTCCTTGGCCGGTGTCATCATGGCATAGATATCCACATCTCTGCGACGGGGGAATACATGGGGCAGCATGCGTTTCTGTATCTCGCGGGCAATACGCAATTCGCTCTCTATTCGCTCCTTAGCCTTGGTTGTGTCCTCCAACTGGTCGTATGCCTCCTGCAACTTGCTGTTGACATTCTTCATGTATTTTGTATGCCTGTTGCTGCGATAACCATAGATGGCGAGGAAGACGATGACGATGACGGCAATGACAGCACCAGCGATTAGCATCAGATGCTCCTTGGCCAGTTCCTGCTCTTGCACTTCGTTCTCAGCGTAGGAGATGGATAGCTCGGTGTCGAACTCATTCATTTGCGAACGCGCCTCAGAAGACTGGATGGAGTCTATCACCGCACGGGTGCGCTTCTGCCAGTAGAGTGCCTGACGATAGTCGCCCATGTGTTCATAGATGTCTGCTTTCTGAGCACATTTGTTCTGTTGGTGTATCAGTTTCTCGGTACGGTTCAGGGCCAGTTGCCACTGCTTGCGGTTCTTGGCCTGATAGACGTTGATGAGTTCTCCGAAGAGACCACCCTGTCCACCGTTCTCTGCAATCAGTTGGGCACGCTCCCTATAGGCCTCCTCAAAGCCCAGGCTGTCGCCTTGGTTGTATCGTGCCAGACACTTATAGCTCCATGCCGTAATCTGGTTCATGGGAATGATTCCTGGCTCGTCCAATGCCATACGGGCGTACTCCTTCACCTCATCATAGCTATGACGATGGAGTGCCACCTCGCAAAGTCCCAGATAACAGGGGGCTGCACTCTCCTTAGGCAGATATTTCTCCTTCAGTTTCAGGGCCTGAAGGTAGCTCTTCTCTGCCAGTCCCATGTTACCCGACTGTTCGCGGATGGTGCCCAATGAAAAGGTGGCGAAATACATGCCCACATTGCTGTTGTTGTTCTTGGCGTGGTGATAGATGCTATGAGCCAGCTGTACCCCCTTTCTACGGTCTACGTATTCGAACATGTATATAGCTTCATAGCTGCATGCCCGATAGTAGGTCTCCTGATACTGGGAGAACTCGGTGGCATCCTTTACCTTATTAACAACTTCAAAAAAGTTGTTCGTCTCGCGAGCACTGTAACTACGGTAGGCTTCTTCAGTGAGTTTCTGAAGCTTAGAAGGAAGCGTTTCTTCGGCCCAAACGTGTATGCCACCTGTCAACAGCAACAGGAACGCTAGGATGATTGTGCAAACGGTTTTCTTCATTTCGTTGTTACAAATTCCTGGAGTGCACATGCACTCCAGGAATACTGATAATGACGGTTAGTGCTTCTGCCCCTTCTGTCCGTAATAGGCATTGGGGCCATGCTTGCGCATGTAGTGCTTCTCCACAAGCAGCGGATTCATCGTCAGGTTGGGGTTGACACTGAAGGCCACGAAGGCCATCTTGGCGCACTGCTCCATAACCTTGGCGTTGTAGACGGCATTGTCAGGTGAAGTGCCCCACGAGAACGGGCCGTGGTTCTTCACCAGGACGGCAGGCGTGTGGTCGGGGTTGATCTTGCGGATGTTCAGGATCTCGTCGACGATGACGTTGCCCGTCTCTAATTCGTACTGTCCCTTCACCTCGGCTTCGGTCATGTCGCGCGTGCAGGGGATGTCCTGATAGAAGTAGTCGGCGTGCGTGGTTCCGATGTTGGGGATGTCGCGTCCGGCCTGAGCGAAGGCCGTTGCGTATGTGGAGTGGGTGTGGACTACGCCCTGGATGTTGGGGAAGGCCTTATATAATACAAGGTGGGTAGGCGTATCGCTCGAGGGGTTCAGGTCGCCCTCGACAACCTTTCCGGTTTCTAAGTCGACGACCACCATGTCCTCGGCTTTCATCTCGTCATAGCTGACGCCGCTGGGTTTAATGACTACGAGGCCTTTCTCACGGTCGATGCCGGAAACATTGCCCCATGTGAAAATGACCAGTCCCTGCTTCACCAGGTCGAGATTGGCCTTGAATACTTTCTGTTTGAGTTCTTCTAACATAGTTTGTTCAATTCAGGGTTATAGCTTAAAGTTTCTTTCTTCACTATACATCTTTTTATTAAAGCGATAGAGGGAGGCTCCACGCTTGGAACTCGTTTTGTCTATGAGTTCGGTTTTTTCGATGAAGTCCATGTCCTTGATGCGCTTGCGGAAATTGCGCTTGTCAACTTCCTCGCCGAGTACTGCCTCGTAGAGCCGTTGCAGTTGCGTAAGCGTGAAGAGCGATGGCAGCAGTCGGAAACTGATGGGTTCGGTCTTGATTTTCTGGCGCATGATGCGCAAGGCTTCCTCAACCATCACATGATGGTCTGAATACAGTTCCGGGAGGGTGTTGTATTCCATCCACTCCAGTCCGTGCTCCTGACGCAGTTTGTCATCATAGTCCTTCACATTGATCAGTGCATAGTAGGCAATAGAGATGACTCGTTCGCCGGGGTCACGGTCTACGCTGCCGAATGCGCCCACCTGACGCATGTACAGGTTGCGTAGCCCCGTCAGGTCGTATAGTGTTCTTGCCGCAGCTTCGTCGATGCCTTCTTCGGCACCTACAAAACCGCCGTACAGACTCCATTGTCCCCGGCCGGGTTCCATCTGGCGGCGGCCGATGAGAATCTTCAGTTTCGACTCGTCGAAGCCGAAGATAATCACATCGACCGATACCCAGACTTTGGAATGTTCGTTATAGTAGGTCATTTCTGCTTTTCATTACCAGAAGTAAGCATAGAAGGTGGCGCAGAGGCCGACAACGACCAGCGTGCCCACGATGTCCCATACGCCCCAACTTTCACGGATGCTCTTCTTGAAGTCGGAAGAGAATGTAATGGCATCGACTTGTGCCTTCGAGGGAGCAGGAGTGAAGAAGCTCACAGCCACCATCAGGACGATGATGAACACGAGCAGCCAGCACTCGAACACGAGCCAGTTAGTCTGCCAGAACCAAGTGGTGCTCTCCCAGAAAGCACCGTCCATGGTAGCCTTACCAGTATCGGTGATGACGTTTGTCACCAGGCGGATCATACCTACCACGAAACCTCCAATCAGACCCCACTCACCGGCTTTCGGTGTAATCTTCTTTGAGAAGATACCGAGCGTGAATACAGCCACCATGGCAGGAGCCAGCAGCGACTGGATGCCCTGCAGGTAGCTGTAGAGCGAGCCAAGCGACATCATCACGGGCATCCACAGCAAACCGAGGATTACGACAACGACGGTAGCGGTACGGCCAACGAACACATAATGAGCCTCGCTCTTACCTTTCTTCATGGGCTTGTAGAAGTCCTCGGTGAACAGCGTTGCACAACTATTGAAGAAGGCTGCCAATGAGGCTACCAGGGCGCAGACGAAGCCGATGGTCACGATACCCTTAATACCGGCAGGCAGGATGTTCTTCACCATCAGGGCGAAGGCTGCATCGGTATCGTCCATCACAAAACCGTTGATCTCGGGATGCTGAGCCAACGCGGCAGCAATCATACCGGGGATGAGGAACATGAAGCAGGGGAGGATCTTGAAGAAACCGGCAGCGATGGTACCACGACGGGCACGGGCCATCACGGCTGCATTGTCCTCGCCGGGAACCTGACCGAGCACACGCTGAACGATGTGCTGGTCAGTACACCAGTACCAGAAACCAATGATGCAGGCACCAAGGAACACCACGTAGCCAGGATACTCTGCATACATGGGATCGCCCGGATCGGTGTGGAACATGTGGTTGATGCCGTAGCCGTCGTGCATGGAGCGGGCAGTGTCCATCATCAGGTTCCAACCAGTGCCGATGCTGCCGCCACCGAGGGTGGCCAGACCGAGGAACAGCACAAGGAACGAACCTATAATAAGAATAGGTGTCTGGATGGACGAAAGGGTCATCACACCCTTCATACCACCGAACACGGTGAACACAGCCGTTACTGCAATCAGACCAATGGCACCTACCCAGAAGTTCAGACCAAGCAAATACTCAAAGAAGATACCACCCGTAAAAGCAGTAACCGACACCTTGGTGAGCACGTAGGCCACCAGCGTGATGATGCTCAGCCATGAACCCGTGCGCTGGGTGTAGCGGAACTTCAGGAAGTCGGGCATGGTGATAATCTTGCCCATCTTGTTGATTAGCAACTGATAGAACGGGACGAAGAGCCAGCCGAGGATGAGGATCATCCAGCCCTGCATCTCCCAGTGGGCCATGCCCACACCGTCCTTAGCACCCGTTCCGGCCAGGCCCACGAGGTGCTCCGAGCCGATGTTGGCGGCAAAGATAGCCATACCGATTACGTACCAGGGCTCGCCTTTACCAAAGAGGTAGGCCGATGAGTCCTCGCCCTGCTGGGCTTTCTTGTCTTTCCAGATGGCATACCATACTGCTGCCACCACACCTAACAGGCCCACGGCGAGAATCGTCCAGTCGAGCCAAATAAATTCATGTGAACTCCAGTTCATTTTTGTTTTTGTTTGTTTTTTTAGTTAGTATTTATTATTTTCTGTTTTTCCACATTGCTGTCATGTCCTCAAGCGTCTTGCCTTTGGTCTCGGGAACAAGCTTCCAGACGAAGAGGGCGGCAATGACGCAGATGATGCCATAGAGGCCGTAGGTGAACCAGTGGCCGAAGTCGTCACCCTCAGTGAGATGCATGTTGAACATCGGCACGAACGTCGACGAGACGATGAAGTTGAAAATCCACTGGAAAGCTACGGCGATAGCCACGGCACCGCCACGGATGGTGTTCGGGAAGATTTCGGCGATGAGCACCCAAGTGATGGGTCCCCAGGAGAACATGAACGAGGCCGAGTAGACCAGCAACGAGGCTGCCGTCACCAGTTCCATGCCGGCATGTCCGAAGGTTACAGCTACGCCGAAGGCACCGAGGGCCATGCCCAAGGAACCGTAGATGAGCAGCGGCTTGCGGCCCCATTTCTCCACGGTGAAGATAGCCACGAGGGTGAAGAGAATGTTGATGATACCCATGAACACGGTGATCATCATCGGGTTGTCCATGCCCATGTCACCGAAAATGCGCGGAGCATAGTAGAGCACGGCGTTGATGCCCACGGCCTGCTGGAACACGCTGAGCATGATACCCACAAAGATGCACATGGCACCGTAGGTCATCAGCTTTTCGGTCTTCACAACCATGGTGTCCTTGATGTCCTGTAGAATCTGGGCGGCTTTGCTCTCACCGTTAATCTTGGCCAGAATACGTTGGGCCACGTCATCACGCCCGATGGAGACAAGATAACGCGGTGTCTCGGGTACAAAGCAGATGAGCAGGGCGAAGAGTCCTGCGGGCACTGCCTCAGAACCGAACATGTAGCGCCAGCCTGTTGTCACCGTCCATTGTGCGGCGGGGTTGATAGCTGCAATGCCCTTGCCCATCTCCTCTACGAGTGGCTGGATGTGGTCGCCCAGGATGAAGAAATTCACAAAGTAGACCACCAATTGACCAAAGATAATGGCAAACTGGTTCCAGCTGACCAACATGCCTCGTATGTTCGAAGGAGCCACCTCGCCGATATACATGGGGCAGATGGCAGAGGCAAGGCCTACGCCGATACCGCCAATGACGCGGTAAATGTTGAACATGATGAGCAGTGAGTAGGTGGGCTGTCCGTATTCAAAGAACATGAACTCGGGATCCATCGATCCCAGTGCTGAGATGAAGAACAGCAAACCTGCAATGATCAGCGAGCGCTTTCGTCCTAAGTTCGTGGCCAAAAAGCCTGACAGGGCCGAGCCGATGATGCAGCCTATCAGGGCCGAGGCCGATGTGAAACCGTGCCAACCATCTGTATAGGCAAAGTCTTTGGCTTCCATGAAGAATGCCTGCAGACCCTTCTCCGCACCTGAGATGACTGCGGTGTCATAACCAAAGAGGAGACCTCCCAGCACTGCCACCATGACAATGCTGATGAGGTATCCTTTGCTACCGTTTTCTGTCTGTGCCATAATTGTCAATTATCAATTGTCAATTACAAAAATACAATTATTTAATTGAGAATTTGTAGGCAGCATGGCTGTAGTAAGGCTTTTCGGGAGTCACCACGGGGCTGGCCCATTCGGGATGGTTGG
>Ga0247611_10003675_pt1 | contig 22373 bp, 14 predicted proteins | sample 177DNAGHGhighgp2_FD_192422 | JGI IMG/M metagenome (GOLD analysis project Ga0247611, IMG submission 192422) | Sheep rumen microbial communities from Palmerston North, Manawatu-Wanganui, New Zealand - 1770 DNA GHGhigh gp2 | ecosystem: Host-associated > Mammals > Digestive system > Stomach > Rumen... | reverse complement strand
AGGATGAATAAAATAACTTCTTAATCATATCTATAATTTTGAATGTTGAATTTTGAATGTTGAATTATAAATTATTATTAATTACTCATTATTCATTGCCCGTAGGGCAATCAACTCAACATTACTTCCCTTCGGTCAGTGACCGTTGGTTCCAAATTCCACATTCCACATTCAATTTATACTTGCTGCATATCGTGCAGCTTCTTGTAGTATCCGTCTTTGGCGAGCAACTCGTCGTGACTGCCTCGCTCCACAATCTTTCCTTCGTGCAGAACGCAAATCTCGTCGGCATTCTTGATTGTTGAAAGGCGGTGGGCAACGGCAACGGTGGTGCGGGTCTTCATCAGGTGTGTGAGGGCATCCTGAACCAATCGCTCGCTCTCGGTGTCGAGAGCCGATGTTGCCTCGTCGAGAATGAGGATAGGAGGGTTCTTCAATATAGCACGTGCAATACTTACACGCTGGCGCTGACCTCCTGATAGGCGACCTCCACGATCTCCAATATTTGTATCGAATCCGTTTTCTGATTCCATTATAAACTCGTAGGCATTTGCAATCTTTGCAGCATTAGCAATGTCCTCGTCGGTAGCTTCATCGTTACCAAAGCGAATGTTGTTCTTAAAGCTATCGTTGAAGAGAATTGCTTCCTGGTTAACGTTTCCGATGAGGCTGCGCAAATCGTGCACACCAAGATCCTTAACATTAATGCCGTCGATGAGCACTTCGCCTTCCTGCACATCATAGTAGCGTGGAATCATGTCAACAAGGGTTGACTTTCCCGAACCACTCTGACCAACCAGAGCAACCATCTTTCCCTTAGGGATAACAAGGTTGATGTCTTTGAGCACATATTTCAGTTCCTTGGTGTGGCTGTCGGTATAGGCAAAGCTCACATGGCGGAACTCTATCTCGTGTTCAAAACTGCTTATGTGCTTTGCATTTGGCTTATCCACAATCTCCAGCTCTGCCTTTAAAATCTTGTCTATTCGTTCCATTGAGGCAAGTCCCTTTGGAATGTTGTATCCTGCCTTTGAGAACTCTTTCAATGGAGCAATGATACTGTAGAGCATCACCAGATAGTAGATGAAGATAGGTCCATCGAGTGCGCCATAGTTGAGCACCAGAATACCTCCCACCCACAGCACAACAATAATCATCACGGTTCCAAGGAACTCGCTCATAGGGTGAGCCATCTGCTGACGAATATTCACACGCATGATGTTGTCACGATACGAGGTGTTTATGTTGTTGAAACGCTCGTTCATCTTCTCCTCTGCACAGAAAGCCTTGATGATGCGAAGTCCGCCAAGAGTTTCTTCCACCTGACTCATGGTGTCGCTCCAGAGCGACTGGGCAAAGGTGCTCTGAGATTTCAGTTTTCTGCCCACAAAGCCCATGAACCAACCAAAGATAGGCACAAAGATAATGGTGAAGAGAGTGAGCTGCCAGCTAATGGCAATAAGGGTGCCGAAATAAACAACTATGAGGATAGGGTTTTTGAAAAGCATGTCGAGACTCGACATGATGCTGTTCTCCACCTCCTGCACATCGCCACTCATGCGGGCTATGATATCACCTTTGCGCTCTTCGCTAAAGAAGCCAAGGTGCAAAGAAGTTATCTTTTGATATATCTCGTTTCTAATGTCGCGCACAACTCCTGTGCGGATAGGAATGATGGCTGCCGAAGAAAGGAAATAGGCACCTGTCTTCAGGAATGTCATGAATGCCAGAAACAAACCAATGATGAGCAATGTTGTGGTGGCACTTGTTTCAATAACAAGGTTCTGCACATAGTATGCCATGTTGTTCATCAGAATGTCCTGAAAGCCGTTAATGTGCCATTCCATCAGCTCGGTAGCACGAATACCGCCATCTACCTGAAACAAAATCTGCAGGATAGGTACAAGTGCCAGGAATGAAAAGATATTCAGTATCGCCGAGAGGATATTGAAGATGATGGATAGTACCAGATACTTTTTGTAAGGTGGCACGAAACGACGTAATACTTGCAGAAATTCCTTCATAAACTTTTCTATTCTGTAGCTGTTTGTGAATTATTACTCTTTGATTTCCTCGCCAATAAGGGTTGCCGATGACGAACCTGTGATTCTCACCTTAACGAAGTCGCCGATGTGGTGGTTGCCCTTGTCAATGACTACCGCCTTGTTTTGTTCTGTGCGTCCCATGAGCTGGGCACGACTGCGCTTAGAGAATCGTTCAATAAGGATTGTGAACTCCTTGCCCTCGTCTTTCTTGTTCTGCTCGGCAGAAATCTCTGTCTGCAAGTGGATAAGCTCGTTCAAACGACGAATCTTCTCGTCTTCCGACACGTTGTCGGGCAGATGCTTTGCTGCGTATGTTCCTGGGCGCTCAGAATATTTGAACATGAAAGCTGAGTCGAAAGCACATTCCTTCATCAAAGAGAGTGTCTGCTGGAAATCGTCCTCGCTCTCGTTGTGATAACCCACGAAGATGTCGGTTGTGAGACCGCAACCTGGGATGATGCGCTTTATGGCAGCCACCTTTTCAAGATAGTCTTCACGGGTGTATTTTCTATTCATCAGCTTCAGCGTGCTGTTGCTACCGCTCTGAGCTGGGAAATGAATATGGTTGCACAAGTTTGGCTCCTCAGCAATGGCGTGAAGAATGTCCTCGGTCATATCCTCAGGGTTTGAAGTGGTGAAGCGCACACGCATATCAGGCACGCTCTGAGCTACCTTGCGAAGCAGTTCGGCAAACGAGCACACGTGCAGTTCCTTACCATCTTCTTCGGAGATGATGATGCCGTTCTCAGGGCGCTTGCCGTTAGGCAGAAGTCCATAAGAGTTAACGTTCTGTCCGAGAAGTGTCACCTCTTTGAAGCCCTTGTCGTGAAGGTCTTTCACCTCGGCAAGGATGCTCTCTATGTCGCGACTGCGCTCACGTCCACGTGTGTAAGGCACAATGCAGTAGTGGCAGAAATTGTTGCAACCACGCATGATGCTCACAAATCCGCTTACATGGTTTCCGCCAATGCGCTGTGGAATCACGTTGCGGTAGGTCTCTGTTGTTGACAGTTCTACATCAACGGCAGGTTGACCAAGTTCAGCCGAAGCAATAAGCTCTGGCAGGTTCATATATGAGTCGGGACCACACACCAGGTTGGCATGGTGGTTCTCAATCAAATCGTCTTTAACACGCTCAGCCATACAGCCAAGAACGCCCAGAATAAGTTTTCTGCCTTTCTTCTGCTCTGCCCACAGAGTGTCAAGGCGGTTGTAAATCTTGTTTTCGGCATTCTCGCGAATACTACAGGTGTTGAGGAAGATGGCATCAGCCTCGTCCTCGTTTTCACATACATCATAGCCTGCCATCTTCATTACTGAAGCGACAACCTCGCTATCTGCCACATTCATCTGGCAGCCATAAGTTTCAATATATAATTTCTTATTCATCCTTAATTTGATTAGAGCACGCAAAGGTACTGAAAATAAATGAATTACGCAAATTTACGATTTGTTCTCATCATTATGGCATAGATGATGATGCCCGAGAAGAATCCGGCAATGGCATCAATGACATAATGTGCCTGGATATAAACTGTTGCCATACAAAGGAAAACATAGATTATTCCTGTGAAAGCCAGCAGTTTCCAGTTGCGGGCATGAGCTATGGCAAGCATGCAGATGGTGGATACTCCCACGTGTGAACTTGGAAAAGCTGCTGTAGGGCGTTCGCCGGCATTGTGGGCAGCCTCTACAAGATGATAGAACACTCCGTCCTGATAGCCTGGCGAAGTGAGCATATCGCGATGTGTGAGGAAGTAGTCGCCCACGTTGGGGAATATTCCTTGTGCTATCTTGTCAACGCCCACCGCCTTGTAGTAGAACATTGGTCCGGTTACTGGCAACAGGTCGTAGATGATGTAGAATATAAAGAACGAACCAACCACAACGTATGCCATGCGGGTGAACTCCTCATAACGATAGAGAAAGTAATATATCAGCGTCATGGCAATGATAGGGAAATAAAGGGCATAGCCCATGTCCATCAACTCGCTTATTATTGGCGAGGGATAGTTCTGTGCAAACACCAAGGCTGGTTGGAAACCAAACACACTCTGCTCCAGTTGGGCAAAGATGTGATCGAGGTTAGGGAAAATGCGGTTTATCTCATACGTTTCAGGATACCACCATGGAAGGAACGCAGCCTGAACGGCTACTCGTGCAAACTTGGTCAGGCGGCATGGAATAAGCCGGTAGATTCCCCACATGGCAACGGTTATAGCGCCAATGTGCACTCGCCCCCAAATCATAGCCTGAGGGTTCTCAATCTTTGTATATGTGAACAGAACAATGAGAAGGGTTACAAACAAATATGCCAACACCACCCACTCCAAGGGCAACAGTCCCTTTCGTGGTTTCTTCTCAATCTCTATAAACTTCTTTAGTCCTTTTTGTTTTCTTTGTACCATGCTACGGTTTTCTTAACGCCTTCCTCAAGCTTCACCTGTGGGTTGTAGCCCAGTTCCTTGCGGGCAGGCTCAATGTCACATCGCCAGTTGCGTTGTTTCAGAATGTTATATTTATCGTTGTTAAGGGCAGTCACCTTTCCTGTTAAGTGTCCCAGTTTGTCGCCAAAGAATGTAACTATTTTCAGCACCCATATTGGGGCTGTGATGCGTATCCACCAAGGGCGTCCCAGCTCTTCGTGAATGAGATTACTGAATGTGCAACTCTGGTACACCTCGCCATCGCTGAGGAAATATTTTCTGCCAGTCTTTCCCTTCTCTATGGCAAGGAACACAGCCTGCACCACATCGGTAACATACACGAAGGTGATATCTTGCTGCTTGAAGCCCACAGCAAAATCGCTATGTCCGGCAATGCTCTCCACCATCATCATATAATCCTTTTCGCGTGGACCATACACGCCTGTTGGACGCAACACCACAAAAGGAAACTTATCTTCTTCGCTCAATCCCTCGTTCTGTTCGTCAAGATACCTTTCGGCAGCCAGTTTGCTCTCACCATAAGCCGTGTTAGGCTTTGGAGTGTCGCTTTCCTTAATCTCGGTATATGGCTGCTCCTCGCGAATGGCGCCATAAATGCTTAGCGAGCTAACATACACAAAGCGTTTCAGCGGCATTTGCAACTCACGAATAGCAGAAACAAAATTCTTTGTTCCTTCGGTGTTGATGCGAAAAAAGTCCTCCTTGTGCAAGCATTTTGTAGCACCGGCAGCATGCACCACATAGTCAAAATCGTGACCCTGCAGTTGCTCTTTGAGCTTCTCTTTCGATGAGAAGTCAAGTTCAATGAAGTTTATGCGCTTATCTTTTAGATAGCGATGCGAACTGGTTTTGCGCACGGCAGCCCATGTTTCCATCCCCCTCCGGAGCGATTCTTCAACAATAAAACTGCCAATGAAACCACTTGCGCCAGTTATCAATATTTTCATTATAACGATATAAAATAGCTATTTCGTTGCAAAGTTACATAATTAAGTGAACTTTAGCAAGTTCAGAAGAAAAAAGAAGATAAAAGCCATTCTTTTATCGAGATAATTTTCATTTATCATTTATCAACCAATAACTTTGAAGTTTGAGGTTTGAACATTGAACTTTAATTGTAGATTTTTGCACGGAAGATTAACGACATTATACGGATGAAAGGATAAACGTTCACACAGAAAGCACAGATACCAGAAAATTCACGCAAAGATATTTAACGTTAATTATCGTATAATTTTTCGTTAATTTTAAAGCGCTTTGCGCTTCTTTATCATTTGTCAATTTTTATTTAGCGGAGCGCGCCCACGCCTTCCTTCGATATGCCTTCGGTAGCCCTTCGATAGCGTTTCGGTATGATTTTACCACGTTTTGTATGGTATTTTCATTTGTACAATCCTTCATTTTGTACACAGGTTTTATCGTTTACATAATCTTAGTACACAAGGAAGGAAAAGATAAATTGGAATCACACTAAACAACAATCCTCCGATAGTGCCTATTGCCAATGAATACCAAAACGGTTGTTCATCAGGGCCATCTATTAAGAATGGAATCATGCCTAACACAGTAGAGAGAATCGTGAGAAGTATAGGAATAATCTTATGATTGAAAGCCTTGACATATCTTGTGCAGCTTATTTTGAGCAATCTTTTTTTATCCAACTCTGCCGGTAGCAGATACATTTCACGTTGATTGTTATTCTGGCAAATAATATAGATGCCAGCATTAACTGTCAAACCAGCAAGAAGCACCATAGCAGCAAAGCCACCCGTTCCGAAGGGTACACCTGTCAGGTAATAGGTTAAGAAGAGTCCGATGAATGAAACAGGTATGAGCAAAACAGTTGCTAAAGCCTGCATAAGACTTTCGAAAAGAATGGCTATAATGAAGAATATTATTACTGCCACAAGTGCAATGAGCCAGTATTGCGTTCCTTCATCCTCGTATGAGCCAAAAGTCTTGTTCATGCAGCGGAATCCAACAGGGAAATAATTGTTGTATTTTTCTATCGTATTCTTTATCAACCTATCCGTATAGACATACGACCCCAGAACATTGAAAGCCACTTCAAGCACATATTCCTGATTTTCTCGTGGAATGACATTCTTTGCTTCACGAGTATTAATGTCCATAAATCCTGATGGACGAACATTTCTTCCACCTACATTAACGTATGAGTTTCTCAGTTGCCATTCGTCAAACGAGTCCTTTGTGTTTGGATGAACCACTACAGGCATCTTCCTGTCATCTGATATGTCTATTTTTTCAGCATTACCATCGTCAAGAAGATTTCTAAGTGTGGAATACACATTCTGTGGACTCAGTTTCGCCAAAGCAAGTGCCCGCTGGTCATATTCCATATAAAGCTCGTTCTCCTGATTCTCATGTTCAGGAGTACGTATTATCAAGTCAGCCACACGACCATTCTTTCTCAATTCTCTAAGCATTTCTTCAGCAAATGAATAAAGCCTATCATAATCATATCCCACAATCTGTATGCTATTGGAACGGTATTGTAGCTGTAGCGAGTTGCTGAATCCCCTATCACTAACCCCGTATGTTGCCCAGTCAGCACCACCGATGGAGATTAGTTTACCTATGACACGATTCTCAAGCACATAAGGAAAGCTCGTCTGTAAGGCTTCGTCGGTGAAGTCTATATCTATAGTGCCTCCCTCATTGCGTATAGAAGTCTCAAAGCGCTTTATATCCTTATTATATCGTGCGAGGAAAGCCTCAACATCCTTCATCTTTTCGTTGAGTTCCTGCACGCTGCCGCCAACAGGCATCTGACCACGTATATGCAACATCATACGTGGTTTCTTAGGACTGTACGTGTTAGAGTCAAGACAATCCACAAACTTGTATAATGAGCCTGCAAAAATCAGTGCAAAGAAAAGAAGGAAAACCCAGCGTCCAAACCTGTGCTGACACCAGCCAACATATCGCTGATACACACGTAAAAAGGCAATGACAACCCGCATACGTAGCGTTCTTTTTGCAATGTTTTTTTTGCTAAAGAAACAGAATTTTTCTATTAATGCAGGCACGAAGATAGACGCAACGATAATGGCTATAGCAAGATTGATGATTACCACAATAGAGAAATCCTTCAAATCGTGTCTGAGGAAATCGGGCAGCCAAAACACAATTACCAATGAGCCAATGGTAGTGAGCATGGCGGCAAGTATGCCAATGAATGCTTTTCTATTACGGTAGTAGCTATAATGATCCACCATCACAATAGTAGAGTCAATAATGATGCCAAGCGAAACCGTAATGCCTGCCATTGATATAGGGTGCAAACGTATGTCAAAAAGCCAATATAGTAATACGGCAATAAGAATGTTTGCAAGCAGGGCAATGGTGATAATGCCTGTATATACCCATTTTCTTCCACTTGCCAGCCATACGAACAAGAGGAGGATTGCAAGCGTAAGCGATGAGCGCAGCAATAGAGTTCTAAACTCCTTCATCTGTATCTCTGCGCGGTCGTATGTTAGCGTTGAGTGTGTTGAAATGAAAGAATTCTTTGCATCACCTTCCAAAACGTTCTTCACCTTTCGGGCTACTCCCACCACACTGGCATTCTTGTCGGCAAATACATTTATATATACCGAGTTCATGCCATTTACACGATAGTAACTGTCGGGCTGCTTCTCACGAATATTGCAAGTAGTAAGGTTATTTAGGTATATTATCTTGCCACCCACGGTGCGTAGAGGCATCTGCTCAAATGCCTTGCCATTGCCCTTTGAAGAAAGGATGAGCGGAACGGTAACTCGCCCGTTCTCTGTTGTTACCTCCCCTATTACATCCTCTTTACCAGCAAAGTTTTTTACGGCTTCAACAATGTCATTATTAGTAAGTCCATATACAGCAATCTCATCGGCATCATACGTTATCTCCATATAGTTGGATTTCGTGCCCGATATCTGTATGTTGTTTACACCATCAATGCGTTCAATGAAGCGCTTTGTGTCCTTTTCGGCAAGTTGCTTTATCTGTTCCTCTGGCATATCGGCATTCAGCTGATATGTAAGTATCAGTTTTACCTCATTGTCGTCAGCTCTTGAAGCATCAACCTCTCCACCAGTAACTATTGGGAACGACATGTATTCAGGCAATTTGGGACGGAGCTGTCGCAGTATGGATGCAATCTCAAACTTAGCCATTGACACATTTGCATTAGGTTTCATCTCTACGGTAATTTTGCCAGAGCCAAACTGACTCTCTGACGAAACCTTCTTCACATCCTTTACCACACTTACTGCAGCTTCTATTCTTGAGGTAATGCTCTGTTCCACCACCTTGGCAGAGGCATTCTGCCACCAATAGGATATGGTGAGTGTCTTTCCTTGTTCGGGACGTGGCTCATTGCTGATGTCCAAACGTGGTATAAGAGCCACGCCAATGACCATCAAGATACACATTACCAAGAGTATGCTGAAATTATGCTTCATCTTTTTCTATACAAGAGATAATACACTAATGGAACAAAGAACAGACTGACCATAGTACCAACTATCATGCCAATTGTGATGGCAAACGAGAGAGGGAACTGTAATGCAGACCCCATATCACCACGATGCAGAAATGGCACGATGGCAAGTATTGTTGTAAGGGTTGTCATAACTATAGGCTTCAATCTACGATGTCCTGCCACCATGATAGCCCTGATGAGAGAATGTTTCTGAGGTTTTTCTACACTGCGATATATACGGTTAATGGTATCTACCTTTAGAATAGAGTCATTGATGATGATACCACACATTACCACCATACCAATCATTGACATTATGTTGAGCGACTCTCCAGCCAGCCACACGGCAAACAATACGAGTGCTACGTCAATCACAACCTCAACAAGTATTATCACAGGCTGTACTAAACTCTCAAACTGTGCTGCAAGGATGAAGTAAAGCAGTAGAAGAGCAACCACGAGAACCATTACAAGTTCGCCAATCATAGAGCGTGATGAGAAATAGTTTCCTACGAACGAAGTCTGCACTTTCCCATTTTTGTTATTATCAACCAATGAAGTAACATACGCTATCACGTCCTTCACCTCACTATCCTTGGCTTTGTCTATATTAATAACAGAGAATTCTCCCTCATCACTTGCATAGAGATGTTTATAGTCGTCGGCACGCTGTTCTTTGACGAGATATGAAATAGGAATATCTATACCATCGGTATTTCGGATAGTATTGCTCAGTAGTATCTTGGCATCCTTGCTGTTGTTATCTATAACCACAGGCACGCTTTCACCGCCGCTATTAATGTCATAAATGCTGTTTTTGCCGAGCAGTTCCTTTAGTCGGGAATACAGTTGCTGGTACGAAACCTTGTAGTATGCCATCTGTTCAGCGTCGGATGTATATTTTATATACATCTCGGTTGATATGGGTTGTATTCCAAGTTTTGGAAAACGTGCACGTAGAGAATCTGTTACCATACGTGTAAGTTCCACCGTAGGTCTGCCACCATCGCGCTTATGTAGGCGAATCTGCAAATCAGGTTCTTCGGTTGAGAATATCATATCAAAGATATTTGCAGCAAGTTCTGTTTCTATCTTAGCATTTGGATAATGCTTTTCAATGTATCCTTGCATCTTTTTGGTAGCATCTTCAAGTTCCTCTGCCGACCTGCATTTCAGATAGCACACCGCCTCGCTGCTCGTTATGTTCTTGGTGTGCGACAAGATAAAGTCCTGACCGCCTATCATCGTTGTAGAAGTCTCTATTAGTGGTTTAGCCTCTTTCAGCAGTTCAGCCATCCTTCGGTTGTTCTCTTCGGGAGTAATACCAGTATTCCAATCGACATTTACAAGTGCATCATCATGGGCTATTTCTGGCATACGCTCCTTGCGAAGGAATGGGAAAAGCACAATGATGACAATTACACAAATAGAGAACCCAATAAGCATTTGTTTACTATGACGCATAGTGTACTTTATACCATATTCATAGTAATGAATCAATAAATCATTGAGACGATTTGCCTTTGTATTCGTCTTTTCTGATACAACTTTGTGCCTCTTGCAAAAAAGGAAGTAATATACAGGCACAACCAATGCCGCAACTGCCAAAGAACAGAAAAGAGCAATAGATATTCCCATTGCCTGGTCGTAGAAGAGTGCTCCAGCCGTTCCGCTTAGGAATATCAATGGAATAAACACAGAGCATGTTGTTAATACAGACGAAAGCATAGGCATAAATACTTCCTTAACAGCATTAACAATATTGTTATCAGAAGCTTCACCTTTTTGTCTGATATTGTCAATTACAATTATCGCATTATCTACTATCATACCAACACCAAGAATGAGTCCCGATAGTGATATGATGTTGAGCGATATTCCTATCAAATAGAAGCAGAGTAAGGTGAGTACCAGAGACAAAGGTATTGATATAACCACAAGTAATGGCAATCGCCATCCACCAATAAAGAGGAATAGCACCATGCTTGCCATAATGATACCAAGCACAAGGTTCCACTCCAAATTATTCATGCTGTAAGAAAGCAGCTGTGTCTGGTCGCGTGTTACATTGAATTTCAAATCAGGATAGTCATTGCCCAATTCAGTCATAAGCGTGTCAATCCTGTTCTGCAAACTGCTCATCTGTGCATCGCTCTGCTTTATCACCGCCATTGTTATGGCTGTGTTGCCGTTTGATGTCACAATGCCTTTTCGCTCAGCAGCTGTTTCTTCCACCTTGCAGATGTCTTTCAGTTGCAGCAATCTACCCTCACTCTGCAAATACACGTTCTCAATATCATGAACAGAAATTATCTGCGAGTCGAAATGTATGCTATATCGGTAAATACCGTTACGTACGCTCAATGCAGCAAGTATGATATTGTTGTCGCTGATAGCCTTTTCAATATCAGAGTTTGTGATGCCCAAAGCCTTCATCTTCAACTCATCAGGCTGTATCGTGATTTGTGTGCCAACCATTCCACTATAGTCAACCATTGCAACTTCGGGCAACTGCTCTATGCGTTTGCTGATTACGTTTCTCACCAGTCGGCTTGTCTGCTCTGGTTTTCCACCAGTCACATCTATATAGAAGGCAGGAATATCCATGGCTCCTATTTTCATTGCTTTCGGGCGTTCCAAGTCTTTTGGCAAATAGCTCATGGCTCGGTCTATCTTCTCATTAACTTCAATGAAAAGCAGACTCATGTCGCTGCCAGGGTCGAAAGACAATGTTATTATGCCTGCATCTGTGCGTGATGTCGATTCAATACTTTTCAATCCAGCAACCTGCGATAGCTGCTGGCGCATGGGAGTAACAATCTGTTGTTCTATCTCACGTGCCGAACTACCCTGTGCCGACATCTGCACCACAATGCGAGGCACATCAATGTCAGGCATAAGCGAAACCGGTATTCGTTGAGTAGCAAGTATGCCAAGTGTAACGATGGCAATCAACGACATCGTTACAGCTATTGGGCGATGTAATAAAGTTTTTAGCATTTGTTCGTCTTATACTTTTTACTTTTTTACTCCTTTTCAGCAATTTTCACCTCGGTATCATCCGCAAGGTTCAGGTTACCTGATGTTATCACTATATCACCTACGTTAACCTTTGTCTGCTTTTTCTCACAGCCTGTAATAGCAAAGCTCGACAGGTTACTGTACAGAATATCCACATAAGTCCATACAGCACGATGTGTATCCTTGTCATATACAAACACCACATGATACCCATCGCGTTCCACTACAGCCTCTTTGGGCACAATTAACATATTGGGTACCGAGTTTTCAACAATCACCTTAACATTCATTCCATCAAGAAGTTTACTTGATGTATTTTTTATTCGTGCCTTAATGGTAACCATTCCCTTTTCGTCAATAGTAGGGTTAATCTCAACAACCGAACCAAATATAGATAAAGTTTCATCAATAAACGGAGAAACTTTAACCCTTGAACCAATCCTTATAGACGAAAGTTCTGCTTCTAACACCTGAAACTCTACATCAAAATATGAATCATCAATAAGCGTACAGAACTTATCTCCACGTTGATGAGGTTTTGCTATGAGGTCGGCTATTTTTCCACTAAAAGGAGCACGTAACTGACAATCAGAAAGCGATGCCTTTGCTGATTTCATGGAATATTTGGCAGAATAATATCCCGAAGTTACTTCGGCTCTGTGTAACACCTCAGCAGGCACTTTTTTTATATCCCCATCATATCCAAGTCCTATCAACTTATCTTGCAGTTCTACTTTTGCACGCTCAATGTCGTGAGCAGCTTTTTCCACCTCGGTTTGCTTATCGCGTGTTTCAGCCACAGCCAGCAACATACCAGCAGACACTCGCTGACCATTTTTCACAGTTACACTTTTCAGTATTTCTCCAGCACGTGGACACATTAGTTCTGCTTTCCTTATAGCTATTAATTTTCCGTTGCAAAGAAGTTGTTTCTGGAATACTTGTTTGCGCAACACAATAGTATCTACTTCAGCCACAGCGTTCTCTTGATTTACAGCAGTAATAGTGTGTTCCTCGTCTGATTTTGTTTGGTTACTGTAAACGTATGTAGCATATCCTATACCTCCTAATATCATAGCTCCCATTACACATGAGATAGTTAACTTCTTGTATTTCATTGTATGTAAATCTTTAAATTGTGTATATGATAGAATTATTGGTTTATCACTTTTTCAAAATCAACAGTCAGGTCACGATGGTTCTGCCAATCGTAAAGAGTTGATTTCTGCAAAGAATAGTAGTCGTTCCAAAAAGATTGTAATTGGTTTATATACTGTGCTTTTGCAGATTCCAACTCCTGCTGAGCCGTATTCAACTCCGTTACAGATATTGTACCCGTTTCAAAACGCTTACGTGTAATATCATATCGCTCCTCTGCTATATCCTGTGCTCTCTTAGCATCACGACATTGCATTGGCTGAACATTAAACTGTGCAACCTTCTTTCTTAGCTCTTGCAAGTAGTCTAAATGACTTTGCTCTATTTGTGTTTTTACAACATCAAGTTGAGCCTGTGCCATTTTAACTCTTCCCTTGCTCACTCCCCAATCAAAAATAGGCAACGAAACAGTTAAACCTATTATTTCATTATCCATTAAGTTCTTATATGCAGCACCAAGTGTTTTACCTGATTTAGTGAATCCTAATTCGCTGCTTAATGTCATCTGTATTCCCTTGCTTGACTTTGCCTGCGCCAATGTTTTCTTAGCATTAAGCAGTTCCAGTTTTTGTTCCAAACTGTGAGATGAGTTAGAAACAGCCTTCTGAAGAACATCATCAACATTAATCAACAAATCAGGCACCTGAAAAGGCGGAATAAGCTCTGCTTGTGAATAGTCTGAAATATGTAGATACGAGAACAAAGCATACATAGCTTCGTCTAAGGCAATCTTATTTTTCTTAACAGCCATGTTTGCATTTAACAGTGAAAGCTCCATTTGCAACACATCGCTTTTAGTGGTTGTTGTAAGCTTCAATCTGTTCTTTGAAATCTCATACAGTTTCTCCCTGTCTGCTACGGTTGCAATACTCTGTTTATATTCCGATTGAGCAGCCAGCACATTAAAAAACAGAGTTGTTGTTCTTAATGTAACATCCTCAAGCGCACTTATATATTTGCGCTCTGCAATCTGGTATTCCACAGGTGCAGTCTTCTTTTCCCACTTCAAGCTATTGAAAGAACGCAAACTCTGGGTGTAGCTAATTTTGAAAGGCTGAGAATTGTATAATTTCTCTTTATACGAAAATTGGTCCAGACGATACAAATACGACTGCAATGAAATAGTACCACCAGTAGCAACCAATTGTTGATCTAATGAAAGAGTCAGGTAATTAGCCATAGTGTTATTGTTTACCTGATTTACTCGTCCTGTTTCATAATCACGAGTTTCTACTACCGAGTGATTAAAATTAAGAATATTACCATTCAGGTTTACAGATGGCAAAAGCTGTGCCTTAAAGGAACGAAATTGCCAATAACTACTCATGAATGAGAACCGCGCAATTTGGGCATCAAGAGAGTTCTCTTGGGCTATTCTAATCACGTTTTCTAAAGTTATTCTCTGCGCATGTGTTGGTCCACAGCACAGGAAAATGACCGGTATAATAGTTTTAATTTTCCGCTTCATAATTATTTATTATTTTGTTTCCTTCTAACAACATCATTGCTTTGTGTTTCATATCAGATATTGCAGAAGAATTAATTTTTGGTTTCATATTAATTACACATTTAGCCATTTTTTTAGCTTTATATTCTTTGCCGTTATCATTATACAACAGCATTAGCTTGTATAGCGGATACAAACGATTTGGCATTATAGCAAAGGCCTTTTTATATGATTGCTCCGCCAAATCAAAATAATTCATATCCTTGTAGTTATTTCCCATAATCACATAGAACATTGGATCTGCACTACATCTTGTTCCTTGGCTAAGTACTGCATTGCTTTCGTTATACCTGCCTTCCTCACGTAGTTTCTTGCCAAAGTTGAATAGAAAAACATGATTGTCACTTTCTGCAGGCATCCATTCGTAACCTTCAGGAATAGAGTAATAATCACCAAAGCTCATAGCTATTCCTGAGTAATTATCTATTTTCCAACTTTCATTTACTATCGTTCCAGTCTGCCAGCTAACAAAGCCAAGAAAAGCTCCCAGCAAAAGTGCTTTCATTCGTCCTATTTCAAACATACGCTTCCCTCCAACCGACTCACTCCATGCAACTATTAACACGGTAATCACCTTGTAAGGCAGTAGGTCAAAAGGATAGGAGAACATAGCAAACACCAATAACGACACCATTCCCCAGAACAAAGAGCTACTGTTCTTTGCCAAGTTCATCATTACTACAACCGTAAGACTTATAGCTAATCCTCCGCCAACCAATCCTTGCTCTGCTACTATCTTCAGCAAAATATTATATGAGTTGTCAGGAACATTTACAGAAGAGAAATCACCCCCTAATGCTGATAGCTTAGTCATACCTTCGGCAAAGGCATTATAAACTCCTCCTATACCCACTCCAAACCAAGGATTGTCTATCCATGTGGTCAAGATTGCTTTCCATATCAGCAACCTTCCATCAGCAGATCCTTGTTTTATAAAGTAGAAGGCAATAGCAACCACGATGATAGTTCCCCACACAATGTACCTGTACCTCCAATATTTGTCTCTATACACAAAGATAACAACAGTTATTACTCCCAAGAAAGCTGCACGACTCCATGTTGCAGGAAGAACCATCGCCATTAGCAATACTGCCCCTATTACCAAATGCCTCCAAGTTATCTTCTTTAGATAATCAACTATTTTTCTAAGTACTGTCTTTACCACATTTGGCATATTCTTAGGCATCTTGTTTGCTACTTTTCCTAAGAAAGTAATATCAGGCATACTCTCTATAATCGTCCTATTATGCATATTTTTCAATGCCACTAATCCCACAACTACTCCCATCATCAAATATGCAGAATAAGGACCAGGATTAAGGAAATTTCCAGTAAGAGCAAATTTCCCATGACGGCTAATTTCATTACCATACATCTGTGATGCTCCAAGCCAAGCCTCATAGCATCCCAAAGCAAGGATACTACCTATCAATACCCATGCTGATATTTTTGTTCCATGAAAGGCGATGCGCAGCCCTACGTAAAGTAGAAACAATTCCGCTGTCTTCAGAAACTCCATCTGGCAAGGCCATTCATTTCCTATCCATGTTCTGCCCACATAAAACAGAAACCATGCTACAACCATTACATCAGAAAGAGTACATCCAAGACTTTGTTTCTTCCAGATAAGGATAGCCATGCCCAAACCAAACAGTACAGTAATTCCATAGAATAACCACACTTCACATTCCGTCCACCGTATCTCGACAGGCGTAATGGTAGTTAACATCATCAGTATGACAATGCCTGCTCTTATTATCTCATTTTCTGACTTGCGTAATATTTCTAACATCTACCGTTTCTATTTATTCCGAAAAGCTACCACATGTGAACCAAGTCCCCCTATTTAGAGGGTCTCCTATATTATCTTTGCCACGATTCCTATTATATACTCTTCAGGTACAAGCCCCCAGTATCGGGAATCATCAGAGTCAAGCACATTATCTCCAGCACAGAAATAATAGTTATGCTTAAAGATATGCCGTTTAATAGGTTTACCACCAGCATATACTATATTCTTCTGTCTATCCCATGTTATTTCCTTTCCTAATTCCCATTCCATCAATATCTTATATATAACAGCATTATTTGGAGTAAGAACTATTGCGTCGCCAGCGTGTGGAACATACATTGGACCAAATTGCTTTATCTTCCATCCTATGTTTCCGTTAAACGGATAGGCATCCAACACAATCCCGTGCATCATTGAGTCAGGTGTTTCAATAAGTTTCTTCTGCATATACTCCAAGCCTAATGGCTTATCATAGCTATTGTTTCTGTAGTATCCATTTACAACACTTATGCTATCTCCGGGAACAGCTATAACCCTCTTGCACATATTCTTGTTTATAACAAAACAAATCTTGCCAGCATGAACAGGAATATTAAACACTACAATGTCGTTATGTTGAACAGTCCTTATACCTTTCATTCTAAAAGACTTCAATTCCTGACCATGCGTATTAAAATTAAAGTCAGTATAAATTCTTGCACCCATCAACAACTTATTCACAACCACCTTATCTCCTGGTTTCAGCGTGGGGTACATGGAATTTGATGGAATAGTGAAATAGTCAAATACGCATGCACGTCCCAATAGCCACAATACATATATTGCCAATACTGAGATTATAACATTTAGTATAGCGTTAAAAATCCTATTTACTATTGACATATTTCTTCTCAAATTTCTTCCTTATTTTTTTTGCTACTTGAAGACATTAATATTTTCAAACACATACCTCCTTCCAATATGCATAGAACAATATATCCTACAAGATACCACACATGCTCAATTTTCTCAAAGCATAAATATGAATATAAAGGCAGTAGCGTTCCTATTACCAACGTTATATACATTTTGCTATCTTGCAAAATATCTTTTAATGATATTCTTCTCCATCCTCTAACACATAGTGCGCAATAGCCAATACTCATCATCCATAGCGCAACGCTTTTCACGAATGAACTCAATGGAGAGAAATGTATCAATTCACCAAAACATCCGCATGATTCAATGCTGCCCATTAGCGAAGGACAGAATAGATTTATGCCAGTAAGCCAAACAAAGAAAGACAACATACACAGAAATACCATCGCCACTATAGGTTCATACATCTTTCTCAAAGCCAACATACCTGTTATTGTTTCTATCGCACAAATCACCATCGCAATCTCTACCGTCCATTGCACGAAAAAAGAATCCATGTATGCCTCAATATACAATCTTATCTCCTGTGCAAATGAATACACATTAATAGCCTTCATCGCGCCCGAGAGTACAAAACATACTCCGAGCGTGATGCGTAAAGCCTTCCATATCTTTTCTTTGATTGTTTTACTCATCATAAAAGCCCTAAATATACTACCACCACACCTGCTTGCCATTTTCGTAGGTAAAGATTCGTTCCTCATTTCCTTTGGTTATATCCTTTAAAATATACAAACCGCCAGTGTTGATATTGTTCAATATAAGGAAATTATCTGTTGCAGTATGTGCTGCTATCTGTTTCCAATAACCTTCATCATTCCAGCAATATAATTCGTATTTGTCACCCTTTTCAATGCTGTTACCGTCATTTCTGCCAATATATCTTATCTTTGAAACTGAAGAAGAATTTGAAAGTTTCAAGCCTACCCAGTTTCCATCAGGGGTATTACCACCAAAACCAGTGAGAATATCTCCATCGAATACTCTTTCCTTTGGACACCAAGATTCGCCTTGTGTTCCTATTATTGTTCCTTTTATTTTTTTTCCATTTGAATCGTAAAACTCCAATTCGTTAATGTTACAGTATGAACCAGCAGCTCCCATATATCTAAGATACTTGAATTTCGTAGGATTCTTGATAGATATATTATACCAATTACCGTTTGTTATTCCCTTATGAGTATAAATGGTTACACAATCAGAGAAATCCACATTGTTGGCACCTTGAAACTGACCGTTATTCATTCTGTTATTGAAGAAATCCTGAGCACCCATAAATGGGTATTTCCTTAGTAAAGTCATCTTCGCTTTCTTCTTAGTGTTAACAGCAATATCCTTTACCTTACCATCTTGGGTGATAATAAAAGGATTTCCAAAAGGAATAATTTTTCCATTTTCGTATAAGGCAGAAATATACACTATTCCCCGTCCCATAGACTTAAATTTTACTTTACCCCAACTGATGTTTCCGTAAAAAACTGGCACCCAATTTCTGTTGTCAAAAACACAGATATATGCTATGTTTCTATCATGATACTGTTTAGGAACAGGACGCACAACGTCAGTTGTCTTGTAATACTCATCAGTAACATCAGTATAGCGAGGACATTTGAATATATTTGGTACAGATTTCTCCCCTTTAAGATCATCCACCATCTCACTATTTAGTCTATATCTGCATCTAAACACCTTTGGCTTTATATATGAATAGAAAAAATGTACTGTATCGCCAGGCATGTTTCCAGAGTAGAAAGGTACATTCTTGCCGTTTGTATCTATCAGCACACTCCATGAATGGCTGCCGCTACGGTTTCCCCAATGAGGGGTGAACTCATAGGCTGCAGGAATTCCGAGATATCGACAAAGTAGTACAGAAAAGGCTGTTTCATCTGCGCATTTTCCACTTCTTGTCTTTATTATCGAACTGCCTTTAGAAAGGAAAGGTCCATTATGAATGTAATACTCAAATGAATGTGTAAGGTCTAATACTCGCATAGCCTCAGAAATAGCAGAGTTGATCTTAAAGAATTTGTTTGCATACGGATTTATTCCTTGCTTTTTTAACATCCATATCTGACTGCTTTTCTCTTTGTACGGATTCTGTACAAGTACCTCCCTGCCAGTTTTTTTATCTAAACGTGTGTCAAGAAACATACCACTGTGCTTGTTCATAATCCTATAGCAGTTTTCACCTTGTGGTATGAATGCCCACTGCTTGAATGGACGGTTCTCGTATTTTGCAACAGTAATCAGAGAGTCGGGGGCAAGTATGCGTTGAGTATCAAATGCCATCTCAAGGCAAATATCCTCTTTACTCATGTCATAATAACCTATTTTCCATAGTGGATAGCCTTCATTATCAAGACGTAGTAACTGCGATTTACATTTTTTGTCGTATGGTTTCAACTCTATTTGGTTAACCTTCGAAGTCATTGCCGTGTCAAAGGTTATATAATGCCCAGAAGCTCTGTTCATTATGTTGTAATAGCTGGAAGATAAATCCACCTGCTGCGACCGTTTGAACGGCTCTACTGATCCCAACTGTATATAGTCAATGCTGAGTGTGTCACTCACATTGCACAATGTTATTACATTCTTACCTTTCTTCAAAGAGTATGGCTTTTGATGCCATATCTCTACAAAAGAATCAATATTCCTACTTGGAGCCAATGATAATGCATCTACAACCTTTCCGTTAATACATAAGGTAGCTTTTACAAGTTTAGGACATGCTGCATATTTCAGGATTAGTCGCTTGCGTGTTGCTCTTTCTGTGTTTACTACAAATGATATAGCACTTTTACAGTTTGTCATCATCTCTGCAAAGCCATTTGAAGCACCGCCATTTTGTTTTTTTACACAACCTATGTTCTTTGCATCTTCACCTTCTAACTGCATTCCTCTGCGCGATAGTACAACATTATCAGTAAGTAGTGGAAACTCTTCCTTGATAGTCTGTCGCCAGTCACTCAAAGGTTCATGCTCTATACGATATGGAAGCACGTAATCAAAGAATATTTCCTTGTTGTATATCTCATGCCAAGGTGAATTGCACCATATGTCACAGGCATCATCTATCGCCTTGATAAGCTCCTTCGCCTTAATTGTTGTAATATCATATACCGGTGGCATGGGAGCATTAATATCATCAGCGTTTTTGTTGAAGAATTCAGTTCTTTTGTTTAAAGACGCTTTTGATGTGTTTAGGTATAGCTTATTAAACCTTTCAACAGCATCGCCCTTGAACGTGTATTGATAAGGCATATTCTCTATCAAGAATTTGGCTGCCTCATACTTCAAGGGGTTGGGATCGTGTTCAAAATGCTCCAATACTTTTTCAAGTTCATCTTTATTTTCACCTGCATTTTCAAGCGAAAAATCTAAACTAGAATCGCAAGAACAGATCAGAAGTAATAGTACTAACGGCAGGACAAAGTATTCTTTCTTCATCATGACACCATTTTATTAACCTAATTTCTTATTCACAATAGCCAACATCATCTTTTTTATTTTTTCATTGGTTATGGGATTACCAACAAGAACTACATTATTATTTGAATCTAATAAAAAGGTATGGTACATTCTCTCATTAGGAATCTGTGGATTTGTCTTACGAAAGAGATATTGTTTATCAATAAAAACAACATGATTAAAATGAGAGTTATTTAGCCTATGCCATGTAAGATTACATTCTCCTAACCGTGGTTCCAGAATAAATACAAATTGAATATTATACTTTTTGCTATTTTCTAAACCCAAAAGTTCATTCCATTCTTTTAATCCGTTTATAAAACAAGAAGAACACTGAGAACTATCAGCATAGACAATAAAAGAGAATTTCTTGGTATCAACTTTGGTCGCACTATTATTGTTTTGGGGAACCCATTTTTTCATGTTATTCTCCGTGATACATATAGGGCTGTCTTTCATTTTTTTTATATTGTCTTTTACACTATTTTGCGAAGAACAAGATAATGTTGTAAGACAAATCAAAAAATATAAAATATTTATTTTGAAGTTTTTAATAGTCATTCCTTTTGGTTGTTTATTCTGAACAAGAAATGCTCAGTTTAATTTGTCTTTAAGTTGTTATATAGCTTTGTTTTAGTTTAAATGAAAAGTTGCAGAACTCTTATTTATGGCTGCAATTCTCTCATAACACCACAAGCTGAACTATTTGTGAAACTTGAATTAATTTATATGAGTATCACATCATTTCTATGTACAATAGTGTGTACATAGGAATATAAATACCAAAGCAAACTGTTTCCTCTCAATGAGAATATTATACATTTTATTGCTTTAAATAATATTTTAATATATAATAGTTGGAATCTACGCTTCGCTTCGCATAAATGTCTTTGGATTTAGAATCCAGCAAGCCTTCAATGACATAGGTGTCTAATTCATCAGCAGAGACACAAGCGTATATTATACCATTCTTGAAATAATCCATCATTGGGAAAGCATGGTTTTCAGCTACGTTTTTAAGTACAGCATATTTTTTTGTCTTTATATTAATCAATGCTGTCTTAAAATCTTCACGCTTAGCCCCTTCTTTTATTAGTGTAGCAATAATGTCTCCACTTTTAAAAGTTCTTAGTGGCATAGCCTTTGTACTTCTTAGTAAGTCTTCTTGGGTTCTATCCTTTGACTTGTTACCCTCATATCCTTCCGTATCAAATTTTTTATCACCAAAATCAAAGGTAACTAAGCCTTTGTAACCATAATCTTCTGCATTTAATTCATAGAAAGAATAATTCAAGCATGGAAATGCAATGAAATTATCATCGCTAATACATTGCTCCTGCATGGTTATATTTTTGCACTCAATAGGATAATCTTTAGATAATATTATTTTCTGCTGTTTAGAATCATATATATAATACTTACTACCTCTCTCATCTTCCAGAGGACAAATTAGCAAATGACGATAATTCCCCAAATCATAAATATGATTAAACATACATGATTCAAGTTTTTTATCATTGTATTTTACTTT
>Ga0247611_10003674_pt1 | contig 22377 bp, 19 predicted proteins | sample 177DNAGHGhighgp2_FD_192422 | JGI IMG/M metagenome (GOLD analysis project Ga0247611, IMG submission 192422) | Sheep rumen microbial communities from Palmerston North, Manawatu-Wanganui, New Zealand - 1770 DNA GHGhigh gp2 | ecosystem: Host-associated > Mammals > Digestive system > Stomach > Rumen... | reverse complement strand
TGCTCCAGAATCCGGATCTTTGTATTGACAAGAGGGGTAAGGATTATCTGGAGAGAATCTTCCATCAGATAGCTCAAAGTATGAATGTCACGACTCCTCAAGATGCAGTATCATGTTTCCGAAAGATGATGAAAGAAATGAGTTTAGCGAATCCAATTTCCACTACCAAAGAACAAGAAGTGGATACTCTTTCTCATTCTGTGAATCCTGTCCGATTAAAGAATAATCCTGTTAAATTGAACGAGAGTAGTATTAGAAATCTTTATTTTGATATTATTGAATAATATCATTAAAGTATGGGATATTAAATTATCAACCGATCCACTTTTATTTAAAGATGCATCACATTTAAATGAATGTGGCGCTATAAAATTCAGATCCAAGTTTATTTACAAATTATAAGGAATTAAACTCTCCGCATAGTTATATAGCTAACAAATACAATTTTACATGATTTTTAATTCATTAAATTTCATTATTTTCTTCCCTCTGATATTTCTATTATATTACATTATACCTGCAAAATATCAGAAATTAAGAAATCTATATTTGTTAATTACCAGCTATATACTATATTTAAATTGGGTACCTGTTTATTCATTGATACTATTTTACATCACAATTATTACATACTTTACTGGAAAAAGAATAGAAAAATCTAAAAACAGAAAGAACACCATGGTTCTTGGGATATCCCTATCATTACTTCCACTCCTATTCTTCAAATATTACAACTTCATCAATACTACTACATTTGAATTGCTTAATTTAGCTGGTATTCGATTCCAACTTAGAGGACTTAACTGGGCTGTTCCCATAGGTATATCTTTTTATACTTTTCAAGCGCTGGGATATGTTTGGGATGTATATTATAAAAAAATAAAAGCAGAAGATAACTTCCTAATTTATGCACTATTCATCTCGTTTTTCCCATCAATATTATCTGGACCTATCAACAAAGCATCTCTTATAATCCCTCAGTTGAAAAAACTGCGCCCATATTTTGATTACACAAAAGCTGTAAGAGGATTAAGACTGTTACTTTGGGGAATGTTCATGAAAGTTGTTATAGCCGATCGTTTGGCACTTTATGTAAATACTGTTTTCCCCAATTACATGAATTACACAGGACTGACATGTTTTATAGCAAGTATTCTCTATTCCATCCAAATATATACTGATTTTGCCGGTTATTCATTAATGGCTATTGGAGTTGGGAAAACACTGGGGTTTGAATTGACAGAAAACTTCAGACGGCCTTACTTTGCTTTTAGTGTTACTGACTTTTGGAGACGATGGCATATTTCATTATCAACATGGTTAAAAGATTATGTATATATCCCTATGGGAGGTAGCCGTTGTTCAAAAGCTCGAAATTACTGGAACATATTCGTAACTTTTTTAGTAAGTGGAATATGGCATGGAGCTAATTGGACTTTTATAGTTTGGGGTATCTGGCATGGTTTATTTCAAATAATTGAAAAAGCAATAGGCCAGAACAAATGTTCTTACGGCATTTGGGGTAAATCTATTAAAATCTTTATTACATTTCTTCTTGTAAATTTCGCCTGGATTTTTTTCCGTATGCCAACACTTAAAGATGCATTTGAGGTAATCAAAAGAATTTTTGACCCCAGTTTACCAATGAGTATTTTTATTCCAAATGAAAGAATAACTGTTTTTTGTATTTTTGTAGGTATAACGATATTGCTGATAAAAGATACACTTGATGAATTTAATGTTAATAGTATAAAATCATTTTTTAATAACAACATTTTTTTCAGATGGCTTTATTATATAACTATGATATTATTAATCATTACCATGGGGGTATTCGGAGCTGATCAATTTATTTATGCGAATTTTTAATGAAGATATTTGTTTTTAAAATAATTATTCTTGTCTTATTATTAATAGTATTAGACTATTTGGGGGGAGGATTATTAGCTTATACCGTCCGTCATACAAACAGAGGGGAATTTGGCAGACATAATTATATATCGAATGTAATGACTGATGATATATTAATTATGGGTTCTTCACGTGCCTATCGACATTATGATTCCAAAGTTATTTCTGATTCTTTTAATCTAAGTTGCTATAATTGTGGTGAACTTGGAAATGGAATAATCTATAATTATGGGATATATCAATTACTAAACAGGCGGTATCACCCAAAAATAATTATATACGATATGATGCCAGATTTTGATCTGCTAAAAGGGGAAGAGAACAACAAATACATAAAATGGTTTAAAGTGTTTTATGACGAGCATCTTTTATCTCCTATTATTAACAGAATTGATAAAACTGAGACCATAAAAATGAAGAGTAAATTATATCGTTATAATTCACTATTTTTAGATGTCATATTTGATTATTTTGCAAAAGACAGTCATCTGGAAACAAAAGGATTTGATCCCGTTGACGAAGAAATGGACACATTGAAGATTGATCATAATAAAAAAATATATCAATTCTCAGAAGATTATGATTCTTTAAAGATAATCTTTATTAAGAAATTTGTTGAAGAGGTCACAAAAAACGACACTAAACTATTTTTTGTAGTATCTCCTCTCTGGTATGGAATGGATTCAACGAAACTTGAACCTATAAAAAAAATATGTGAAGAGAATAATATTCCATTTTTGGATTTCGCTAATGATTCCAATTATATTCATCAGAACCAATTCTTTTATAATCCTACTCATCTAAACAAAGTCGGTGCCAATTATTTCACTAAAAAATTAACAGAAAGATTGAGATCACATATATTCCAAAAGAATTAAGACACTATCCAATAATAACATCTATAAATATGAGGAGTTCATAGGAGGACAGATGCTTATTTCAGTGACAATTGTTTAACAAAAAAACTATTGATAGTCAAATCAAACACTTTTAAATAAAACCAATTAATTAACAATTATTTATGGAAATAAAAGATTTTATTGAAAAATTTGCAGACCAGTTCGATGATACTGATGCATCAGAGATTCAGGCAAGCACTGAGTACCAAGAGTTGGAAGAGTGGTCTTCTTTAACTGCAATGAGCTTAATTGCAATGGCAAAAACCGAATACGGGAAAACCATTACTGGACTTGAAGTAAGAAATTGTAAAACAGTAGAACAGCTGTTTAACCTCATCTCTTCAAAATAATGTCAGAATTTAACCCGTTCTCTCTCGAAAGGAAAACTATTTTAGTGACAGGGGCTTCGTCTGGTATTGGGCGAAGCATTGCCGTCACATGCTCTAAAATGGGAGCAAAAGTTATCATCAATGGGCGTAATTCAAAAAAGATTTATGAAACACTCTCTATGATGGAGGGTAAAGAACACATCGTAAATTTAGGTGATTTGACAAGCAGTGGGGTTCTCTCTTCTATGGTGGAGAGTCTTCCGAAACTTGATGGAATTGTTCATTGTGCAGGAATAGGCCAACGCATTGCATGCAAGGAATTAAGGGAAGCAGACGTGAATTTGGTAATGGACATCAATTTCAAGGTACCTGTAATGTTACAGGCAGAACTTTTACGCCAAAAGAAAATTAATAAAGCTGCCTCCATCGTATTTGTTGCTTCTTTAGCATCATGCTCGCCTAGTATGGGCAACGCAGTCTATAGTGCATCAAAAGGAGCAATAATCTCTTATTCTAAATGCTTAGCCTTAGAGTTGGCTCCGAGAAAGATAAGGGTTAATTGCATCAGTCCTGCAATGGTATGGACTGATCTAATTCTGAAAGAAGGTATAGATGAAGAATTGTTAAAAGAAGACGAAAAGAAGTACCCTTTAAAACGTTATGGTACACCTGAAGACATTGCATATTTAGCGGTTTACTTGCTTTCAGATGCATCTTCATGGATGACCGGAAGTAATGTGGAAATAACGGGAGGTGGAAAGTTAAGTTGATTATGGCATATATAAAAGCAATATCCTATTATCTACCTGAAAAGGTAGTGACTAATGAGGAACTTCTCAAAGAGTTCCCAGAGTGGAGTGTCGATAAAGTAGCCCAGAAAGTCGGCGTTAATTCAAGACATTTAGCTGATATAGACGAAACTGCTGGCGATATGGCAGAAAAGGCTGCAAGACGGTTGTTTGAGGAGTATAAAATTGACCCTAAATCCATTGACTTTGTGATGCTTTGCACACAAAGTCCTGACTATTTCCTACCATCTACAGCTTGCATATTACAAAACAGATTAGGTATCCCAACATCTGCAGGGGCTTTTGATTATAATCTTGGATGTTCGGGGTGCATCTATGGAATGGCTGTAGCAAAAGGACTCATAGCAGGCGGTATCGCAAAGAATGTATTGCTATTGACAGCAGAGAGCTATAATAAGTATCTTCATCAATCTGACAAAAGTAACCGTTCTATCTTTGGCGATGGGGCTGCTGCATGCTTGATTTCAGCAGAAGGATTTGCTAAGATTGGAGAATTCTCTTTAGGCACTGATGGCAGCGGATATAACAAACTCATTGTTGCAACTGGTGCATCTAGATGTCCTCGGCCTACGGGTAAACACGTAGAAGACGATGATGGACATACTCGATATGATGACTATCTCTATATGGATGGAAGTGGTATCTTTAACTTCACACTCGATGCTGTACCCATAATGATGAAGGATATTTTAGAGAAAAACAATCTTGAAAAAGACCAAATAGACTACTATGTCTTTCACCAAGCGAACAAGTTTATGTTAAACACTATTCGAAAAGTATGTGTACTGCCAAAGGATAAGTTTTATATTAATTTGGAAACCACAGGCAACACTGTATCATCAACTGTATTGATTGGTTTGAAAGATTGTATTGAGACAAACAAAATCAAGGCTGGTGACTGGGCGATGATAACAGGCTTTGGTGTTGGGCTAAGTTGGGGTGGAACAATTCTTAAATTTTAAACAAATTAAAGATGCTTTTTAACTCATTCGCTTTTTTACTTTTTTTCCCAATAGTGTGCATCATTTACTATGTGTTGCCCACTTTAAAAATGCGCAATTTATTTTTGTTGGCAGCCAGTTATTATTTTTACATGAACTGGGAACCAACATATGCCTTGCTCCTTCTTGCTAGTACAACGATAACTTATTTTGCTGCATTGGGAGGTTATAAATATATAAAATATAAGACATGGATATTAACAACAGGAATCGTCTTGAATCTTCTAATTCTCTTCTTCTTTAAATATTTTAATTTTGCAGCAGAGAATGTTTCTGCACTTATGAGCTTCTTTGGAGTGAAGATGGCAGTCCCAGAGTTCAAGGTTCTTTTGCCTGTTGGAATTTCTTTCTATATCTTTCAAGCATTGGGGTATATGATAGATGTACACAGAGGGAGTATAAAACCGGAAAGAAACTTTTTCACCTATGCCCTATTTGTTTCATTCTTCCCTCAATTGGTCGCAGGACCTATAGAAAGAAGTACGAATCTGTTAGTGCAGTTTTATGAAAAACACAAGTTTGATGAAGAAAAAGCAGTCACAGGATTGACCATGATGTTATGGGGCTATTTCCTAAAGTTAGTTGTAGCTGACCGTTGCGCCATTTATGTTAATGCGGTTTATAATAATATGGGAGAGCATAATGGCAGCAGCATTCTCTTGGCATCAATATTGTTCTGCTTTCAACTCTATGGTGACTTTGCTGGTTATAGTTACATCGCAATAGGATGCTCACGTGTGTTGGGATTCAAACTGATGGATAACTTTCGCAGACCCTATTTTTTCTCGACATCAGTTCAAGAGTTCTGGAAACGTAACCATATTTCATTAACTTCATGGTTTATGGATTATATTTATTACCCTATGGTGGGTAGTAACACTAAGTTATGGTGGTGGTGTATGGCTATATTCATTACTTTCTTTATCTCAGGCTTCTGGCATGGTGCAGCATGGACTTATGTATGGAGTTTTTCTATCTTCGGATTCTATCTGGTGATATGTACCTTAAAAGATAAACGCCAAAGAAAATTCGAAAAAAGACATGGATTAAAGAAAAAGGAATGGTGGTTGTGGCTTAATCGTTTTATAACATTCTTTCTTGTAATGTTTGCTTTGGTGTTTTTCCGGGCAAACAATCTAGGTGAAGCATTTACTGCAATTAACCAGATGTTTACTAATCTTTTCACTTCCCCATTTTTAGACAAGACACATTTAATGTATTCGATAATAGGATTAATCATTTTATTTATCTCAGAGTTTTTTATAGAGTATAAGATTATAAATATCACAAAAAAAACATTCTTACCTATTTACGTATTTTGCAGTGTGATACTATTATCGTTCATATTAAGCATTGGAGTCTTTGATGGTGGACAATTTATATATTTTCAGTTTTAAGACATGAAAAAGTTTATTTCATACATATTGTTGGTTCTTGCATTTACTCTATTATTGGATGTTGCATTTAGATTAGTTGTCCAGCGTTACTATCTTAATCCACGTCCCTTTTCAAGAATTGAATATCAATACAAGTTTGCGACCTGTAATACACCTGCTGAGATGGCTATATTAGGCTCTTCAAGAGCTTCACACCACTATAACATAAGACAAATAATTGATTCTTTGAACATTTCTGCTTTCAATTATGGGACAGATGGACATAGCATTCAATACCAGTACCTAACTCTATTAAAAGCAATCAAAAATGGCAATTTAAAAACCGTAATTCTTGATTTAGCCCCTGGCCAGATGGGAGATGAGTATATTGAGGAGAACATGTCAGATTATTATCCATATTATTGGAATGATGATTCTGTAAGAGAAGTTGTTAGAGAAATAAAAGGGCAACAAATAAATCTATTAATGCTTTCATCCTTCATTCAATACAACTCTAAATTGTCTGAAATAGTTTCTTCATCTCAGCATGATAATGGATATATTCCTTTACCATATTCTGGCAAAAAAGCTGCAAAAAAGACTTTCAAACAAAATGATTACCAAATAAACCCTATCGCCAAACAATACTTAAAAAAAATAGCATATCAATGCAGAATACATGGCGTTAGTTTTGTCGTTTGCATGTCCCCGCTATTATCAACAAGGGATCTTAATTATGATTCAGTAATAAATCTATGCAAGGATTATGGCATTAAAGTATGGGATATGAGATTATCAATTACCGATCCACTTTTATTTAAAGATGCATCACATTTAAACGAACGTGGTGCTATACAGTTCACGTCAAAGTTGATTAACAAATTAAAGAAATTAAATACTCCATATACTTAATTTAGCAATTGTTTTAACAATCCATTAATAAGAGCATAAAAACAAAAAACGATGCTGTTAGTCAACTACAAGTAAATATAAAATGATAAATATAACTAACAAAGTAGATTGTTGTGGATGCAATGCGTGCGAAGATGTGTGTCCTAAGAAAGCAATATCTTTTAAAACTGACGTAGAAGGATTTTGGTATCCAGAAGTAGATACTGATCTTTGTATCAAATGTGATTTATGTAATAAAATCTGCCCAGTTATAAACAACACTAAAGTTAAACACAATGATTACAAGAAACCATTATGTTACGCAAGTATCAACAAAGATATAGAAGTTAGATTTGACAGTACTTCTGGTGGTATCTTTTCTGCACTTGCAGAAAAAACTTATAAAGAAAAGGGGTATGTTGGAGGTGCTATTTTTGAGGAAGATTTTAGTGTAAAGCACATCGTTTCATCAGATAGAAAAGATTTATTAAAACTAAGGAGTTCAAAATATCTTCAGAGTAATGCTATTGGTTTTTACAAAAAAGTAAAATTACTTTTAAAAAATGGAGAAAAAGTTCTTGTTTGTGGAACGCCTTGTCAAATAGCTGCATTAAAACTATATTTACAAAAAGATTATGATAATCTTATCCTCGTAGACTTTATTTGTCGTGGAATAAACTCTCCAAAGGTTTTCAGGAAATATCTGGATTATTTGGAGGAAAGATATAACTCAAAAGTTGTTTATTTCAAGGCTAAAAACAAAGAATTAGGATGGAGAAAGTTAACAAGTAAAGTGGTTTTCAAGAACAAAGCAACTTTATATGACACGTGGGATTCTAGTTACTTTACAGCAGGATATCTTCAAACAAATGTTTATAGCAGGCCATCATGCTATGATTGTAAATTTAAAGGTTTTCCGAGAATTGCAGATATAACCATAGCAGATTATTGGGGAGCAGAAAAGAGCGTAGGATCAGAGATGGATAATGATCTTGGGACATCTCTTGTTATGCTTAATTCTCAGAAAGGAAAAAACTATTTTGAATCCATTCAGACACATCTACTTTCAAAAGAGATTTCTCTTGAATCTACTATAGATGGGAATCGTGCTCTTTTATCTCCTTTAGCCCAACCTCTTGTAAACAGAACCGAATTCTACAAAGACTTAGATCAAAGGCCTTTCCTCGAAGTTGCAAAAAAATACATCAAAAGACATGATGACATACAGATAACTCAAAAAGGTAAAATCAAAAATATAATCAAATTCTTTGTTTCCATCTTTAGAATTTCAGGGATGAGTATCCCAACTTTCTATAAAAACATAAAATATAATTTCTTTTATCGTAATATAAAAACATCCATTGGTCTTGGTCATCACATACTTATCTATAAGAACTGTATTTTAAACATTAATAAAAATGCAAAAGTAATAATAGAGGGTAGTTTTTCTATAGGAAAGAAAACATTTCCTAAGTCTAGAATTGAAACAAGATTTTCTGTAGGAGACAATGCTGTCTTCAAAATAGGAAAAGGTGATTCGTATATATTATATGGAAGCGATATAGAGGTGTTTAAAGGAGCACAGATGATTATAAATGGTGATTTCGGAACGAACATCAACACAACTATTATTTGTGCAAACAAAATCCAAATTGGTACAGGAACAAAAATAGGACGGGATGTAACTATTAGAGATAACAACGGAAATCATTTCATGTCAATTAATGGTTACAAGAATTCAAAAGAACTGTTAATAGGACAACATTGCTGGTTATGCGAAGGGTGTACTTTATTATCTGGAACGAAATTAGGTGATGGAGTAATTATAGGTGCCAAGTCTGTTGTAACAAGTCACATACCTTCTCATTCCCTCGTTTTTGGCAATCCTGCAGAAATTATTGACAGAGATATTTATTGGAAGTACTAATTTTTCCACGTAACCTCACGATATTTTTACAAATAGACACGTTATGCCAAATATTCCAATTAAGACTTTGAACAATGGCCTTAAAATTCCTGTTATTGGCATTGGTCCTGCTGCTTTACAGTTCAACACATGGCATTCAAGAAAGGCTTCTATACCCCAAAGAATAATTAATAGAGTACACAATAAAGTTTCCTTTGAAATTAGCAAAAAAAAGTATATTAATAGTCTTGTTAATGCATTAAATGTAGGGTACAGACTCATTGATTATTCTTTCTCGTATGGCAACGGAGAATTAATCACAGAAGCAATATCAAAATCCAACATTAATCGCAAGGATGTGTTTATCACATCTCGTGTTTCCAATAACCAACAATATAATCATTGTGTCCGTGATGGCTTTTTCAAAGGTTTAGAAAGTATGGGGCTTGAATACATTGATTTATACATGTTTCATTGGCCTGTTACTGATTGTTATTTAGAAACATACAAAGAATTAGAGTCATTATATAAGGAAGGATACGTAAAAGCCATCGGAGTCGCAAACTGTCATCAACATCATTTGCAAAAGATCTTTGATGAATGCGAGATTATTCCTGCCATTAATCAGATAGAAGTTCATCCGCTTTTTTCTCAAAAAGAATTAATCGCATTCTGCAAAAAGCATACTATTGAAATAGAGTCCTACACCCCTTTGGCTCGGAATGATGACAGGTTAAAAAGTAACAAAATACTTAAGGCATTATCCTTAAAATACAACAAAACAATTCAGCAGATAATATTACGCTGGCACATACAATTAGGTCTGATTCCTATTCCCCGATCTCAGAATCCATTACGTCAATTTCAGAATATTGATATTTTTGATTTTGAATTAACAAAAGAAGAAATCGATTCTATTGATTCTATCAACATTAACTCCCGATTAAGATACGATCCTGATAATCTGGATTTCACTTCTATAGGATAAATATGCCATCTGACTCTAAACGCATAGTTAAAAACACCGTATTTCTATATATTCAGATGTTTGTTACAATGATTATTTCATTGTACACATCACGAGTAATATTAGAAATATTAGGAGTTAATGATTATGGTATTTACCACACTGTGGGTGGAATTGTCAGTATGTTCGCTCTTCTTAACGGGGTACTCGCAAATGGTTCCAGCCGTTTTCTCACATTTGAACTGGGTACCGGCAATTTTGAGAAATTAAAAAAAACCTTTTCTACCGTTCTTTCAGCACATATAATCATTGCCCTATTCCTTATTTTCGTCGGAGAAACAGCAGGTCTATGGTTTGTTAACAACAAACTACAGATTCCACCCGACAGGATGAGCGCAGCTCTTTTTACATACCACCTTTCTTTAATTACTTTTCTTTTCACATTAACACAAGTACCATATAGTGCTTCTATTATTAGTCATGAGCGCATGAATATATATGCATATACCAGCATTATCAATGCTTCGCTCAAGCTTCTAATAGTCTATATGCTTACATTGGGAGACTTTGACAGATTGAAGTTCTATGCACTACTTTTTTTTATTGTAGAAGTAGGAATGGTTCTTTTTTATCGTATCTATTGCATCAGGCATTTTCAAGAAACCCATTATCATTTTGTAATGGATAAAAAAATACTGAAAGATGTAGTAGGGTTCTCTGTCTGGGGATTATTTGCAAATACCGCTATAGCCTTAGCACAGCATGGAACGACAGTAATGATTAACATGTTTTTCAGTCCTGCCGTTGTTACTTCTCGAGCTTTAGCAAATACGATTAACATGACTGCCGTACAATTCATAGGAAATATCAGGACTGCAGCTAACCCACAAATAATAAAGATGTATGCCGCAAAAGATTATTCAGGCAGCAAACACCTTTTACTAGAATCTATGAAATTCTTATATTTTCTAATGCTTCTACTTGCTCTACCGATAATATTAGTAGCAGAACCATTACTGCAATTATGGCTGGGTCAAGTACCTCCCTATTCTGTGATTTTTCTGCAATTAACAATTATTACCAGTTTGTTTCAAGTTTTTGACACATCATTATATACAGGACTGGTTGCAGCTGGACGTCTAAAGGAGAACGCCTTAATATCTCCGACCGTTATATTTTTGGCGTTTCCCATCATTTACATCTTATTCAAGCTTGGATATGGTCCAGCATCTTTAGCGTGGGTCCTATTATTTTCATATATGGTTTTAGGATTAATCATCAAACCCTTAATTGTTATTAGAATCATCAATTACTCCTGGAAAGATATCTTCACGACTTACTATTCATGTGCAAAAGTCACACTATTGGCAATTCCTGTACCATGCATTACATATATATATCGGCATACACTATTTAAAGGGACGTTAACTTCTTTTGTTGGATTATCCCTTGTAAGTATATTATGTGTATTCATCGCAGTTTGGACGATAGGTTTAGATACATTTACCAGGACAAAACTTGTTAGTCTTGTCAAATCAAAAATTAAACTAATTACAAACACCAACAACAGTTGATGATCAGCTAATGACAATAGGAATAATAACACAGCCACTTTTGGTTAACTATGGTGGACTATTGCAAGCTTATGCATTAGAATCCGTATTAAACCAACTTGGACACAATGCTGTCATATTAGATGAAGACTTATTTTCTGTTCCGAAAAGAAGAGTTATCAAAAGGCTATTAGAATTAGGAATAAAGAAATATATTCTCAGGGACAAAGGAATTGACTTTCACGGCAAAGAGAAAGAAAAAGCAATTTTTGAAATTGAAAGTAAAAGAACAAGCTATTTCGTAAACAAACACATTGTTAAGCAACAATATGTCGGCAAATACAGCTTATCTTCTAAGGAGTTTGACGCTATAATAGTTGGAAGTGACCAAGTATGGAGGCCCAAATACAATTCCCCAATAGAAGACTCTTTCCTGAAGTTTGCCAAACATTGGAATATAAAAAGAATTGCCTATGCAGCCTCTTTCGGTACAGATAAATGGGAGTATTCTGAGAAACAAACTAAGAACTGCCGTCAATTAGTACAAAAATTCAATGCAGTAAGTGTTCGTGAGGAATCTGGAATTGCCTTATGTAAAGAGTATTTAGACGTAGATGCAATATTAGTTTTAGACCCAACTCTCCTACTTGCAAAAGATGATTACATTCAAATATTCAAATCGAATAATACCCCGAAGAGTAATGGAAATCTTCTATCATATATATTAGACCCTACAACAGAAAAAACAGCTTTAATAAATGATATTTCAAGTCAAAAGGCACTTATTCCTTTTTATGTAAATAAGAAACTTGAAGACGGATCTTTCCCATCGGTTGAAAGTTGGCTTCGAGGTTTTTATGATGCTGAATATGTAATTACAGATTCATTCCACGCCGGTGTGTTCTCAATCATTTTCAATAAACAATTTGTCGTAGTTCCCAATCATGAAAGAGGAATATCAAGGTTATTGTCACTATTCAACACGCTGGGAACAGGGAATAGAATGATAGCATCATATTCAGATCTTACAAAACTTCCGGCAATTGATTATAGCACGGTTAATTCCAATTTGGAGAAATGGAAGGAAAAATCCATTAGTTTTCTAAAGAAGAACTTATCAGTTTAACAACATAATTGTTTATATTGTGCCAAAAATAAGTGTTATAGTTCCAGTTTTCAATGCTGAAAAGACATTAAACAGGTGTATTGACTCTCTGCTGGCACAGACATTTCACGAATTTGAAGTTCTATTAATCAATGATGGAAGTACTGACAGATCATATCAGATCTGTGAAGAATATGCCAAAAATGATAAAAGGATCAGAATCTTCCATCAAAAAAATCAAGGGGTTGCACTGGCGCGTCAAAAGGGTTTAGATAATGCCCAAGGTGAATATATTATTCATGCTGATCCAGACGACTGGATTGAAAAAGACGAATTAGAATCCTTATATTGTACAGCTGTTCAACAAAATGCTGACATGGTGATTTGTGATTTCTTTGTCAATTATCCCCATAAGCAGATTGTTTCCAGACAACGACCATCTTCTTTGAATCACAAAATCATCTTAGAAGAACTCTTCACCCGTCTTCATGGAAGCTGTGTGAATAAACTTGTGAAAAGAGAATTATTTAATAAATACAATATTAAATTTCCTGCAGGAGTTCAATATCTTGAAGACAAATTTGTGAACACCTGTTTACTAATATACGACATAAAGGTCACATATCTGGAACGGGCATTTTACCATTACATACAATATAAATCACCCACTCTGACCAAACGTAAGATTACAAAGGAAACTTATGAAAGAGATGTGGAATTATATCATAAATTCATGGATATTTTTGATGGGGCTCCACATCCAAAATCCATAGATGTGGAATTCTCAAATATTATCTATAAAAGTGCGTTTTTGTCGGGTTCATTTTCATCTCAACAATTTGCAAAAGAGATGCAACCATATTCTAAGTATTTATTAATTATTTCAAATAAAGATTTATGGAACAAGTTGAAAAGAGTGTCTTTAAATGGACATTATAAAACTGCCTATTATACGTGGAAGCTCAACAATAGATTAAAAACAATGACATCTGCTGTTTACGCGTTTCTGATTGATTTGATTAACAGGGAATAAACTACTTTCATGATTCCTTTCATCTTCAGTATATTTGTAATTCTCGTCGTTTTTTTATTCAGTGGCTCTTTAGCCAGTGTGGTGTTTGCTTTTTTGACAATATCTATCGGCGGAATTTTGTCTTTATTTGTTAAGCCACAATACAGAAAGAGTGCCTTTAGTTTGTTCTGTATAGTTTTTTCAGCATATACACTATTAGCCGTTTTACACTATTTAGACTATACTCATTATGGTAATTCTTTTGTCCCGGATGAATTTGGTAGTTTTATGCCTTGGGCAAACTATTTAGGAGGATTAGAAAATTATTCAGAAGTATGTAAAGTATTAACACAAGAAGTTTCTCCTAATAGTTATTACTCTTATAATCTTCCTTATAAAGGATATCTTTTCTATATCGGAAGTATAGAATTTTTTGCTAATCATTTTTTGGGAGGAAGTAATTATCTGTTGATGTTTCAAAGTAGTGTGATATGGGGAAGTATCACGGCATTTCCTATCTATAGGCTTATGAGCTTAAGAATCCCTCGTTCCAAAGCATATTATTACACATTGGTCTTTTTATTACTTACCCCTATTTGTTGTTACTCTCATCACTTCTTAAGGGATATCGTTATTGCTTCAGTTTATGCTTTTGTTTTCTATTTTGCAACAAGAAAGACTACAATAATTGGAGCCATAAGCATTATAGCGTGCGCTTTTATCATCTATTTTGTAAGACCCGCCAATGCCTATTTTTTAGGAATTCTCCTTCTTTATTACATATACAAGGCCAACAAAAATAACATTTTCTTATTATCCATAGGAGTTCTATTATCACTTTTCATTATTGGAGCGACGATAGCTGACACCGCCAATGAGGTCCAACAGAGCATAGAGAATTATAATGAATATTCACAAGAAGCTTTAAAAGAACAAGAAAACAGCGGAGCTGCAAGTATCGTATGGGCATTACCATCACCATTCAGTGATATTTTAATGACATTGAATATCTTGGTTCATCCATTCCCTACTGTTTCACCTGATCCTCAATTTAATGTTTACAGATTTATTTCTCTAAGTTTACTTCCTCTTGTATATTCATACGTATGGTTCATTGTCGGTTTTTCACTTTGCATGTGGACTTATCAACGGAAGTTTAAAAATATACCAACAGATTATATCATTTTACTGTGGATTTGTATCTTATTTGAGTATATGAACACACACAATATTGCAGCAAGAAGAGTGATGGCTGTATTCCCATATTTTTTCTTTGTATATGCACTAATGAGAGAGAGAATTGTTAGTAAACAAGAAGTTAAAAATACGACCAAACAAGCATTAGTTATCTATTCTATATTTACAGCGTTCTTCATCATCAGGATGATAATATAATGAATAACAAAAACTTCAAAAACATATGAAAGTATTAGTTACTGGAGGAGCTGGCTTTATTGGCTCAAACCTTTGTGAACACTTACTGAAAGAAGGACATTCGGTCCGCGTGTTGGACAATTTTGCCACAGGACACATCAAGAACCTTCTTCCATTCTTTAAGGACTATGCCGACAGATTTGAATTACAAGTCGGTGACATCAGGAATCTTAGCGACTGTGAAAAAGCTGTCAACGGAATGGAATATGTCCTCCACGAAGGAGCACTTGGAAGTGTTCCACGTTCCATTAAAGATCCTATCACATCAAATGATACAAATATCGGTGGCTTTTTAAATATGTTAGTTGCTTCAAGAGATGCAGGCATCAAACGTTTTGTTTTTGCTGCAAGTAGTTCTACATACGGTGACAGCAAGACGTTGCCTAAAGTTGAAGACGTAATTGGAAAGCCATTATCTCCATATGCTATTACGAAGTATGTAAACGAACTTTATGCCGATGTCTTTGCAAAAACGTATGGCATTGAATATATCGGTTTACGCTATTTCAATGTCTTCGGACGCAGACAAGACCCACATGGAGCATACGCAGCTGTCATTCCTCTCTTTGTGAAAAAATTCATGGCTCATGAATCGCCTACCATTAATGGAGATGGTGAATATAGTCGTGACTTCACTTATATTGACAATGTGATACAGATGAACATGCTGGCATTAACAACTACGAATCCTGATGCTGTTAATCAAATATATAATACGGCATTTGGTGAACGGACAACCTTGAATCAGCTGGTGTCTTATCTGAAAGAGTTTTTAAGTGAATTCGATCCATCTATTGCAAACATCAATCCTATATATGGACCGAATCGTGCAGGTGACATACCTCATTCTTTAGCTTCCATAGAAAAAGCAAAAGAACGATTGGGGTATAATCCTCTTTTTAGCATGAAAGAAGGATTAAAAGAAGCAACTAAATGGTATTGGGAAAATTTATAAATATTATTATGGAAAAGAATATTAAGATTTGTGTTATTGGACTTGGATATGTCGGACTTCCCTTAGCCCGTTTGTTTTCGACAAAGTATCCAACAATTGGTTTTGACATGAATCAAAACAGAGTGGACTCTTTAATGAGCGGTCATGATTCTACATTAGAAGTATCAGATGAGCTACTACAATCTGCTATAAAAAATCATGGATTTATATGTACTACTGACATAGATAAAATTAGAGACTGTAATTTTTATGTGGTAGCAGTTCCAACACCTGTTGACAAGAACAACAATCCTGACCTCACGCCCTTATATGGCGCAAGTACGACCGTTGGTAAAGTAATTTCAAAAAATGACATTGTTGTATATGAATCTACTGTTTACCCAGGCGTGACTGAAGATGAATGCATTCCTGTAGTTGAAAAAGTCAGTGGATTAAAGTTTAATGTAGATTTCTATGCTGGTTACTCACCAGAAAGAATTAATCCTGGGGACAAGCAACATACCGTAGAACATATTAAAAAAGTTACATCCGGATCAACTCCAGAAATAGCAGACATTATCAATAATGTATATTCAAGCGTCATTACTGCTGGTACCCATAAGGCACCTTCTATTAAAGTAGCAGAAGCTGCAAAGGTAATCGAAAACTCTCAAAGAGACATTAATATTGCTTTTGTCAATGAACTGTCAAAAATCTTCAATAAGATGGGAATTGACACAAATGATGTCTTAGAAGCCGCTTCCACAAAATGGAATTTCCTCCCTTTCAAGCCAGGATTAGTAGGTGGACATTGCATCGGAGTTGACCCATATTATCTGGCACAATGCGCTCAACGATATGGGTATAACCCGGAGATTATCCTTGCAGGAAGACGTATGAATGACGGAATGGGTGAATATGTAGCAAATGAAACCATTAAGTTGATGCTTAAGAAAGGCATTCAGGTTCTCAATTCAGATATACTGATTCTTGGATTCACATTCAAAGAGAACTGCCCTGACGTAAGGAACACAAAAGTCATAGATATTTATAATGCATTAAAAGAATACAATGTAAACATAACAGTTTATGACCCTTGGGCGAACCCAGATATCGTAAAGAAAGAGTACGGCATTGAAGTTGTCAACCAATTACCTACAGAAAAAGCAGATGCAATAATACTTGCCGTGGCACATAAATATTTTGATAATATTGATGTTCTTTCTTTGGCCAACAATCACCATGTAATCTTTGATGTGAAAGCATTCCTTGACAGGGAATTGATTGACGGAAGACTGTAATTCAAGTCTCAAAGATTGGAAATTAACATTAATAGCATTAAATTGTTATTATGGAGAAAGTTTTATTTAATTTATCTAATACTCAACCAAGTGGGAGCATAAAGAGACATGGTGGAGGGAAATACGGAGAGATTGTTTTCATGGAAATAATAGACAGGAAATATCCAGTTGTAGGAATGTACGATTCCAAAAGATGGATGAATCCTTCTATCGTATCAGCAATTAAAGAGAATAATATTCCTTTATATGATATGAATAAGTTTTCTGTAAAAGAGATTGTCCAAAAAGAAGCCATCACAACTTTCTACACTCCATTGGTATATGAAGGAATTATTAAAGACTATGGATGTAGAATTGTCGGAACTATTCACGGTCTTAGGACTTTTGAATTCATCAAAGATAGCTTCTCTAAAAAATACAAAAAGAAATCATCTATATTAAGACGATGTCTAAATTTTATCACACTAAAAGATGAAATTAAAGAACAACGTGTTTTTTTAAATAGAATTCTTGGATTAGATTTTTTTCACCCTGTCACTGTTTCAAGACATACAGCTTCCGCTATCAAGACTTATTTCCCAACATACAAAGATCTTTCAATTCCTGTTTTTTATAGTCCTTCTACGACTACAAGCGAAAATCACATACTTGAAAGAAAACATGAAGAAAAATACTTCCTGTTGGTATCTGGCTCCATTCCTCATAAAAACAATTTAAGAGCTATTATTGCATTTGACAGGTTACTCTCTAATGGCTACCTTAAAGACTTTAGAGTTAAAATAACTGGTGTCTCAGATTTTTCTATTTTTAAATATAAAATAAACAACAAAGATAAGTTTGACATTTTAGGGTACGTAGAGGAATCAGAACTTTCCCAACTCTATCATGACTCATATTGTTTTGTATATCCTACATTATCTGAAGGATTTGGGTATCCACCAATAGAAGCAATGCAATATGGTATCCCAGTTTTAGCATCTCCCCATACTTCTGTAACAGAAGTATTAGGGGATGCTGCTATATATTTCAATCCTTTCTCTATAGAAGAGATAATGAACCGTATATTGCAAATTACAGAGAATAATTGCCATGACGAATATACAAAAAAGTCCTTTAATAGATATAAAATTATTACAGAGAAACAAAATTCAGATCTCAAACACTTAGTAGATTATATATATAATGTGTAATTTATGATAATGAAAAGGATTAGGCATGGTGCTTGCTGAAGCGATGCCAATGGATGGGATTACATTTCTAATTGTTTTTGCAATTTAATAATATGGTTTTTTTGATTAATTGCTCAAATTTAAAAGCAGGCGGTGGATTACAAGTTGCAGATTCTATTTGTTGTATGTTGAAGGAGATACCACAACATCAATTTGTGGTAATCTTGTCCTCCGCCTTAAAAAATGTATATCTTAAGATTAGTAATACTGAACATATAATTCCCATAACATATGACATAAAAAATAGTTTATATACTCTTTTATTGGGTAGGGATTCTTTTTTAGATAATTTAGTTATAAGGTATAAGGTTAATTCTGTATTAACGGTTTTTGGTCCTTCTAAATGGATTCCCAAATGTCCTCATTTGTGTGGCTTTGCAAGGGCACAACTCATACTAAAGGATTCACCTTACTTACAACATTGTACGCTTAAAGAGAAACTATCTTTTATAATATGGAAATGGGCCTTCAAACGTAGTTCAAAGATTTTTTACACTGAGAATGATAGCATATCCAAGAAAATCCCAGAACACTTTGGCAAAGTAAAAGTTTATACAGTCACAAATTACTATAACCAGGTCTTCGATCATCCTGAGATTTGGGGACATAAGTATAGTTTACCGAAGTTTAACGGGACAACCATATTATGTATTTCAACATTTAGCAAACATAAGAATTTACAGATAATCCCCCTGATAATTAAGTATTTAAGAGAAAACCATCCTAATTTCAGCTTTCGCTTTGTTCTTACAATTAACAAAGACAACATGCCAGTTCCTGATGAAAGACTATACCAGCATATTTTATTTCTTGGGAAAATTGACATTGCAGAATGCCCATATTTATATGAACAAAGTGATATAATGTTTATGCCAACACTTATGGAATGCTTTACTGCTACTTATCCAGAAGCAATGAGGATGGAAAAACCGATAATTACCACTGATTTAGATTTTGCACATGGATTATGTGGTAATGCTGCTTATTATTTTGAATCAACAAATTATCGTGATGCTGCAGAAGCCATAATAAAAGTTTCTTCAAATAAAGAACTATCTCAAAGGCTAATAGAGTTTGGGAAGATGCAACTTAAAAAGTTTGATAATTACAATCAACGAGCAGAAAAGTTAGTTTCAATTCTAGAAGAAATTGCAATTTCATAATATTACTGATTAATATCTCATAAAACCCATAATATGAAAAGAATCTTACATGGATTAGGATCCTTAGAACAAGGAGGTGCTGAAACATATACCTTACGCTACATTAACTTTGATAAAGATAATGAGCACATTGTGATTTGCGGACAAGGAAAAACAGGTGTTTTAGAAGAAGAATTTAAAAAGCGGTCAAGAATAATAACAGACATTCATTTTGGTAGAATTTTTGGTGATTATATTAAATTCTATAAATTTCTTAAAAAAGAGAAAATAGACGTATATTGGCAAGGAGGGGTTGCAGGAGGATCCACAATTTCTTTGTTAGTAGCACAACTAGCTGGCGTAAAAAGGAGGATTCTTTATTATAGAAGTTCGTCTTGGTACTGGGATGGAAAAGATTATTTTCATATAAAAGAATTATACATGAAATTAATTGATAAAATCTGCAGCAAATCCGTTAACACTATTTTAGCAAATTCATATTCTGCAATAAACAATTATCATCCAAACCTTCCAGCTAACAAATATAAAGTAATTTACAATGGTATCAATAAAGAAAGTATTTCAAAGAAAACTAAAAAAGAAATAAGAGAATTATTGAATATACCTAATGAAGCCTTCGTTGTCGGACATTCAGGGAGATTAAATAGCGCAAAAAACCATAAAATGATTGTTAAAGCAGCTTTAACTCTATGTCATAAATATTCTAATATGTATTTTGTATTAATGGGATTAAATGTAGATAAAGAATATAGAGATTTAATCAAATCTGAGGGACTAGAAAAACAAATACTACTATTAGGATATCGAAATGATGTAATGGATATATTAAAAGGGCTAGATTTGTATTACTTTCCGTCTATCACTGAAGGCCAACCAAATGCATTACTTGAAGCAATGGTCTCTGGTCTTCCATTTGTGGCATCGAATATTGGACCAATAAAAGAATGCACACCAAATAATCTTGTCCCTTATCTTGTCGATCCTTATGATGAAGAACAAAACATATCAGCCATAGAGTCTTTATACAATGATCCTGAAAAATTATATGAAAGGTCATGTGAAGAATGGGCATTAAAACGTTTTGATGCAGAAACACAGTTTCAATTGTTTAAGGAAGAACTAGAAAAATAGGATTATTATACATATCATAATATTGTGAAAATAGCATTTGTAACAAATTTCATAAACCACCATCAAGTCTATCTAGCTGACGAACTTTATGGGATTTTAGGTGGAGATTATTGCTTTATTGAAACTCAAAAGATGCCAACTACTTTTATAAAATCAGGGTATCCCGATTTTTCTTTAAGGCCGTACATAATTAAAGCTTGGGTTGATAACGATTCTTGGAAAAGTGCTATCTCTATAGCAGAATCTGTTGACATATTGATTGTTGGAAATGCACCACAAATTTTCAGGACACAAAGATTAAGAAACAATTCTATAACTATTGAATATGAGGAACGATCTTTAAAAAAGGGGTGGATAAACGTTTTTTCTCCAAGATTTATCAGAAAAATAGTATCATATTTAATATATGACACACACAACACATATAAACTTTGTGCCGGAGCGTATGTTGCAAATGACATGTATAAGTTCGGTCTCTTCAAAAACAGATGTTTTAAGTTTGGATACTTTCCACAAACGCCTAATAAAAACAATAATAAGAATAATTATGCACTTGGTAAAAATGATTCCATAAAAATACTTTGGTGTGGAAGGTTTATTAGTTGGAAACACCCTGAATTACCTGTATATTTAGCAGAAAAGCTAAAATTATCACAACACAAGTTCGAGATAAACATGATTGGTTCAGGAGAACTTTATAATGATATCAAGTCTTTAATTGAAAAAAAGAATTTATCAAATGAAATAACTTTATTGGGAAACTTACCTAATAAAAATGTACTTGATACTATGGCAGAGCATGATATTTTCATTTTTACTTCAGACAGAAATGAAGGATGGGGAGCTGTATTAAATGAGGCTATGGGATGTGGTTGTTGTCCTGTAGTTTCTAATGAAATTGGTGCTGTTCCATATTTGATTAACGATAAGGAAAATGGTTTGGTCTTTAAATCCAAAGATGTAGACTCTTTATATCAATGTATATCGTTTTTGATTCACCATCCTCAAAAAATAAAAGAATTTGCAGATAATTCATATCAAACAATCTCCAATATATGGTGTCCCAAGATTGCTGCAAACAACCTATTAACGCTTTGTAATTCATTATATAAGGGAAATAAAAACACTATTTTAGAAGGCCCTTGTTCTAATGCCTTTCCCTATTATATATAGTATTTCATTTTGCTTGACACAACCTGAAAACAGAGAATATATAAAAATTAACATTAATATAATTATGTCTGTATTTAAAAACAAAGTTCTGTTAATAACTGGTGGAACCGGTTCATTTGGAAATGCAGTATTACGACGTTTCCTCAATTCTGACATCAAAGAAATCCGTATATTTAGTCGTGATGAAAAGAAGCAAGACGATATGCGCCATGCTTTACAAAGTCCAAAAGTAAAGTTTTATATAGGCAATGTT
>Ga0247611_10003673_pt1 | contig 22384 bp, 17 predicted proteins | sample 177DNAGHGhighgp2_FD_192422 | JGI IMG/M metagenome (GOLD analysis project Ga0247611, IMG submission 192422) | Sheep rumen microbial communities from Palmerston North, Manawatu-Wanganui, New Zealand - 1770 DNA GHGhigh gp2 | ecosystem: Host-associated > Mammals > Digestive system > Stomach > Rumen... | reverse complement strand
CTTGATATTTTCCCCGGCGGGAGAATTGGAAAGTGGGTTCCTGGAACGCCAATTGATATTTTAGCGAGGTGATATTGAATGCCGAGAGCTGTAAATAGTGAGGAGAAGAGCGTTCGGCGTCGTCCACCCGCTGTAACACCGATTGAACGTGAGGACCGAATGATCGCGATGGCGTTTAATCTTGCGGAGAAGAAGCTGGCTGATGGCACAGCGTCGAACCAAATGATAATTCACTACCTCAAACTTGGATCAGAGAGGGAAAGGCTCGAGAAAGAGAAGCTCATAAAAGAGAATGAACTTCTAAGAGCGAAGACCGAAGCCCTTGAATCCGCGAAGAATGTTGAGGAACTATACAGGAACGCGATCGAAGCAATGCGCATATATTCCGGAGAGGCAAAAGAGTGAGAACGTATCACGATTTAGTTGCAATAGAGTCGTTTAATGACCGATTCGAATACCTGAAACTCGGTGGAAAGATAGGAGAAAGTACCTTCGGATTTGAGAGATATTTGAATCAAACGCTCTATAGAAGCGAAAAGTGGAAGAGAACCAGGGACAAAGTGATCATACGAGATTCTGGATGCGATTTGGGCCATTCGGATTTTCCGATCAACGGCAAGATCATTATTCATCATATGAATCCAATCACGGTCAAGAGCATCGAGGACGATAGCGATGATATTTACGATCCCGAGTTTCTGGTGTGCGTTTCTATGAACACGCATAACGCGATTCACTATGGGGATGCAAATTTACTGCCAAAAACCTATGAACCACGACGACCGGGGGACACCTGCCCCTGGAAATGAAGGGAGGGGTGTTCATGGACAGTATTTTGGATAGCATCAAGAAGATGCTCGGTCTCGATCCGGAGTACACGGCTTTTGACGTAGATATTCTCATGCTTATCAACGGGGCTTTTGCCACGCTTCATCAGCTAGGAGCAGGTCCTCGCGACGGTTTTTCGATTACAGATCGAAGTTCCAAATGGACTGACTACACGGTCGATCAGACGGTGTTGCCTATGGTGCAGCAGTATATTTACCTGAAAGTCAGAACTGTATTCGATCCTCCGACAAGCTCCTCTGTCCTCGACGCCTACAACAGATTGATCGAGGACTATGAGTGGAGAGTAAACGTCGGGCTTGAGTGCACCGATACGCTCATGTCTGGAGGTGAGACTTAAGTGTATAATGAGCTTTACCATCACGGCATTCTAGGACAAAAATGGGGTATTCGCCGATTTCAAAATCCGGATGGGAGTTTGACGGAAGCTGGAAAAAAGCGCTATGGAGTTGGCCGAGGCGGCGGTTTATTTAGCCGAATGAAACCTGTTCTAAGAAGAGAGAAACCAAAAACAGCAAGACAAACTGCTGCCACACTGTCTGACGATGATCTTAAGAAAGCGATAGAGCGTATGAGGCTTGAGCTTACTTATATTGACTCAATGAATCGGCTCAATCCGCCTACGGCAAAAAAAGGTCATCCGATTCTTAAAGAGATCGGCAAGGTTGGCGAAGGTATGGCTAAAAAACTTCTCGATGGCGTCGGAGACGTTCTTGTTAAGTCGTTGAAGAAAGCTTTTTCAGATGATGACGAAGAAGACAAGTATGCGAAGGCGGCTAAAGAGAGCAAATACTGGGTAAATCTCAATCTTGCTGACAAGCAACGGGCTGAATATGAATCTCGGCATTCAGCTAAATCAACTGAAGAAGGACAGAAAGTTGTAGAAAAGATTATATACGAAAATGGTAATCGGCCGGTGTCGCAAGCGTATGCATCGTTGAGCGGGTCGGCATTCTATGCTCGTGAAAATTCAGATGGTGTTTGGGAAGTGAATTAACCTGAATGCTTTCTAATACTGCAACGCCTATTTACTATGGCCAATTTAGAGACGCCGTTCTCAGAGGCGACATTGTCGTAAATCATGAAGTTTCTCTACAGATGAATCGTATCGACAGGTTGATTGCTGCTCCAAATATTTATTATGACGACGAAGCGATCAACGGATTCATAAGGTACTGCGAGAACGAGATGACCCTTACCGACGGATCCGATTTCAAAATGCTCGATACGTTCAAGCTCTGGGCGGAGGATCTTCTGGCGTGGTTTTATTTCGACGAGAGAAGTGTGTGGGAGCCTGATCCCGACGGACATAACGGTCGATATGTAAAGAAGATGATCAAGCATCGGCTTGTGAACAAGCAATATTTGATCATTGCTCGAGGCGCGGCTAAGTCCATGTATGAGTCTTGCATCCAGAGTTATTTTCTGAACGTGGATCGCTCGACGACCTATCAGATCACTACGGCTCCAACACTTAAGCAGGCCGATGAAGTGATGTCTCCGATCCGAACGGCCATCGCCAGAGCGCGTGGGCCGCTCTTTCAGTTTTTGACAGCCGGATCGCTTCAAAACACTACAGGGTCGAAAGCAGAACGACAGAAACTGGCGTCGACAAAGAAAGGCATTGAAAACTTCATTACAGGTTCTATGCTGGAAAGCCGTCCAATGTCGATCGACAAGCTTCAGGGCATGCGTCCAAAGATCGCCACGATTGACGAGTGGCTGTCCGGCGACACGAGAGAGGATGTTGTCGGTGCTATCGAACAGGGCGCTTCCAAGCTCGACGACTACGTTATTGTCGCGGTTTCTTCAGAGGGTACCGTGCGAAACGCTGTCGGTGACACGATCAAGATGGAGCTCATGGATATTCTGAAGGGCGAGTACGAGAATCCGCATGTGTCGATCTGGTATTACAAGTTGGACGACATCAGCGAAGTGAACGACCCTTCAAAATGGATAAAGGCGAATCCGAATCTTGGAAAGACGGTATCCTACGAGACGTATCAGAGGGACGTTGAGCGAGCCGAAAAGGCACCAGCAGCCAGGAACGATATTTTGGCTAAGCGCTTCGGAATCCCGATGGAAGGATACACATATTTCTTCACTTACGAAGAGACGCTTCCTCATAGGCGGCGCGACTTCTGGCAGATGCGGTGTTCTCTCGGAGCAGACCTGTCGCAGGGCGACGACTTCTGCGCATTCACATTTTTGTTCCCCTTGCGAGACGGAACTTTCGGTGTTAAGACCCGATGCTATATTACTTCTCTTACTCTTGCCAAGCTGCCTATGGCCCTCAGAAACAAGTATGACGGCTTTATTTCAGAAGGCAGTCTGATTGTCCTTGAAGGGACCGTCCTGGACATGATGGAAGTCTACGACGATCTGGACAATCATATTTCCTCGAGCGGTTATGACGTTTGCAGTTTCGGCTACGACCCTTATAACGCTAAAGAATTCATGGCAAGGTGGGAAGTAGATAACACGCTTTTTGGCGTTGAGAAGGTTAAGCAGGGATCGAAGACGGAAAGTGTTCCGCTTGGCGAACTCAAGAAGATGGCCGAAGAACGCCTCCTGATATTTGACCAGGACATCATGTCGTTTTGCATGGGCAACTGTATTACGCTTACGGATACGAATGGTAACAGGAAGTTGTTCAAGGATCGCAGAGATCAGAAGATCGACGCGGTTGCCGCTATGATGGACGCGTACGTAGCCTACAAGATCTATAAAGATCAATTCGAATAGGAGGTGGGTTATACGAGCGGATATTTCTACACTGGAAACCTCATTTCAAAAGAAGAGTTGTACCATCACGGTATTCTCGGAATGAAATGGGGTATTCGGAGATTTCAAAATCCGGATGGGAGTCTCACAGAAGAAGGTAAGAAGAGATACGCATATCATCCTTTGACGATTAAGTCAGAGCTTGGTTATGATAAGAGAAGAAACGGTAAAATAAACGCAGCCGAGAGAATGATTTTGAATCAATATACGGAAGCGAAAAGGAATCGAAATGTATGGAATCGAGCAGCCGAGAAAGCTCAAGAAAAAGGAAAGCTTGAAAGAGCAAAAAAGTATCGTGATGAGGGAAAGAAGTTTGCCCAAGAAATGCTACAGTATAAGAAGACAGCGAATGAATACAGTAAAATGAGTGAAGAAGAACGTAAGAAAATTAATAATTGGGTTATCAGAAATGTGGCTTTAAGTGCAACCATAGGGGCGGCGACGATGCTCGGAACAGCCGCTGTGTCGCCTGTGGCGGTTGGATTCTTTCCTGAACAAAACATGGCTACACTTACTTCTGATTATCAGAGAAAGCATCAAAAATAAGGAGGAACCATAATGCAGTACATGGTTGCTGGCATGATGTTTGGCCAGGGAAACTATCTTGCCCACTATGGCGTAAAAGGCATGGAATGGGGCAAGCATAAGTTTGGAGACGAATACGAAATTGCAAGAGGCAAGGGGAAGGGCCCCGCTAAGTTTGGCACAGCCGAGGTTACAGGTTCATACGGACAGGTAACGAGCAAACGTAATCAGGCGAGTCAGTCCACAAGTTCTCCATGGCTGAGGAATTACTATGGCAAAACTCGACAGGTTCGTGGTGCGGTGAATGCCGCCAGGATTGGCGTTTCAAGATGGGCAACGAATACGTATAATCGAGCGGCATCTGGTGTTAACAGCGCTTATAACACAGCCCGCGGATACGTGAATCGTGGTATTGATGCGGTCTCCAACCGTGACGAATATGCTCGGATGATCGAGGCACAGCAGAGCGGTAACGATCAGCTTGCCGCGCAGTTGGCTGAAGAATACAATAGTCACTGGATGACTAGGGCCCAGGGCGCGATTAATCGCGGAACGAGTTTTGTGCAGAATCTTTTTAGCAAGGTTTCAGGCTCTATCAAGGATGCTGCTGGAAAAGCGTTGTCTTATGCTAAGTCGACTTGGAACCAGATTAAAACCAAAGCGGCCCCTTATGTGAATGCTGCTAAGAACTGGCTTGAGCAGCTGTGGAATAAGGCAAAAGGAGCTGTGAATCGTGGTGTCGTAAAGGCTAAGACGGCTTACATGCATTTCCAGAATGAGCGCAGGGCAAATCAGGCTCGCGCTGATATTCGCGCAAGACAGGAGGCAGCACGGAAGAGACATTCCGGATTCCTTGGCACGCCGGGGAATTAAAGAAGATAGGGTGATATTTAATGCCTGATTGGAGCGGAATCGGCGAAGGGCTCAAGCACGCATGGAACGCCTTTCGCGGCAGGGATCATCCTGCATTTATGGACTACGGATCTAGTAGCTCTTTCCGGCCTGACCGCGAACGGCGCAGTGCAATCGGAGCGGATCGGTCAATCGTCACCGCAATTTACAATCGAATCGCCATTGATGTAGCGGCCGTATCTATCCGGCATGCCATGTTGGACGACAACGACCGCTACTATGCAGACCGAGACTCTGATCTGAATCGCTGTCTCACCGAAGAGGCAAACATCGACCAGACAGGTCGTCAGTTCATTCAGGATGTTGTAATGAGCATGCTGGATGAAGGCTGGGTCGCGAGTGTTCCGATCGATACCACATTCAACCCAAGCAACACGAATAGCTATGATATTCAGAGCATTCGTGTCGGCAAGATCAAAGAATGGTTTCCGAGGCATATCCGGGTTGAGGTATATAATGAAAAAGTCGGTCATAAAGAAGAAATCATCGTCCCGAAGAAGACCACGGCGATTCACGAGAATCCTTTATATTCCGTAATGAACGCTCCGAACTCTACGATGCAGCGGCTTGTGCGAAAGCTGGCGATGCTGGATAAGATCGACGAGATCAGCAGCTCCGGAAAGCTCGATATGATCATTCAGCTTCCAGGGTCGATCAAAAGCCCGGCAAGGCTTGAAGCGGCGGAAAAGCGAAGGAAGCAGATTGAGGAACAGCTGACAGACAACAAGTACGGAATCGCTTATATTGATGGTACTGAAAAGATCACACAGTTGAATCGATCGATCGAGAATAACTTGCTGGACCAGATCCAGTATCTGACCGATTCGCTGTACAGTCAGTTGGGCATTACACCGGAAGTATTTAATGGCACGGCGAACGAAGAAGTCATGCTGAATTATTACAACCGGACAATCGAGCCGATCCTCTCTGCAATCACTGATGAATACAACCGCAAATTCCTCACAAGGACCGCAAAGACAAGAGGTCAGCGTATCATTTACATCCGGGATCCATTCCGGCTTGTCACGCTGAACACGATTGCCAACATTGCGGACATTTTCACCAGAAACGAGATTCTGTCGTCGAATGAAATTCGCGCGATGATCGGATTCAAGCCGTCGGACGACCCGAGGGCGGAGCAGCTGTTGAACAAGGACATCAATCCGTATCCGATGGACGAGATGGCCATGAAAAATCAAAATGGCATGGAAGAACCTGTGCCGGGCGAAGAACCGCTGGATCCAGACAATTTAGCGGATATTCCGGTTTCGCGCCTGAATGGGTTTAACCAGAGCTGACAAGTTCATATGGAGGTCGACACAATGCCTGAACGTTTCGATTTCAGTGGCTATGCCACCAGAAACGACATCAAGTGCATGGACGGCCGTACAATCCGCAAGGACGCGTTCAGGGAGTGTAACGGAACGAGGGTCCCTCTGGTGTGGCAGCATCAGCACAACGAATCCTCGAACGTTCTAGGCCACGCGATTCTTGAAAACCGGGATGACGGTGTTTATGCCTACGGTTATTTCAACGATACCCCTTCCGGGAGGAATGCCCGGGAACTCGTAGAGCACGGCGACGTTCGTGCTCTTTCTATTTATGCCAACAGCCTCAAGCAGAAGGGCGGTGACGTTCTCCATGGCGTTATTCGCGAAGTCAGTCTGGTGCTGGCCGGAGCGAATCCGGGGGCGTTTATCGATTATCTGAATCTTGAGCACGGCGATAACGACGACTTTGAAGATGGCGAGGCGATCATCTACGGTGGCTCTGAAGTAGAGCTTTTTCATGAAGCTGAAGCGAGCACCGATGACGCAACCGAAGAAATCATTGCTCATGCAGACAATAACAAGGAGGAAACCAAAATGGCTGACAGGACGGTTCAGGAAGTCTTCGACGGTATGACCGAAGAGGAGAAGAACGTTGTTTATTTTATGATTGGTCAGGCTCTGGAGCAGGGAGCCGCCGAGCATGACGCATTTTATGAGGAGGACGGGGACTACATGAAGCACAACGCGTTTGAGAATGATGCGCCCACCAACTACCTTTCCCACGCCGATCAGGAACTGATCTTCGAGGATGCCAAGCGCCTTGGCAGCCTGAAGGCCGCGGTGCAGCAGCACATGGAGAGTGGCGTTCTCTCTCACGCTGTGTACGACGATGACGGCAACGTCGTTGACTACGGTATCGCCAACATCGATTACCTGTTCCCGGAAGCTCACGAGCTGAATGACTCGCCCGACTTTATCGAGCGCGATAAGGACTGGGTCAGTGTTGTCATGAACGGCGTGCATCACACCCCGTTCAGCCGCGTGAAGACCACGCATGCCAACATCACCATGGACGAGGCCCGCGCGAAGGGTTACATGAAGGGCAACCGAAAGGAAGAGGAAGTCTTCAGCCTGCTTCGCCGCAGCGTCGATCCGCAGACCGTGTACAAGAAGCAGAAGCTGGACCGCGATGATATTCTGGACATCACCGACCTGAACGTCGTGGCCTACATCAAGTCCGAAATGCGCAAGCAGCTGGACGAGGAGTGCGCTCGTGCGATGCTGATCGGCGACGGCCGTCTCGGCTCCGATCCGGACAAGATCTTCGCGCAGCATGTCCGTCCGATTCTCGGCGATGATGAGCTGTACAGCATCCCTGTTCATGTGACCGCCGGCGCTGACGCTGTTGCGACCACGAAGAACATGATTCGTGCCTTTATCAAGGCCCGCAAGAACTACAAGGGCAGCGGCAATCTGACCTTCTTCACCACCGAAGACTGGCTGAGCGAAGCCCTGCTGCTTGAGGATGGCTTTGGCAAGAGTCTGTACGAGGATTCCGCCGCTCTGGCGAAGAAGCTGCGTGTTTCCCGTATCGTGACGGTTCCCGTCATGGAGGGTATCACGGACGAGAACGGTCACGAGGTCGCCGCGATCGCTGTCGACCTGCGCGACTACAATGTCGGCGCGGACAAGGGCGGAGCTGTCAACATGTTCGATGACTTCGACATCGACTACAACCAGTACAAGTACCTGATCGAGACCCGCTTCTCCGGCATGCTGATCAAGCCGTTCTCTGCGATGGTCGTTGTCATCGGCGGCAGCGCTACCACCTATACTGAGGCTACTGCGACCTTCGCTGAGGAAACCGTTGCGTCCGGTGCCAACCCGAAGGCTCTCGGCCTGTATGAGAAGGTCGGCGACGACTATGTCCGTACTGCTGACACCACTAAGGACGGCAGCAAGACCTACTACAAGTGCACCACCAACCCGAAGTCTTCCGGCTGGTATGTGAAGCAGGGTGCGCTGTATACCCTGACCGCTGACACGGTGTATGATCCTGAGAAGGTTTACTACACCAGGTCCTGATAAGGAGTAAAAAATCAAAATGGCAAAGTTTTATGGGACTGTAGGATACGGAATCACCGAACAGACGGAGCCTGATGGAGATGTCTGGGAGGAGAAGATTACGACCCGTAATTATTACGGAGACGTAACCCGCAACATTCGGCGGTGGGATAAGGGCGAAGGTCTCAACGACAACCTCGACATCAATAACATCGTAAGTATTGTTGCGGATGCCTATGCCTTCGACCATTTCTTTGCCATCCGATTTGTCGAATGGATGGGGGCCCGCTGGAAAGTGACAAACGTCGAGGTTCAGCGCCCCCGTCTTATTCTCACGCTTGGAGGTGTGTACAATGGGCCTGAGAACTGAGCTTACCAGGAAGTTTAAGGCGATTTGCCCAAATGTATATTTTCAGCCTCCGGCGACGGTAAAGCTGACGTATCCCTGTATCATTTATTCGCTGGACGACCTGGAACCGATCCATGCGGACGACTCCGTATACGGTGTTAAAGACCGATATTCGGTGCTTTATATTACGCGCAATCCGGAAGATATGGCGACGCGCACAATCGCCTGTCTTCCAAGCTGCCGGATGAACAGGGCATACACGGCTGACAATCTGTATCACTATTCCTATCGACTGTATCATTAAGGAGGATATTTACCATGGCTGATCAGGTTCAATTTGCTCTGGAATGGGACAAGACCGGTGAGCGGCTTTACGAGCTTGGCGTGTCCCGCGGCGTTTTGTACAAGCAGAAGGCAGATGGCACTTATGATGATGGTGTTGCCTGGAACGGTCTGACTGCCGTTACCGAGAGTCCCGAGGGTGCTGAAGCCAACGACATGTGGGCGGATAACATCAAGTACGGTTCCATCCGTTCCGTTGAGACCTTCAAGGGCACGATCGAGGCTTACACCTGCCCCGACGAGTTCTATGAGTGCGACGGTTCCGCCGCGCTTGTTGAAGGCGTCTATATTGGCCAGCAGAGCCGCACTCCGTTCGGCTTCAGCTATGTGACCAAGATTGGCAACGATACGGCGAACGAGGCTGACGACGGCTATAAGATTCACCTGGTCTATGGCGCTACCGCCAGCCCGTCTGAGCGCAACTACGAGACCATCAACGACAGCCCCGAGGCGATCACCTTCAGCTGGGAATTCGATACCGTTCCTGTGAATGTGGAAGGCCACAAGCCGACCGCCACCATCGTTATCGACAGCACGAAGGTCAACAAGACCAAGCTGACGGCGTTTGAGAACACCCTGTACGGCTCCGGTAACACAGCGGCCAAGCTGCCGACTCCGGCTGAAGTTCTCGCGGCGTTCACTACGCCCTGATTAACTAACGACTAACTTTCGGGCCCGTTGGCGGATTGCTGGCGGGCCCGTACCACAACTTCAGGAGGAAATGAAGAATGCTGACTAAGGAAATTACTTATACGGATTACGATGGAAATGAGCGTAAGGAAACTTTTCTGTTCTCCCTGTCCAAGGCCGATCTTCTGGAGATGCAGATGAGCACCGCTGGCGGCATGGAGAAGAAGCTTCAGAAGATCATTGAGGCGCAGGATACTACGAAGGTCTACGAGATCATCAAAGATATTATCATGCGCAGCTACGGTGTGAAGAGCGACGATGGCCGCCGGTTTGTGAAGAGCAAGGCGCTCTCCGAAGAATTTAGCCAGACGGAAGCTTTCAGCGAACTGGTTATGGAGCTGTTCTCTGATCAGGAAAAGATGGTGGCGTTCATCAACGGCATCATTCCGCAGGATGTAGCTCAGCAGATCGCTGCCAGGGGCTAAAGAAAGAGGAGGAAGGAGAGAATGCTTAAGCTGGAACTGCCCGGGTCGGAATGCTACAACGAAACGGACAACGAGTTTCTTTACATTCCGGGGCAAACGCTGATGCTGGAGCATTCTCTCTTGTCCGTTTCCAAGTGGGAATCAAAATGGCATCGGTCTTTTTTGAACGACGGACCAAAAACGTGGGAAGAAACGGTCGACTATATAAGATGTATGACCGTGAATAAGAACATTGATTCAAACGCATATAACCTTTTGAGACCTGAGCACGTTAAAAAAGTGACTGACTATATTAACGAGCCGATGACCGCGACGACCGTAAAAAACCGGAGAGGTCAAAGACTATCGAAGGAGATCGTCACTTCAGAGGTTATATATTACTGGATGACGGCAAACGGTATTCCGTTCGAATGTGAAAAGTGGCATCTTAATCGGCTGCTTATGCTGATTCGGGTGTGCAGCGAGAAAAACGGTCCTGGACAGAAGATGAGTCAGCGCGAAAACATGCAGCAGATGCATGCACTGAACGCGGCGAGGAAAGCCAAAATGCATACGAGGGGTTGATCGGGTTATGGTTCGCTTCCATCATCGCGGAAATTTTAGAAAGACAGAACGTTTTTTCAACCGGGTGAAGGGCGACCGGTATCTGAACGATCTTGACGATTATGGAAGGCTCGGCGTTGACGCTCTGGCCGCCGCGACACCGATGGACAGCGGTAAGACGGCTTCTTCCTGGACTTATGTCATTGAACGGGACGAAGAGCACACACGCATATCCTGGTTGAACACAAACGTTAACAAAGGCGTTAATATCGCCATTATTCTTCAGTATGGACACGGAACAGGAACCGGCGGGTATGTCGAGGGAAAGGACTATATTAACCCGGCGATGCAGCCGATTTTTGATTCCATTGCAGAAGGAGTATGGAAGGAGGTGACTCGCAAGTGAGTGCGACGATTGACCAGAGAATCGTAGACATGCAATTTAATAACGGAGAATTTGAGAAAGGTATACAGACTTCGATCAAATCTCTGGACGAGCTTAAAAAGGCCCTGAAACTCGAGAATGCGGAAAAGGGAATCGAGCAGCTCGAAAAGACGGCAAACACGTTCTCAATGTCCGGAATGGAGAAGTCCGTTCAGAACATTGAGGATCGTTTTTCGATGCTGGGCATCGTTGGGATGCGGGTCATCGAACGCCTTACGGATCGGGTTGCGGATTTTGCTGAGCGTACGGTTAAGAGCCTATCTGTCGATCAGGTAACTGCTGGATGGGAAAAGTACAATGACAAAACAAAGGCTGTCCAGCAGATTATTGCCGCTACAGGAAAAGATATTGAGGAAGTAGACGCACAGCTTGAGAAACTGAACTGGTTCACCGATGAAACAAGTTACAGTTTTGTCGACATGGTGAACAATATCGGCAAATTTACTTCCGTCGGCGTTGATCTGGAAGACGCCGTAACCGCTATGCAAGGTATTTCCACATGGGCGGCCTTAAGCGGCGGCGGTATCAACGAAGCCAGTCGCGCGATGTATAACTTGTCTCAGGCAATGGGCCTTGGCGCGGTCAAGATGATGGACTGGAAGTCGATCACTCTGGCCAACATGGCGACCAAGGAATTCAAAGAGACAGTTATCGAGACGGCGAAAGCGATAGGTGTTCTTGATAAGAACAGTCGATACAAAGGTAAACAGATCAGCTTCGAAAATTTCGAGAGCACGCTTCAGTATGGTTGGTTTAACAAAGACGTTCTGCTCGAAACACTGAAACGGTACGGTGAGGGAGCAGACGCTGTAAAGGCATTCATTGACGAGTATAAAGAGGCCACGGGCACAGAGATAAGTGCGTCCGAAGCGATGGAAATGATGGGCGCAAATCTGGACGATCTAGGCATGAAGGCGTTCATCGCTTCGCAGGAAGCGAAGACGTTTAAGGAAGCCGTAGATTCGGTAAAGGATGCTGTTTCTACCCAGTGGATGTCGATTTTCCATCATATATTTGGCAACTACGAAGAAGCCAAGGTCATATGGACCGATTTGGCGAATTACCTGTTCGAGATATTTGTTCCGGGCATTGCTGGGGTCAATGATGCTTTCGAACAATGGCATATCGGTGAAGGCAAAGGACTCGATTGGGCTGACGCTCTCAACGCTGTCTATGATATTCTGGCGACGATCAAAGACATCATCGATGTTATTCGAGAGTCGTTCCATACAATGGTTCCCGGGTTCTCTGTCGAAACGCTTCAGAATTTCACGGCACATCTCATTTCCTTCGCGGATGCGTTCCGGTCTTATTTCGGAATTGTCGAACGAGTTCTTGAGAAGATTGACCGCGGAGACAAGACATTCAAAGGCGTAGTTGAGGGTTTTGACCAAACTCTTGAAGAAGGCGCTCGAGGCGATGACGTAAAGCGTCTTCAGGAGACCTTGGTTGACGCCGGTTTCGGCGAAGAGCTTGGAAAGGCTTATGTTGACGGGATATTCGGTCCGAAGACGAAGACCGCGCTCAAGAAGGCCCAGAAAGCTATGGGCATCAAGCCGACCGGGATATTTGACGAAGAGACTCGAATGGCGTTTGCCGAGTTCTTCGCTCCGGAAGAGGTTGAGGAGACGATCAGTGAGTATTCTACTGGGCTCGATCAACTCGCAAGGATATTCCAGGGGATCGGCTCGGCGATCAACTTTGTATGGAACATTCTGACATTGATATTCCGCGTTGGCGGATATGTTCTGTCGCTGTTCGCGCCGATCGGTAGGGTGTTCATGGAAGTTCTGGCGGTCGCCGGAGATTTCCTGACGCTTATAACCGGCGGTCTTAGTCAGGAAACTATATTTGCCAGGATTCAGACGTCTCTCGCTCCTCTTGCCGGAATGATCGAAGGTGCGGCGGCGTGGCTTTCTACGTTCTTTGCCACCGGCGAGGATAAGCAGGAGGGAATGCTGAACTTCTGGGACGCGCTTAACGGCATTATCACCCCTGTTAAAGAAGCTTTCGAGCAGATCGGAAGCGTCTGGGAGAAGGTCGCAGCATATTTCTCTCCCGGTTCAAATCGTAATATTAAGAAGACCAATAGGTCTCTTCAGAAAAACGGAAAGACGTTCCGCATGGTTGCGGAAGATACCGAAGACGCTGGAGAAGGTTTTCTGTTTCTTGAGAAGATATTCAACAGGATCAGTTCGGCGTTCGATTCTGTAAAGACGTCTCTAAGTACTGTATGGAACGAACTGGTTGCGCTTTGGAATTCGATTTGGGGAAGCATCAGCAGCGCATTCAGTGACGAGGGCGACGCGGCTAATAAGGCGACCGGATTCCTTGGCGGCGTTCTTGAAGTTATCGGTACTATTCTAGTGTCCGGACTTTTCGTTCTGGCCTGGGCAGCCGAGAAGATCGGAGTTGTCATATCCTCGATTCGGCATTGGCTTTTCGGCAATGAAGAAACCGGCGAAAGCGGGTTCATTTCAAAGGTCAAAAAGTATTTTGAAGACCTTGACAACGAATTTCATATTTCGGACAGCGTAAGAGCGTTTTGGACTGATACAGTCGAGCCGTGGCTTCAGGGCATCAAAGATTTCCTCTTCGGAACGAAGAATGAAGAAACCGGTCAGCGTGAAGGTGGGTTAGCGTATCGCATTTCTTCGTGGTTTACCGAGCTTAAAGAGTCGCTCGAGGGAAACGAGCAACTCCAAGCTGCCTGGAGAAACGTGAAGAATTGGCTCGCTCATGTTAAAAATACGTTGTTTGGTAGCGATATGGCTGTGAATTCGGAAGAAGCCGCTGAGAATCAGATGGATATTCCGATTGTTCACAACGAAGGATTGCTCGATCGAATTCGCAAATGGTTCGGAGATCTTAAGAAGACGCTTGAAGAAAATGAGATTGTTCAGGATCTTTGGACCTGGTGGACCGATTTTCTTCAGAGCGTAAAGGATGTTCTCTTCGGAACTAAGAACGAAGAGACCGGTCAGCGCGAAGGTGGAGCGATTTACAACATCGTCGAGTGGTTCAAGAATCTATACAATTATCTTAAAGACAGCGATACGCTTAAAACTCTTTGGGAAGGAACTAAAGAAGTAATTGCTGCAATCTGGGATTGGTTGTTCGGAACGAATAATGAAGAAACCGGTCAGCGCGAAGGCGGGTTGGCTGATAGAATCGGAGGTTTCTTCTCCGGGCTTATAGATACGTTCAGCAACGTCCACAGTCTCGACGAGGCTTTTCAAGCCGCGAAGCTTGTTATTCAGGATATTAAGAACTGGTTTCGTAGTCTTTTTGGACTTGATCCTGTATACGACTCGAGCATTGGCACCGTTAACGGAGGGCATTATGGGCTGAACGAATCTGGTAGTGGATTGGGCAATATCAACTCCGGACTTAAGAGTTTAAGTGATTCTTTCTCTGAGGCTGAGACGAAAACAAATACTATCAGTGGGATTACCGAGAGAATAAAGACTAAGTGGGAAGAGATAAAGACTAATTTAGGAGAGGCTTTTGGGAATATCGGAATTAATTTTGAAAATTTGTCAGAGGAGTTTGAGAAAATAAAGCCGCATATACGAAGCCTTATAACGTTACTTGAGATCATTGGATTGGTTTATGTTATATATAAATTTATGAAAGTTTGGTCTGATATTTCTAATTCTCAGGCTGCGAAATCAATCGGCAAGTGGAATTCGCATTCAGATAAGACTCAAAAACTGCTGAATGCAATGATTTCTTTGGGTATACTTGCTGCGGCTATATTTGCTCTTGGGACAATGAAACCTGAAGAGCTTAAACGAGGATTCATAGTGGCAACAATTCTCGTTGGCGCTATTGTCGGCTTATACGTATTATTTGGATATTTAGATAAGAAAAATAAGATTTCAGCAACAGGCCCAAACGGCGATGTAATAAGTTGGCTGAAGAATCTAGCAATAGCTGTCGGAATAATGGCGGCCGTTATATGGGCGATGGGGAAAATAGATGACGATACCCTAAAACGAGGTTCAGCCATTACTGCGGGTATTGTAACCGTTCTCATTCTTGTAGCATTAGCGCTCCAAGGAATATCTTCAATACATTCCAGAGGCGATGTTGGCATAAAAGGTCTTAAAGATATAGCCATCGCCGTTGGAATTTTAGCGGTTATCGTATGGGCGATGGGGACTTTTATGAATCACGAGCAATATCGTGATGGGATGCTTCGCATGATATCGCTTGTTGGCCTATTGCTGATAGTCGCCTTGGCCCTGCAAGGAATTAGTACTATTCAGGTAAGTGGCAACAGCGGAATAAAGGGACTTAAAGAAATAGCCATTGCCATTGGAATTTTGGCGGTTATTGTATGGGCTGTTGGGTCATTGATAGATGATGCAACATATTGGAGCGGTTTCAAAAAAGTAGCTATCTTAATGGCCGCGCTATTAGGTTGCGTAGCACTTATGAAAAAAATAGCAAAAACCGGAACCATAAAGGTATCCGGATTGATAGGCGTTGCAGCAGCAATTGGGATTCTTGCTGCAATTGTGTACATTCTTGGGGGAATTCCGAGAGACCAATTTATGCAGGGAATGTCAGGTCTTGTCGGAATTGTCGCGGCTTTGGGCATATTGGTTACTATCTTTGGTTATATGTCGTCCAATAATATGAATATCGATATGTCTAAATTTTGGCAACTTATTATCGGAATGATGGTTGCCATTCTTGCGTTTGCATTTGCCTTGAACAAGATAAAGGACATCGATCCATGGAAAATTGCAGCTTTCGCTGGCGGTTTGTCCGTGGCGCTTATCGCGTTAGCCGCAGCAGCCAAAATAGCAAGCGAGACAAATGCCGGCGGTTCAGCAGTAGGTGGAGCAGCATCGATTACAGCTGCTTTTGCGGCTGTTGTTGTGATTATAGGCGCATTAATGACTGGACTAGGCGACATAAGTAATATTCATACTTTTGGCGGATTGCCGGTTCCTGATGCGATAGAGCAAGGCGGAGAGTTGCTTAAGACAATTGGCAAAGCATTGGCCACTCCGGAAGCCGGATTATTGGCTGCGATAACTGCTGCAGGAGTAATTTTTGGTCTATGTTTCAGAAACGAACCTAAAGCGATGCTTTGGGCCATGGCCGGAGATGCTGCAGTCTCTGCGATGTTTGGTGGGACGGTCGTAATTGTAGGCGCTGTGCTCGCCGGTTTAGGCGATTTGAGCACCATTAATACATTTGGCGGACTGTCCGTGCCAGATGCAATAGAGCAGGGCGGAGAACTTATACGAAAGATCGGCAACGCATTAAGCTCCAACCAAACTGCATTCCTAATAGGAATTACTGGTGTCGGAGCCATATTTGGTTTAGCTGTTAGCCATCAACCTCAAGCTTTACTGTGGGCTCTTTTGGGTGAAGTAGCTATCGGAGCGTTGTTCGGCGCTACCGCAGCTATTGCCACATATGTTCTTGCCAAAATCGGTGAACTTGGAGAAACAGTAAACGACTCAACGGGCGATACCTATAAAGAAAAAGTCGAAAAAGGTGGAACCCTTCTCGAAACCATCGGTAAATCGCTCGCTGGTTTTGGACATGGATATCGCACTGTTGTCATAACTGACATTCAATCTTTTGCCAATGCTGTGTCAGAAGCTCGAGATGCTATTGATGGCATGTCCCTTCCGAAAGAGGGGGACACAGGAGGAATTAGCGATCTAGAAGCGGCTATAGCGTTTGTGAACAGGCTACACACTTATTTCTCAGAACTTACTCCGTATTCGTTTATTGATATTGCTATTGACAAAGTTCACCTTATTGGTTATGTCACAGCGGCGAGCCAGCTGTCGACTGACGTTAAGGCATTCGGCATAGCGATAAACACGTTGGGTCAAGGATTAGTAAAGCTTAGCGGAGTTCCAGACGTCGAAAGCGGTACGACAACCGCTATAGGGTGTGCAGAACAGATACATAAATTCTTTACTGATCTTCAGCCGTATACTGTGTATCCTGATATGATGAAGGGGTATTATACGGCACCCGATCAGTTATCTACGGACATGACCAGTTTTGCACAAGCTATATATAATTTCGCTACAGCAATTGACGGTTTTGAGTCAAAGCCTGTAGAAGAACAGGCAGCCGTTGCAATCAGAACAGCAACGCAAGTAAAAACGTTTTTTGATGATATTGCTTTGACGACGCCCGATGATAAGAATCTAAAAACTTATACAGATAAACTTGAAGCAACCTTCGGTTCTATTGATCGCTTCAGTATGACTATGGCTGGATTTAACTCAAGGCTTGGCGGCGTAGATCCAATTATGACTTGGTTGCGAACGGCTTCTGTTTTAAGCGCTGTGAGAAAAGCGGCCGAATTCCTTCACGATTTAGGTGCTGAAGATTTGGCAATTGAAGGCGACAAGCATTGGTGGGATCGATTTATAAATGGAGACACTAATGTCAACAAACTATTTGCCAAAATTGGTGAACTCGGCCAGTTAGTCGCAAATACCGGATCGTATTTCGGAGAGAATTCCACGAAAACTTTTTCCGATGGTGTCGGAAGAGCCCTTACAACATCGAGAACGATGCTAGCGTTCATGCTCGAAATGCAGGCTCTAGACGAAGAAGGTAAATCCCTGCAAAGCGTAGGCGTAGGTCTTTCAACTTCTTTTGACCACCTTATGGAAGGTTTATGGACTTTCGGACAAAAGATTTCTAGTTTTAACGAAGCTACTATAACGGTTGACGCAGATCGTTTCAAAACAATAACCGACGGAATCTGGAATATGGCCAGAGCTGTAGTTGGAATTTCGTCAATTTATGTTCCTAATTCGCTAGATACTATAAACAATTTTATAGAGAATTTTGATGCTTTGTTTTCTAAAGATGTATGGGAGAACATCGATGTATCTGGCGCTTCAAGTATTTATGAGTCGATATACAATCAGCTGGAAACTGAAAAATCTATATATTACGATAAGTTCAAGGAAATCGGAGCATATTTGGCGCAAGGACTTGCAGACGGAATATCGTCTGGAGAGAGCGGGGTTATAAACGCTGTCGTTGATCTTTGTACCAAAGCGATAGTTGCAGCAACAACGACATTTGATGAAAGTTCACCGTCAAAGGTATTCAACGGAATTGGACGTTATCTTGACGAGGGATTAGCTAACGGCATCGACGATAGCGCTAGTGTTCCAGAGAATGCTATGACGATGCTTGCGCAATCTCTGATTTCCGACATGGACGGCGATCCGGTCATCCGGCCGATTGTTGACATGTCAGAGGTTGAGCGTAGCGCCGGAAGAATCGGCGGACTTATCAATCAGCGAGGATCGGTTTCGATTGACGCCTCGATGAGCAGAAGGCAAGCCGGGTCTATTGGACGTTCAGCTGGAAGAAATCAAAATGGCAGTGTAATGAACACATACACAACTAACGACGACTCCGTAGCGGTAAGCGGCAACACGTTTATCATCCGGAGCGATCAGGATGTCCGTGATCTGGCTTCGGAGCTCGCTTCTCTTACCAAGAGGCAGAACCGGAGCATGGGTGCAATGGCCTGATATTTTTCAAGCCCCTTTCCTCGGCCAGTCCGGGGAGAGGGGTTTTCTTTATATTCTCATTACAGAGCGGTTGCGAAAGCTTCCCTCCTTCCTCCTTCTTAGGGCATGACCACCATTCTTCATGGCGCGACCGCTCTGTAATGGGAATAGAATGATATTTGAAAGGAGTCCTCGCCATCATGGCAACTTACGACGGAATTCTCGATTGGTTTGAATGGAACGGGGAGAAGTCCTCCGAAAAGATTAAAAGCATGCACGTCAACCAGCTGCCGAACTATCAGGTGGCGAAGGAACGCGAAGAAAAGATTACCATTCCCGGACGCAGCGGATCGCTGACAATCCTCGAAGGCGACAACGTATACGACGAGATCACCAAAGAATGTGTATGCACACTGGATGATCCGTCAGATATTCCGGAACTTGCACAGTGGCTCAGCGGGTATGGCACCGTGAAGTTCGCGGACCGTACGAACGGATATTTCAAAGCTAGGATCGCCAACCAGATTTCCTTTGACAAGATTCTGGCAGGCAATCCGCACAGGGCATTCAAGGTCCAGTTTCGCTGCTATGAACCATATTTCTATCTCGACAGCGGCGATACAGTAATTACCGTGACCCACACGGCAGGAGGGTCGGCCGTTAGTCAGCAGATTTCAAACCCAGGCAACACGCCGTCGAGACCGCTCATTAAGCTTACAGGAACGACAGGCGCCGGCACAATCACGATGGGCGGAAAGATGCTTCAGGTTCAGGATTTCACAGGGCATACCGAGGTTACGCTGGACTGTGAAGCTAAAATCGCTTACTCCGGGAGCAGAGCATCCGGAAACCTGACGCTGCTTACCGGCATCATTTCTGGCGAATGGATTACAGTTCCTCCTGGAAATCAATCGATCCAGTTGACCGGCAACATCACTAAGGCAGAGGTTACGCCCAGATGGAGGGACAACGTATGAGCGAAATCTATGTGTTTGGGCCGAACGAGGAGCAGAACGATTATACGACATTCGGCCTTGCCGGAGCGCTTGTACCGACGAAATGCGAATTTTCAGAGACGGCGAACGGCGAAAGCATCGTTACGATGGAGCATCCGCTCGACGATTTCGGAAGATACAAATGCCTCCAGCGGGGGAACATTCTTGTTGTTCCTGTTCCGACACGGACCACTCCGGCAATTCAAAATGGCAGACTGATTACGACAGTGTGGACCTATAAGGTAAAGCCGTTGAGTCATCTTACCGGCGAAGGACAGAGAACGCTGTACAAAAGACATAAAGGCAGCGGACGAATAAAGGTGCTCAATGAGGGCGAGGTCGTTACAGTCGTTGAGAAACCGCCGTCTTACAATCGCTGGCGTGTTAAGACAAATTACGGTGAAGGCTGGATTAACAACGCCGAACCAATGGGCTTTGAACTGGTAGAGGAAAAGACGCTTGGCGATAACAGTTCCGATATTGAGCTGGTGCAGTCGCCATGGACTGTCCGTAATCAGTATTTCCGGATTTATGAGGTCAATAAGAAGCTGGACGGAGTCGATGTATCGGCAAGACATATTACCTATGACCTGCTGTACAACATGACCGGTTATTACGAATGGCAGGAAGAGAGCTGCATCGGCGTAGCGCACGGTCTGTTGAACAATATGTACAATCGACCGGTCGAGTTTGCAGATATTCCGTTCCACATTTACACAAACGTGTCGAACAGAAATACATATTTCGATTACAGGCAGAAGAACATCATTGATGCACTGCTCGATCCTGAAGAGGGTGTTTGCAAACGGTTCAACGTTGGCCTTGTTCGGGATAACTATAACCTGTATCTATTGAATGATCCTGGGCTCAATCGCGGCATGGTAATTGAGTACGGTAGCAATATGACAGGCGTTGAATTCAAGACCAACGATGACGGAATTGTTACCCGTGTTGTTCCAATTGGTGAATATAAAGATGGCAGACAGCTGTTCCTTAGAGACCTGATCGATGAAAACAAGCATTGGGACTATGAGCACATCGAAGACTATGTTGTTGATAGTCCGCACATCGGCGATTATCCGGTAATTCACATCAAAGAGCTGAAGGTCGATAACGCTAAGGAAGGCGAAAAAGAAGAAGGCGGCGGCATAGTCGACGTTAATACTGCTCGCACTAGAATGCGCGCTGCTGCTGAAAAGCAGTTTACGGACGACAAGGTCGACGAGATGAAAGTCGAGATGACCGTCGAATTCGCGCGACTCGGAGAGACAGAAGAGTACAAGCAGTTCGAAGGACTCGATAACTGTTTCCTGTTCGACTACGTTAGGATCAAGAATCCGAAGCTCGATATCGACACGACCGCTCAGATTGTCCAGATCACTTGGGACTGCCTTGCCGGACGAAACGGCCGCATGACAGAAATCAAAATAGGAGCAGTTGGAGATACTCTTTCGAATGTCGGCATCACGACCTGGCAGATTCCGTCCGGATTCAGCGGAAGCAAGATCGCGGACGGCACGGTCGGCGGCAACGCCTTCAAGGAAGCGACGATCGGCTATGCAAAGATATCTGCTGCGGCCATCGATAGTCTGACTGCTGAAGCTGCGGAAATCGCCGTTGCGAATATTAAAGAGCTCACAGTTGACGATATAACGGCGACAAAACTGAAAACTGCTATCGCCACAATAGCTCAGGCTGAGATCGGAACCGCAACAATCGATACGGCAAAGATCAACTGGGCTGAGATCACCCAGGCGACGATCAATCAGCTTCAGGCGAAGCTCGCATATTTGACGACGGCAAATATTGGGTCGGCCAATATCGATTGGGCCAATATTAATTCGTTGACGTCGAATTTTGCCACGATTAAAAACGGCGTTATCGATACTGCAACAATCGATCAGGCACAGGTCAATAATCTTTCCGCTAATTACGCGCATATTACGAACAACGTGATCGACAATGCCAAGATCGGCTGGGCAGACATCGACAACCTGGACACCGGATATTTGAACGCGCTGAAGGCAAAACTCCAGACCGCGGAGATCACGAATCTCATCGCCAACCAGATCAACGCCGGCAGCATTGCGGTGAGCAACTTGGACGCCAGCAACGCGAAGATTGGGTTCGCGAATATTTACGACCTGACGGCTGACAAGGCACTGATCTCAAAGGGCGTAGGCGGAAAGTTCTACTTTGACAACCTGGCAGTAACGGCAGCAATGATTTCCGAGTTGACGGTCGGCAAGCTGCTGATGAAAGACACGGCAACAGGGAAATTAAAGAGGATCGTCGTCGATAGCACGGCTCCCTCGGGTTATACGGTAGAGGACCCAGGAAGAACGATTACCGGGGACGTTATTATGACACAGACGATTGTCTGCGATAATCTGGACGTCTCTGAGATATTTGCTAACACGGCGATGATCAACCAGATTCACGGCCGGTGCATCAACGTCGCTACGCTGTTTGCGCAAGAAGCGTTTATTTCCCAACTGGATGCTTACGTGATCCGGGCTAATACGATTTCCTCGATTGAGAGCAATCTGAACCTCACGGCGGACGGCGCGATCTTGATGGCCGTTGGAAAAAATCTTCACTCCGGCGGAAAGAATATGCTTCGCATGTCCAAGACCTTTGAGAAGGGCAGCGATACGTCCAGACAGTGGATGT